>Ga0164315_10002061_pt1 | contig 15324 bp, 14 predicted proteins | sample GuaBasSedimGuay6_FD_113737 | JGI IMG/M metagenome (GOLD analysis project Ga0164315, IMG submission 113737) | Subseafloor sediment microbial communities from Guaymas Basin, Gulf of California, Mexico - Guay6, Core 4569-2, 0-3 cm | ecosystem: Environmental > Aquatic > Marine > Hydrothermal vents... | reverse complement strand
CTGAAAAAGTATCTTTGATGACCCTGCATGCTGCTAAGGGACTTGAATTCCCTGTCGTTTTTGTCACTGGATGTGAACAGGGCCTTATCCCTTTTGCAAGGGATGGAAAAAATATCGATGATTTTGAAGAAGAACGCCGCCTGTTCTACGTTGCCATGACAAGAGCCATGGACATTCTTTGTTTGACTTATGCTAAAAAAAGAAGCATATATGGCAAAAGTCTTAAAAGACAGCCATCTTTTTTTATTGAAGATATTGAAAAAAAACTGACACAGGTGGAAAAAAGTTTTGTCCGCCTGAAACCAGGAAAAAAAGAAAAACAATTGGAATTGTTTTAGCCTGAACTTAAACTATTAAGTCTTTTTATAAAAATCATAAGGCAAAATTATGAGGTAGAAACAACGGTAAAATAATGGAAAACATGATATATAAGAAAATTGAACTTGAAAATAAGCAGACCCTTGTCATATCGGATATGTCCCGAAAGATTAGTGCCGATGCCTATGTGGTGATCATGAAAGCGACTATGGAAATAACGATTGAAAAGCAATTATTTTCTCGTGACACTATATCTGATTTTAAATTTGAAGATATTATAGCAGCACTGGGTGATACTGCGACCTATGAATACAGGATCGAACGAAATTTTATCATGGCAGATGGAAAGGATGAGGTGTTTGAAACACTGGTTAAAACCTTTCTGGATAACCTGGGTCAATATGTGGCAAAGCCAACGTTTCCCGGAAAATTCGTCCTGAAGGAATACAAAGACCAAATAAAATAACTTTAAGGAAAATGTTAAAAAGAACTGGAATTATTCTAATTATTATTCTAAGTATCGTTTACTCAAACGGTGCTTTTGCCGATATTTATATGTATATTGACAGCAGCGGTACTGTCAATTTTACGAATACCCCAACATCATCGGGTTACAAACTATACATCAAAGAAAAACCTAAAAAAATCAAACAACAGATCAATACCAAAAAATATGATAGTATTATTAAGAAAGCACAAAAAAAGTATGGTGTTGAGTTTTCTTTGATTAAAGCCGTGATTCACGTGGAATCTTATTTTAACCCCAAAGCGGTCTCAAAAAAAGGAGCCAGGGGGCTTATGCAGATTATGCCGGACAACTATAAAAATCTTCTGGTAAAAGACCCCTTTAATCCTTCGCAGAATATTATGGCGGGGACATTATATCTTCAACGGTTGCTGCGGCGGTATGAATATAAGCTTCCCCTGGCTCTTGCAGCCTATAATGCCGGACCTGTGGCAGTCGATAGGTATCAGCGGATTCCGCCATACAAAGAAACCCAGGATTATGTCAGAAAAGTAATGAAAACCTACAGCCGGTATAAAAGTTCTTAAGTCGCCGCTAAAATTCTTTTTGAATGTCTTTAATGAATTTTATAAGCTTATCTCTCATGTCCGGTCTTTCAAGGGCAAATGCCAGGTTTGCCATCTGGAATCCTACCTTGTCGCCACAGTCAAATCGTTTTCCTTTAAACTTGTATCCATAGATTGGCTGTTCCTTCAGAAGGGTTTTCATGGCATCGGTGAGCTGAATTTCACCCCCGGCACCTTTCTCCCTTTTCCCCAGGTATTCAAAAATCTTGGGTGTTAGAATATAGCGGCCGATAATGGCCAGATTAGACGGTGCGTCATCAGGATTCGGTTTTTCAATCATATCGTCAATTCGAACAATATCATCTTCCACCTGTTGGGCGTCAAGAATGCCGTATTTATCCGTCTGGTCTTTGTCAACTTCCATGACGGCAGCCATGGAGGCTCTTAACCGGTCAAATTTTTTTATCATCTCGGAAAGGACGGGTTTGTCGGTCTGGATAAGGTCATCCGCCAGAAGAACGGCAAAGGGTTCATCACCGACAATATCTCTTGCACACCAGATGGCATGGCCAAGTCCCAAAGGCTGATTCTGCCGGGTATAAATAATCGTACCGGTTTTTGGAACCAGTTCCTGGATTTGTTTTAAAAGATCGTCTTTTCCTTTTTCCTGCAAAGCGTGTTCAATTTCAAAAGATCTGTCAAAATGATCTTCCAATGCTTTTTTCCCGCGTCCTGTAACAAAAATAATATGCTCTATCCCGGCTGCAAAAGCTTCCTCAACCGCGTATTGGATAATGGGTTTGTCAACAACCGGCAGCATCTCTTTTGCCATGGCTTTGGTGGCGGGTATAAATCGAGTTCCGAGTCCGGCTACAGGAAAAACAGCCTTTTTAATTTTCATGAAAACTCCTTAGGTGACAAAGTGAGCCATGCTCAATACATATGGCGTTTAAAATGATATTATTCCTGATATTTATTTGGAAAAAATTAATATGTCAAATGTATTCTGCCAACTTTGTTATTGCGGTTGCATGGAATTTGAAAAGAATGCTAGCAACTTCAATCCTGACAAAGCCTCTCTGCCACCACCCCCTGCCATCAGGTAGCGAATGAGAATTTGATCAGAGAAATAAAAGCGATTGTCATTAAAAGAAAGATCACCTGTTTTCTGAATGCAACAGTATTTTGAATTTTTCCATATAGTAAGTTGCCAATCCAGATACCTGTAATCAATGGAATAAACAACCCGAAGGATAGATTCAGAGTCTGAAGGTTGAGCAGTCCATAACAGGCACTTGAAAACAGAGCCAGGGTATCTACTAAAAGGAAAAAGGCAATCATAGAAGCCCTGGATACCGACACAGACTTGTCCGATGAAAAATAAAATAGAATAACCGGTGGGCCGCCAATGGCTGCCACACCACTTAAAAATCCTGAAATCATGCCGACACCGGTGGTAGTGAGTCTATTTTTTGATTTGAATTGTACCTGTTTTTTGAGCAAACCGGCACAAAGGCAGATAATCACAGCAGAGATAAAAATACGCATATAGTTTACCGGAATCACGACCAATGCAAAAGTCCCAAGCGGCAGGGTCAAAAGAGCACCAAGGCCAATATATTTTAAACTTTTCCAGTCCACAAGTTTTTTGACTTTCAAAAACAGCCACAGGCTCGCAGCCACATCCAGGCTTAAAATGACAGGCGTGATCTGGGATGGAGGGAAAATATGTGAAAGTGTTATGGCCGTGATCATGGCAAAACCAAATCCGGAATAACCCCTGATGATACCTGCAGCAAGTATTGCCAGTGCAGCATATGTATATTCCCAACTCATTTCAATGGCCGCCATTCATTTGTTGTTTCTTCATTCGACCAATTAATAACCCACTGTATTTTAAATCCAAAGTATTTGTGTAATGGAGTCTGGTCAAAATATCAATAATCTACTTCGTACTCAAGATTTGTGATCATAACGCCAAAGAAATATTGTCACAATAATACCTCCCATTAAAATCAACAAACTGCCGATGATAAAAACATAAGAAAGTCCAAAAGTGTCGAGTATTATTCCGGAAAGAATCGGTGAAACAATCATCCCCATGCTCCAGGCAGCATCATTCAAACTCATGATAGAAGCCATCCCCATAGTTCTTCCCAGACGTCCGGTAATAACCAGACCACCGGGTGATGATATCCCATTGGCGATTCCCATCAAAATGTTCAACAAAAGAATCAAAATAAATCCATCCACAAACGGCATTCCAAATACGGTCACACCTGAAGCAAATGTCCCAGTGATAACCAGGTATTTTGGATTGATCCGGTCAGCCAGTCTGCCACAAGGCCTTTGAAGAAAAGCAATAAAAAATATATTCATTGTCAGGATAATACCAACCTGGGTACTGGACAGAAATAACTGAATGGCAAGAATTGGTAAAAAAGTATAAACCGCACCCTGGCCGGATGCCATAAAAAAACGCATGATAAATATACCCAAAATGGTTTTATTGGATAATATTTTTTTTACTGAATATGGTTTATTCTTTTTTGTATTTCCATAATACCTGTCATCAGGAGGGATGAATATCATAACCAGCAGGCATGTTAAAAATGCCAGGGCACCCATTGAATAAAAGGCCGCGTTTATACCAAAATAATCACGGATGATCCCCCCCGCTGCCGGACCAAACCCCAGACCGACCATGGCAGCCATGTTCAGGGTTCCCATATAAACTCCCAATTTGCGGGCCGGGGCGATATCCGCAGCAAGTGCCATGGCAATGGGAACGACAAAAAGAGATGCCAGGCCATGAAATAACCGAATGATAATCAGTGTTTCAGCACTTTCAGGAAAGATGTAAAAAATTGATATTATCGCATAAATAAACAATCCAAACACTATGAATATTTTCCTGCCCCACCGGTCGGAGATTCCACCGGTAAAAGAGCTGAAAAGGGCACGAGAGACATTGAAACTGGCAATTATTACTCCGACAAGGAACCCACCGGCTCCCAATTCAACGGCATATACCGGGACCAGAGGCCAGATAATTCCAAGTCCCATCATTGCAACACCAACGGTGATAGATAGTAAAAAAAGGACACCTGAAGAAGAGTTTTTCATCATTTTTTTGCTGAGTGCCTACCTGGATATCAATTATTGTAAAGATATTTTTACAAACTAATTTGAAGGTAATGTAGATCATTCGCAGTCCCAACGCCACTAATTTCTTTCATAAAATTTTTTTAGAGTATAAGCTCAAACTTAAGTATGATTATTCCTGTTCCGATCCAGGCTGTCTTATCCACCCTGAGGCCTAAATAATTTTTTACGTGTGACCTTTGCAAAAAACAAAGTTTTCTATTATCATACCCAACATAATCGCAGAGTACGAATGATTGATTTGAAAGCAATTATTTTTACATTATAAACAAAAACTTATCAACTGGCCGATCTGATTTCATAAAAGAATGGTTGGGAAAGAGGTTCTCTTATTATGAAAAATAAGTATCTATACGTAATTCTTATTTGTTTGCTTATGGTGATAAATATTTTCAGCAGTCATGCCCAAAATGTTCCGTCTGATGAAATTAGCATCTCCATTCCTCGTAATGTGATTACCAGTATGATTAAAGTCGCCTTACCGCTGAATCTCGAAAAAGGACCGTATTTAAAAGGCAGCTTATGGATTCATTCCATTGATCACCTCAAAATCGGATCTAATACAGTAGCATTTGATATGAATATCCGCGGTAAAAGTATTAAACTTGAAACCCAGTTGGGCAATCAGAATCTGTTGATGGATATCGGCAACGTTAACGCCACTTTTAGCTGCAACTCTTCTTTGCGTTATGATGCGTCCAAACGATTGATGTATATTATGCCGTATATTTTGCAAAAGCCGAATGAAAATGAAGAGGATAAAATAATGGCCACTCTGTTGCAGTTGCTATCACTGGCCAGCGGTGTGGAATACGCTATTGAAATTAAAAAATTTCAGCCCTTTGTCACCCAAATATGCAGTGACCAATTCAATATTAATCTGGAGATTACAAATATCTACACTGAAAATGATAAAGTCTTTATCAGCGGTCAGCCTCAGTTTAAAAAAGTAAAGTCTCCTCCTCCATCATGGGAAAAGTCTGAGTGATTTTGCACTCTCCCATATAATGGAATTTCATATCCGAAATTTAATTCAAAGCAGGCATGAATGAAATACGATAGTGCATCCATATGGCCGATTATACCTAAATCCATTTTAATATGAGGGTCCTATGACATACCAGGTGCCGAATTTTGATGAACAGGCCCTTGTTAAAATTGCCAGGGAACACTATGGCCTAGAAGGGGAGATCTCTTCTTTCGTTTCTTACGAAGATCAAAATGCCTTAATCAATACGCCAAAAGGCAAATTTGTAATTAAGATAGCCAATAAAAGATGGGATCTCGAGTTTGTAAAGACGCAGGCAGAAGTGCTTGAACATTTAAAAAATGTTGTGCCGGATATGGCATTTCCCAGCGTTGTACCGTCATTGAAAGGGGAAAAAATAATTTTTTTTGACGGGTTTGCTGTGCGGCTTCTTACTTTTCTTGAAGGCGATATATTGGGGAATATGAAGAGAAGTCCAGAACTTTACCGTGATATCGGGTGCTTCATGGGTCAGTTTTCAAATGCCATGCGAGGCTTTTCGCATCCCGACAGGGAAGGCTCAGACGAATTATGGAAGCTTGATAATGTCCTAGCGTGCAAAGCCTACCTACCGAATGTTATTGATGAAGATACCCGTGACCGTATTACCCGACTATATGAAGAGTATGAAAAAAGCATAAAGCCTAAGTTGCAGAATTTACGAAAAGCTATCCTTCATGGTGATGCCAACGAGCAGAATTTTCTAATCCTGCCGGATCAACCAAACAGGATCGCCGGATTGATAGATTTTGGGGAAATACAGTATGGAACACAGATTAATGACCTTGCAATTACGCTGGCCTATTCACTGCTGGGGGAAGATGATATCCAAATGGCAGCGGACAATATTATAGATGGTTACACTAAAGAATTCCCATTGGAAGAAGCCGAAACTGATATACTATATTATCTGATGGCGATGAGGCTGGTGACCAGTATAACGATGACATCGCACAGTGCAAAACAGCACCCGGAAAATAAATATATTCTCGTTTCCCAAAAACCGGCGCGGGCACTGCTAAAGAAGCTCGAAGATGAAAAATATATATTAAGGTAATTAATCGATATGACACATATAGAACCATGGTCCAAAAGACATAAATCTGTAACGGCAAACGCGCCATTTAATCTGTCGAATTCTTTTGCCGAGCCACTTGAGAGTGAAGAACTGATCAATCTGTCGCTTGATAGAGGCGATCTCGATATTGTAGAACAATATAATAAACATTCACTGATTTATACGCCTAATGGAGGGAGTCTGGACCTTCGTGAAGAAATAGCAGGGCTTTATGGCCCGGATATTAAATCAGAAAATATTGTAGTCTTTCCAGGTGCACAAATAGCGCTGCAAACCGCCGCGAGTGCCTTGTTAGACAAAGATTGTCATTCAATCGTATTTACGCCTAGCTACCAATCCGTTCAGGAAGCACCGGTCCGCGCAGGCAGTCAGGTGACCAGAATTCGTCTCTATCCGGAAACTAATTGGCAGATAAATCCTGAGGAGGTAGAAGCTGCGGTGCAGAAAAATACGAAATATCTCGTCATCAATGAACCTTGTAATCCTACTGGTACTTTGATGAGCCACAAGGTGCAGCAGCAACTTAAAGATATAGCCGAGGCAAATGATATTTATATTCTTTCGGATGAGGTTTATCGTCTGCTGGAGCATGATGTCGACGTACGACTTCCGGCAATGGCGGATTTCTACGAAAAAGGAATAAGTACCGTTACGTTATCAAAACCGTGGGGCGGTTGTGGCATAACGATTGGCTGGTTGGCATTACCGGATCTCGATCTTAGGCAAAAGATCATTGATACCCAATATTTTGGGACAGCTTGTCCTAGTCGTGCTAGTGAAATCCAGGCGATCATGACGTTGCGTGCCAGTGATAAAATTTTGGATAAAAATTTAAAAATTATCAGGCATAATATTGAGCTGCTTGATCAATTCATCGAAAAATATAGTGATCTATTTGAATGGGTGCGACCAAATGCGGGGGCGATTGCTTTTGTGAAATTTAAGGGGCCTCTGACGTCTGATGAGCTTGGGGAACAACTGGCTAAATCGGGAATTTCAATAAAACCCGCCTATGTGTTTTCGGAATATGGTACAGGCGACAGTGGATATTTTCGTGTCGGTTATGGTGAAAAGATCATGCCAAGGGCATTGGAGGCGCTATCGGATTATGTGGAGGCGCACAAAGAAACATGGAGCAGCTGAGGCCGTATAGATCATTTGCCAAAGTTTTTTGGGGGAGGATCATCCTGTGGCAGCAGTACAGGATAATTTTCATATTCAAGTTGATATATATTCATCTTACTTTTATCAGATTCTGGAAAATATTTTCCTTGGATCTGAACAGAATTTGCTCTAATAAAAATTTAAGGGAAATGGATTCATTTAGTTATACTTTTTCAAATATTGAATTAAATATTTCTTTACATAAAGCCTGAATATTGATACCAGATTTAGAAACGTACAATAATCTGCCAACTTACAATTTTCATGCACGAGAGGAGAACCCATGAGGCATTCAATCTTCAAAATAATATGTGTGATAGCGGCACTGATAGCAAGCTTGATCACGAGCGCTTTGGCACAGGAAAAAATTAATCGCGAGGTACTCCCAGTGGTAGCTCCTGAACCTCAGACTTACACAGAATTAGATGTTCGAAACACTGAACCACCCGCGCCGTTTAATGTAACAGCTCCCAAAGATGCTCCCAATGTAGTAATAGTGTTGATAGACGACCTGGGGCTTGGTGCTACCACCACGTTCGGTGGACCAATTGAAACACCAACGATGGATAAACTTGCGAATAATGGGTTGCGTTATAATAATTTCCACACTACGGCGCTGTGTTCACCTACAAGAATGGCGCTTAAAACCGGTAGAAATCATCATACTACAAATACGGGCTCTATTATGGAGACTGCCACTGCTTATCCAGGCAACACAGGGCAGCTTCCACAGAGTGTAGCACCATTGGCAGAAATGCTTAGACTTAACGGTTACAGCACAGGTGCATTTGGCAAGTGGCATGAAACGGCTGCCTGGGAAACCAGTGTTTCCGGACCATTTGATCGTTGGCCGACACACCAGGGTTTCGACAAGTTCTATGGCTTCATTGGCGGGGAGACCGATCAGTGGGCTCCGCTTATTTATGATGGACTTAAAAAAGTTAATCCACCAAAAATGGAGAACTATCATTTTACAACTGATATGACCAACCAGGCTATTAACTGGGTAAAGGCCCAGCAATCAATGACACCGGATAAACCCTTCTTTATCTATTTTGCAACAGGAGCAGTACATGCCCCCCATCATGTTTCTAAAGAGTGGTCTGACAGGTATAAAGGTAAGTTTGATAAAGGATGGGACGCAGTTAGAGAAGAGACTGTCAAAAATCAGAAAAAAATGGGAGTTATCCCCGAAGAGACAAAGTTAGCACCCAAACCCAAAGATATTAAAGACTGGAAAGCGTTGCCTGAAAATAATCGAAAACTATTTGCACGTCAGGCAGAAGTGTTTGCCGGTTTTATGGAAATGACAGATTTCGAGGTTGGACGACTTATGGATGCTATTGAGGAAATCGGCGAACTGGACAACACACTGTTTATTTTTATCGCTGGTGATAATGGTACCAGTGCTGAGGGTGGTTTCGTTGGTATGTACAATGAGATGACCTATTTCAATGGAGTGGAAGAAAAGGTTGAAGATCTTATTCCATTGATGGACGAATGGGGTGGACCAAAAACCTTCCCCCACATGGCAGCAGGCTGGGCAGTAGCATTTGATGCTCCTTTCACATGGACCAAGCAGGTTGCTTCCGATTTTGGTGGTACCCGTAATGGAATGATCATACATTATCCTGAAGGTATCAAAGAGAAAAGTGGAATACGTAAACAATTCTCACATGTTATTGATATAGCTCCTACTGTCTTGGAGGTGGCGGGACTACCGGAACCTAAGGTTGTTAATGGAATACCTCAAACACCTATCGAAGGTACCAGCCTGGCTTATTCTTTTAATAATGCCGATGCTGCTGAACGCCATACGATCCAGTATTTTGAAATGTTTGGTAACCGGGCAATCTATAATAATGGATGGTTTGCACGAACCATTCACAGGGCTCCATGGCAGACGAAAAATTTACCCCCGTTGGAAACAGACGTGTGGGATCTATACCATGTAAACGAAGATTTTAGTTTAACCAACAATCTGGCTAAAAAATATCCTGAAAAATTAAAAGAAATGGAGAGCCTGTTCATGTGGCAGGCACAGAAATATCACGTATTACCAATTGACGACAGAACTATAGAAAGAACGAATGCTGCTCTTGCTGGACGTCCTGACCTTTTAGGCGACAGAACATCACTTACACTATATGAAGGTATGGAAGGTATGATGGAGAATACTTTCATTAATATAAAAAACAGATCATTTTCAGTTATGGCTGAGCTCAATATTCCCAAGGACGGTGCCAATGGTGTAATATTGTCGCAGGGTGGTCGTTTTGGTGGCTGGTCTCTCTATATGAAGGAAAATAAACCGGAATTTACTTACAACTTCCTTGGACTTGATAGATATGTTGTTTCAAGTTCGGAAAATCTTCCTAAAGGCCCTGTAACCGTTAAACTTGATTTTGTTTATGATGGGGGCGGTCTTGGAAAGGGTGGTGAAGCTACCATATATGTTAATGATAAAGCCTTTGCTAATGCACGTATTGAGAAAACACAACCCAATATTTTCTCTGCTGACGAAACAGCTGATGTGGGACTTGACAACCAGACACCAGTTGCTGAAGGTATTGGCTATGGTCCAGAGGAAACCCGTTTTACAGGTAAAATTAATAAAATTGTTGTTACAGTAAAATAAAAATCAATCGTCTGGGAGTTTATTTATCCAATCGGATACTATTCCCGCTATGTTTTCCCATCCTGGTTCATAGGTGAGCCAGTGACCATGGTTTTCAAGCTCTATATATGTTGAAACCGTTCTATATTTTTTTACAATCCATAGAATGGCCCATTAATAATGGTTTTTCATCTAAAGTCCGAATAAACTTCTCAAGATCGTGGGCATAATCTAACAGACTGGTAGTGCCTAAACCAGGAGTGGGTTCTTTTTTAGGATCAATATCATGAAACCGTAAATCAGGTGTATGGCATTGATAACCTTTTTCTTCAAAATACTGTTTAAAATTTTTCCAATACCAGCTCCCTCCCCACATACCATGTATCATCACAATTATTTTTTTCATGAGTCGTCCTTGTTTGGGATAGTCACAGTCTTATAATCATAATTAGTATTTTGAACAATTTGACTAATATTTAAATTATTTCTAATCGTCAAAAAATCCTGTGTCAAGGATTATTATTCCTGTCGAGACTATACGCAGGCCGGAATTGTTCCAATTTGTTGACATTATTATAACTTTTTTGTATATTCCAAACCTTAAAATAAGACCATAACAAAATATAAATAAGGAAGCTTTAATGACTGATAAAATAGAAAAAACATCTGAAATACCACCGGAACAGCTCAGCTTGAGCAGCAAATTCCATTTTAAATGCCATAAAGGTGTCAAATGTTTTACTGATTGCTGCCGCGGGATTGATATTATGCTGACTCCCTATGATATTTTAACCATGCGGAAAAAACTGGGAATAACCTCTGAAGAGTTTCTTGCTGAATTTACCACCCCCCAGCTTCTTGAGAAAGCCGGCCTTCCTGTGGTGACGCTTAGACTTCTGGATGATGAAAGAAAATCATGCCCTTTTGTTGATGACAGGGAAGGGTGTTCTATTTATGAGGATCGTCCCACCACCTGCAGGTATTACCCTTTAGGAGTCGGGTCTTTAAGCTATTCCGGAGAGAAGGGTGAAAAAGATGAATTCTATTTTACGGTGAAAGAATCCCATTGCCTGGGATTTGATGAGAAAAAAGAATGGACGGTTGCCGAATGGCGGCAGGATCAGGGCGTTGATCTTCGGGATGAAGTCAATGACGGCTGGATGGCGTTGATTGTCAGGAAAAAATCATTGCCCGACAGTATGAAACTTTCCGAAGAGAGCAAAAAGATGTTTTTTCTGGTCTGCTATAATATTGATAAATTCAGAGAATTTGTATTTAACAGCACTTTTCTTGAAAGATACGATTTTTCAAAGGAAAATATTGAAGCCATTGAAAAGGATGATGTCAAATTATTGCAGTTTGGGTTTGAATGGTTGAGTGCCAGTTTTTTTATGACAGGGAAAGAAGAATTTAAAGTAAAAGAAAAAAAGTAAACAATATTTGATTGCTTTTAAACAGGCCATGCCGTCAAAGGGCATGGCCTGTTTAAATTTAGTAATTATACCAGAGACCTTCCTGGAGTTCCGGATTGTTCAGTCTCTGGTCAATATCCACATTAAAAAAAGATCCAATGGGTTCAAAAATTTCAGGGGTGCTGGTCTGGATCTGTTTTACTACATCCAAAAGAACCTGAAATCCTTTTAAGGTCATTTTCCCCAACGGCCTGCGACAGGCTCCTCCCGGCATTCCCAATAACTGCATCAATGTTTTTAAAGGAAGGGGATTTCTTGCCCGGCAGTTGACCGCTCCGAACTCAGATTCTTCCTGTGTGGTGACTACAACAAGATCAAGCAGGGGTTTTAAGGTTGTTTGAATCTTCAGAGCGCCCTCTTTGTCTCCCTGGTTGAGAAGCGCTACCATCTGTGTAAGAAACTTTGGGACAATGTTGGACATGACTGAAATTGCTCCGCATGCTTTGATTTCAGGATCAGTCATGATATCATAAATCAGGGCATCATCTCCGGAAAATATTTTAAAGTCATTTCCACAGTATTTCCGGGTCAGTTTCATGTTGTCAAGGTTTCCGGTGGCTTCTTTTACACAGGATATGTTTGAAAAGTTTTTTGCCAGGATGGCCAGATCCTGGGGCAGCATCTGGGCACCGGTTCTGCCCGGGATAATATAGGGAATAATGTTTGTACCCGGGTATTTTTCTGCAACGACTTCATAATATTCTCTCCTGATTTCAAGGGAGCTTGGACCATTATAATATGGGTCCACTAAAAGGAGTGCGTCAATATTTTCTTTAACAGCATGGCCTGCAGCTTCCAGGGTCTCATTGGTGTTATTGCTTCCGACGCCTGCAATTCGAAGGCATTTATCTTTTGCAAGTTCTGCCACCCGGGCAATCACATGGTCATGCTCTTTCCATTTAAATGTCGGGCTTTCACCGGTGGTTCCGGCTGCCAGTATTCCTGTGATACCATTTTCAATCTGAAAACTGATAAGTTGTTCAAGGCCTTCCTGATCAAGTTCTCCTGCCGGGTTAAACGGGGTGATTAATGCTGTATAGCATCCTTGTTCCATATCGTACTCCTATGGTTTAAATAAATCGTTTCTCAATGCATTTCCTTATACTTACGTGCTATCACAAGTTTTGGTCTGGTTCAAGCCAAAATTATGATTTTTTTTCAATTGGTCTTGACACAGAGTTGTGCTGCAAATAATATAAAAGGTTTTAAATCAAAGATTTGGGATTGCTATTAATATTTAAGATTAAGGATATGAAGAATGACTGATCAGGTAAAGAACCTTCCAAAAGATGTAGATGAGCAAATTGCTAAGCTAAAAGCGGCACTTGTTCAAAATGACGAATGCGGTACAACCCACTACAATCTTGCTGTAGCCCTTATGGGAAAGCAGGATTTTTCTGAGGCTGAAAAGGAACTCCATGATGCCATCGACCGCAGTCCATCACTTGCCGAGGCCTATGTCCTTTTGGGGGGTATCTGCCTGCAGAGAAAGGACCTTGAAGGCTGCTACCGGTTTAACCAGCGTGCCACAAAAGCAAGGGCCGGTTTTGCAGAAGGGTATGGTAACATGGCATTTGTCCTCCTTCAGTTGATTGACGGCAAAGATCCTAAGGAAGATGAAGAAAAAATGGATAAGGCAATAAAAAATCTCAAAAAAGCCATTATTCATAATAAAAATTTTGTACAGGCCTATACTACTCTGGGGACTGCCTATTTTATGAAAGGGCTTGTAAAAGAAGGTATCAAAGCAAATCTTGAAGCAATTAAAATACAACCTGAATTTCCGGTCGCCCACAATAATCTTGCTGTGGCTTATCTTGAAATCGAAGATTTTGACAAAGCGATTGTTCATTGTGATAAAGTCGAAGAATTCGGTTTTGAAGTCGCCCCGCAGCTGAAAGACGAGCTTGCGCCTCACAGAAAGGCATAATGGATTCCAGCCTTTTTCGTTTTTTTATATCGGGTGAAGAAAGAGAGATTCTCCCTGGCTCGCGTTTCTGGAAAATTTTATTGTCAGGGGAAGACACTGGATCCTCCTCAAATACTTCTCCTGCCCATTCGCATTCAAAGACAATTGTGACAATTGGAGATTATTTTTCAGCTGCTCGTCAATTTTTATCAAAGAATGATTTTACACTATTGAAATCAGGCCTTGAAACGGTTTGTAAAAGATCTGTTCAAACAGATCAAATGAGCAAAATATCAGTTTTTCTTGAAAAACATGGCGCATTGTATCACCCGTTAAAAATTCAGGTTTTTGATAACAAGAGCCGCTCCTGCTCTTTTGTCCTGAATGGGGCGGTGTCAAAACCGGGCCTGTCCTTGATTAACGATGAGTATCATCTGATATCAGGCTTGAATAAAGCCTATTTTAAACACTATCTTCCCCAGGTTTTTGGAAAAGGTTTTATAAAAACTGATAAAGGTACCATTGGTTTTTTTCTGGGGGAATGGTTTGACGGCTACAAAGAATTTCATGTTACCAGGGTGCAGGATAAAAGGCAGGTTGTTATATGGGAATCCAATGGCAGCTGCCGGTATATCTCAGAAACAGATGCGCTTGAAATTTATCAGGAGATAGCCAGGATTTTGACCTATTATTATGATCTTGAAACCTTTGAGCAGATTTTTCCATGGCATCATGCTGCCGGCGATTTTATCGTCCAGAGAAAGGAGGGCAACATTCATGTCCGTCTGGTGGCGGTGAGAGGTTACTCACCTTTAACAGAATTTGGTGCAGAAGGGCCGGATAAAAAGGTGCATATTTTGCCTTCTTTGTTATTTTTCTTTTTAAATTTGACCTTTAGAATGCGTTTTGATCGGTTAAATGGTACCGGTGAAGCAATGATGCTCAAAAAATCGGTGATAAAGGCAACCATTGAAGGATTTTTTGAAAGTTTGGACGTAAAATCAGGTTGTTATGATTATGGAGATTTAAGGTCTGTTTTTTTTTTATTTTTTAAGCAATTCAGCCTGAAACAGATCATGGAGATGATGGAAAATATTTTAGAATCATATCCGCCATACCCTTCGGAAAGTGTATTGATAGAAGAAAATTTTGAATCCCATTGCACGCTCCTGCATTCAATTTTTAAAAACAGTTAAAAAAACCCCTTTTTTATTGACATGTCCAAAGTAAAATTTTATATCTGCAATGTTATTTTGCTTAAGTTGTTCCCAAGAAAAAGACGGCGGTTTTATAACTCTTCGGAATAACAAAGAATTAGACTATTGAATGAAAAGTTTGAGAACTTTTTCATTATTGAATGTAAATTAACTTTTAATGGAGGTAAGTAAATGGCTAAACATGAGACTCCTTTTCTGGACCAGCTGGAATCTGGCCCATGGCCGAGTTTTGTCTCTGATCTGAAACAACAAGCTGAAGTCAGAGCCAAGAATGAAGAAGGTGTTGAATTCCAGATCCCCCAGGATTGTGTAGACGATCTTTTGG
>Ga0164315_10002060_pt1 | contig 15326 bp, 9 predicted proteins | sample GuaBasSedimGuay6_FD_113737 | JGI IMG/M metagenome (GOLD analysis project Ga0164315, IMG submission 113737) | Subseafloor sediment microbial communities from Guaymas Basin, Gulf of California, Mexico - Guay6, Core 4569-2, 0-3 cm | ecosystem: Environmental > Aquatic > Marine > Hydrothermal vents >... | reverse complement strand
GATGCTCTCGGCGAATTTCGTACGGGCGAGCAGGGCGTCGACATCATGCCAGACCTCGCCCAGGCTGCGGTTGCTGACGTCACCGGAAATGGTGACCTGACGGCGCTGGTCACGCCGCACGATTTCGCGCACGGGAGTTCCCCGGGTCTGGTTCACGAATGATCCCAGGGGCACCGTCTTGCCTTCACCCACGGCCACGGGAGAAGCCAGCACGGTGGCCAGGTCGTACCGCTGGTCCCGGGGCAGACGGACCGCGATATCGATTCTTTGTTCGATCTCGTTGTAGGTGGTCGCGACGGTGCCCTGGATGCGGTTGCGCAGTTCGCGGGCCAGGGCTTCGGGTTCGAGTCCGAAGCGCAATGCTTTTTCACGGTCCACGGTCACTTCGACGGTGGGATTGCCCATCATCCGGTCCATTTCCACTTCGCCCAGGCCGTCGATGGCCCGCAGCTGGGGCAGGATGCTTTCGGCAACCACGCGGGCATCTTCAGATTTTTCAGCCACGACCCCCAGGGTGAACGCGGACTCGCCGCTGGCCAGGATTTCCCTCAGTCCGACTCCTTCTTCGCTGAACACGAAAAGGGCCCCCTCCTTGTCGACCAGGCGGGTCTGCAGCCTCTGTTTGACCTTTTCCATATCCTGGCGGCCATGGCGGGAGGGGTGCAGCATGACCCGGATCCGGGCCGTGTTCGCGGAGCTATATTCCTTGAGGCTGGCCAGGGTTTTTTCAGTGACGCCCACCTGGGTGTAGACGGTCTGGACCTCTTCCATGGGCACCAGGAATCCGGCCAGGTCACTGGCGGTGTCGAGGGTCATTTCCAGCGGTGTTCCCGCGGGAAGTTCCACTGACAGGGTGAAGTCGCCCCTGCTGCGGTCGGGCATGAAGGAAAGCTTCATTTGCGAGCCCATGAAACCGGCACCCGTCAGCGCGATCAGCAACACCAGGAAAAACAGGGGCTTTCGGTCCATGACCCGGGCCAGCAGGCCGTGGTACTTGCGAATGATGAACTGGAAAGCGCGCTCTCCGGGCCGGAAGACCAGACTGGGGATCTCCTTGGGTGTCTTGAGGATGTGGGCCGAGAGCATGGGTTGGAGAAGCAACGCGGCAAAGATCGAGACCACCAGGGAGATGGTCACGGTCAACGCCTGGTCGCGGAAAAATTCACCCGCGATGCCGGGTACATAGATCACCGGAAAGAAAACCGCGACGGTGGTCAGGGTGGCGGCGATCACGGGGGAGGCCACTTCTTCGGTGGCGGCGGCGCAGATTTCACCGATGGGTGTTTTGCTGCCCTTTTTCAGCTTCAAGTGCCGGTTGATGTTTTCCAGGACGACGATGGAGTTGTCCACCAGCATACCGGCGGCCAGGGACAGCCCGCCCAGGGACATCAGGTTCAAACCCACGCCCGCGAAGTAAAGGAAGGCGAAGGTGGTCATGATGGACACGGGAATAGCCAGGCCCACCACCAGCGGGCTGCGCCAGTTCATCAGGAAAAAGAAAAGCACCAGGAAGGCCAGCCCTGCTCCGTATTTGAGGGAGTCTTCCAGGCCCTTGAAACTTTCGGCGACAAATTCCGCGTCCTTGTAGATGAACGAGTAGTCCAGTTCGGGGTACTGTTCGGAAAGGATGCCCAGGACCTTGTCCACTTCGGCGGTGGTGGAGATGGTGTTCTCGCCGACTTCCTTGTACAGGTGAAGCGATACGACCTCTTCATCCCCGTTGAGGGTGAACCCCTCGGGTTCCTTGATGGTGTCGATGACTTCGGCGATGTCGCCGATGGTGATGCCCGGCCCCGCGGCGGGAATCTCGGTCGAGCGGATCTCGTCCAGGTTTTCGAATTCACCCAGGATCCGCAGGGGCAGGTGCAACGGCCCCTTGCGAATACGACCGCCGGGAAAACTGATGTTGGCGACCCGCAGCGCGGTGCTCAGGTCCTCCATCGTCAGGCCGTACAGACGCAGTTTGTCGAAGTCCGGCCGCACCAGGATTTCGCGTTCGGCCCCGCCGATGACCTCGGCCTGGCTGACGCCGTTGATCTGTTCGAGCGCGGGTTTGACGACTTCGCGGGCGAACTCGGTCATCCGCGCCATGGGGTCGTCGCCGTGCAGGACCAGAATGGCGATCGGCCGCGCGCTCGGATCCCAGCGCAAAATAAGGGGGCGGTCCGCGGCATCGGGAAAATCATCCCGATAGGCGACCCGGTCGATGGCCTCGCGCAGATGGAGGTTGGCGAAGTCCATCTCGGTGCCCCACTCGTATTGCACCGTGATCGTGGACACACCCTCGCGCGTTTTGGAAACCACCCGGCGCACGCCGGCCAGGCCGGTGATGACTTCCTCCAGTGGCTGGGTGACCAGCCGGGTCAGGTCGTCGGCCGGTGTGTCGGTGTAGTTGGTGATGACCGTCAGGTTGGGATAATTGATCGCCGGCAGAAGGTCCACCGACAGCCTTTGCCGGGCCTGGAAACCGATCAGCACCAGGCCGGCGAACAGCATTAAAATGGTAACGGGCCGGCGGACGGCCAACTGGATGATCATTGGCCTTTGACCTCACCTGAATTGGCGAAGTCCCACTTGTCGACCGAAGGTATCCGCTTGCGCACCTTGATCTTGGCTTCATGTGCCAGGGTCAGGTGATCGCTGACCACAACCTCGTCTCCGGGGCTAAGCGACCCGCCGCTGTGGACCTTTAAAATCTCCACCCACTGTTCGTTCTCCAAGCCGATGTCCACGTAAAGCCAACGGGCCCGGTCGCCTTCCTTCTTGAATACCAGTGGACGGTTGTCCCGAATCAGCAGGGCCGCCTGGGGAGCGAGAAGCTTGTCCTTGAAGACCACGCCGGCAATCTGGGCGCGCACGAACATGCCGGGGCGGAAGCGGCTTTCGGGATTGGCGAACCGGATCAGGATTTCGCAGGTGCGCGTGGCCTGATCCAGGGTGGGGCTTATCACGTCGATCACCGCGTGCAGGGTGTCGTTGGTGGCCGGCACCGACAGGAGCACGGGCCGGCCGGGCGCCAGGTGGCCCAGGTCCGCTTCAAGCACATTTACCGCGGCTTCGAGGTGTTCGTTATTGTAGATGGTGCAGACCGCCGCCCCGGTGGTCACGATTTCACCATTGACCACCATCAGGCCCTGGACGATGCCGGCAAAGGGAGCGCGGATCCGGGTGTATTCCAAATTCAGCTTGGCACGTTCCTCGGCCATGCGGGCCTCGGCCAGACCGGTACGTTGCTGGAAGACGGCTTCCCGGAAAGCCCCTTTTTGCAGGCTGTCCATCTCAAGCTCCAGCAGGCGGTTCTGGAATTCTTCCCGTGTGATGGAACCTTTGTCGCGCAGTTTTTCGAGATCCTGGCGGGCATCGGTGAAATCCCTGACCGCCTGGTGATTCACGGTGAAGGTATCCGCTTCGGCAGCCATCTGGCTGAGGGCCTGCAGATGGCGGTAGCGGGTTTCCTCCAGGGTGATTTCGTATTCGCGCGGATCGATCTTCGCCAGCAGCTGTCCTTTGCGGACCCGGTCCCCGTCCCGCACCAGGACATCGCTCAATTCTCCGCCCAGCTTGGTCTTGATCACCACGGACTGGGGGGTGCGGATGGCTCCATCAGCGTACACCGGTAAAACAAGGTCGCCTTGTCGAATGGCCCCGATGTTCACCTTGATGGATTTCTCCTTCTTGGGTTTCTTGGCCTTGCCGCTGGTGTCGGCAGCTGCCGATGCGCTGTCGCCCACGGCGGTGGAGTCGGCCCCGGAGCCGTCACCGCCGGATCCCAGGCATCCGCCCAGGGCCAAGGGGAGGATAACGCACACCAGTCCCAGGGGAACCGCGAGGCGGCGAAAGCGGAGAACGTCGAGGGGGTTCTGCATGGTCAGCCTTTCCAGGAAACAGACGGTTCGGCGCGGGACGGGACCCACGGGGAAATAGGGTTAACGGGTCAGTGACCCATGCGGTAACAAATGACTTCCAGGGGCTGGGCGGTCGATTCGCCGCCATCCTCGTCACTGCTGACGGCCTGCTGGTTCAAAAAGGCGTCCAGGGCTCCCACAACTACGATGATCAGGCCGTCCGGTTGCACGAAAAGGCCATCCTGGCGGGCCACGTAACTTCCGGGAAGGGCGACCTGCCTTTCGAATTCACCCTCGGGAGTGAAAATGTCCAGGACGACCCAGGATCCCTCGGGGGTGTCCTTGTCAGCGTCCCCGGTCTGGACCCAAAGGCGTCCGTCATCGGTGACCCACAAGCCGGCGATAGCCGCCTGGGTTTCCTCGGTCACGTAACTGTTGGGCGGGCGGGGGTAGTAGGTCGCGATGGCTTCCAGAATCTGCTTGGCCGCTTTTTTGTCTTCCTTGTCGCGCGGGCCCTGGGTGTAGTCGCGCGCGATGGTACGGACAATGGCGCCGGTCCCGTCGAAGACCTGGATTTCATATTTGTTTCGTTCCGGGGCCACATAAACGGTTCCCCCGGGGCCCACCGCGACCCGGCTCCAGACAAAATCCAGACCCATTTCGGTCATCACGAAATCGGCGTAGTCGATGTCGTTCTTCTTTTCGATGAGGGCCGTTTTTTCGACACCCTCGTCCGTACACAGCGACAGGAAATAGGTCTGTTGGGTAACCGGTCCGAAAACCATGCGGATGCCCACCAACAGGATGCCTTCGGGCATGGCGAAGCCGCGGTTCAGGATACCCATCGGCGGCTGGTTGGCTTCACCCCGGGAAAAAGCCGTTTGGCCGGCGGGAGTGCCGTCCGCCGAAACCTTGATGATTTTTCCGGGGAAGCCCGCCAGGGCGCAGATGGTTCCGTCAGCGGTGACGAACATGTCGTTGGGCTGGCGAATCTCACCGGGCCCGTCTCCTTCATGGAATACCGTCCGCAAGTATTCTCCGTCCGGGGTGTAGACGTGCACTTCGGAAAGCTGGCCGTCGAGGATCAGGATGTTGCCGTCAGGGTCGGAGCGGATCGCGGCCACCGAACCGAAGAAGATCTCGTCGTCTTCTCCGCCGGCCCGCCACAGTTCGGTCAGCTCCGCGATTTCAGGTTCCGCCAGGGCGGCCCCGCAGGCCAGTTGGATCGCCAGGAAAATGAACACGATGAGACCCGGCATACGATTGCGTTTGAACATGGGTGGCTCCCCCTGTTAAGACAACGCCCCGGTTCGAATCAGGGCAGTATTTTGTAGCAGATCACTTCCAGTGGACGCGCTTCGGCGTCTTCGTCCTGGTCCTCGGGATTGTCGGCGCCGCGGCCCAGGAAGGCGAACATGGCTTCGGCATGTTCCCGGACCAGAACCGCCAGTCCGCCGCCCGGGAAAAACAAGGTGTCCTTCTGGCCGTCCCCCTCGCACGCGAAGGCGACCTGCCGGACAAAGGACCCCGAGCTGTCGAAAACGTCCCAGGTGGAGTGGATTCCCTCTTCCTGTTCGCGGGTTCCCCGGCTCGGCAGGACCCAAAGGTTTCCTTCAGGGTCCACGCGCATGGACAGGATATCGCGTTCGGTCGGTTCCACTACGATGTTGATGGAGTTTCTGTTGCGTCTCCGGTAGGGCATCATCAATTCCCGGGCCCGTTCGGTTTCCGCGGACGTGCGTTTCCAGGATTCGTATTTGCGGGTGATCGTATTCTGATGGTCACCGCCGGGCCCATAGACATCGATCTTGTACTCGTTCCTGGCCGGTCCCACATAGACCCGGCCATCCTGGCCCAGGGCCCAGCCCCCCTGGACGGGAAAAAACTCTTTCTTTTCGGAAATTTCCAAACGGCCGAAATCCCGGACGGTGGTTTTTTCCATATAGCGTGCGGTTTCCAGGCCGTCGGGGCCGTGGGCCGCGATAAAATGGTTGGCGGTGCGGGAGTTGTCTCCCCGGGTGATTTTCATTCCGCCGAGCACCAGCTGGTTCCCCACCGAGGCGGCGCTGCGCAGGACAAAAAATCCTCCGGCGGAAGGATCGTCCCCGCCGGGCCGCATTTCCCCGGCCGGCAGCCCCTCGAGATCGACTTTGACGATGCGGCCCGGGAATCCCTGGATCAGCCCGAGATTTCCATCGGGAAGAAAGAGGGCGCCAAAAGCGTTCCTTACCTCTCCGGGCCCGTCGCCCCGTTTGCCGAGGGACCGGACGTAGTTCCCCTCCGGATCAAAGACCTGGACCTCGACCAGTTGGATGTCCAGCAGGTAGATGTTGCCGCCGTCATCGGTCAGGACCTGGTTGACGACACCCAGAAGAGTCTCCTCGTCGTCTTCGCCTCCGATGCGCCACATTTCCTCGAGTTGCACCGTCACCCGGCCCTCGGCCGGTTGGTCGCCGTTGGCGAAGACCGGAACGTCGGCCAGGGCGGCGGCATGCAGGAAAAACAGGCCGAGGGCGGCGCCGATGAGGGCTCCGCCCGGCCTTTCGGTCATACTGATCGGGGTTCTTTCAGGGGACGACAAATCGACCTCGCTTGGTAGACGGCAAATTAGGGAAATCGTTACTCCACCGATACCAAACGATTGGAGAGCCGGTTTCCAGCGTTATTTCACACGGTAACAGATAACCGACATGGGTTCGGCCTCTTCTTCGTCGTCGTCCGACCCGGCCCCGCCGAACCGGGACAGGGCGGCGTCCCAGAATCCCGTGATCATGAAAGCCAGGTCATCACTGGCAATAAACAGGAGATCTTCCTGGGGATTGCCTTCGCAATCGACCTGGACCTGTTTGGTGAAATGGCCTTCGGGGCTGAAGACATCATAGTAGGTGAAGGCGCCCGGCGTCTCGGTCCACATGGCGCGGCTGTTGAGGACCCAGATCGCGCCGTCGGAGGCCACGCGCAGGAGTTCGACGTCCGGTTCGGTGTCTTCCCAGCTGACCGGCGCGTTGGGAGCCTGCTGGCTCTGGATGGTTTCAAGGATTCTCTGCCAGATGCCCGCGGCTCTTTCGTTCCTCACCCAGGGTTCGTACTCACGGGAAAAAACGCGCTCCAGGGTGCCGTCGGGCGCCAGGAGGCTCACCTCGTACCCGTTGCGGGGGATGGCCACCGCTACCCGGCCGTCGCTGCCGACGTCGAAACGCCGGTCGGCTCCGTCGATGAGGGTTTTTTCGTCGAATTTCAGGTCCTGGAACTTGAAGGAAATGGTATTGGACGCAAAGGTCTTGTCGCGCATTCCCTCGGCGGTGAGGCTGCTGAGAAAGGTTTCGCGGTCAACGATACCCTGGGCCTGGTCGATGTGTTGTTCGGTTCCTCCGGCTATCACCAGGCCGCCGCCCGCCCGCAGGCCCCGCATGATGTAGAAGGCTCCCTTGGTGGGGTCGCCCAGGGGCCAGACTCCCGCCGAAGTGTTGTCCAGGTTGAGCTTGATGATTTTGCCGGGGAAGGCCTGCAACACGCCGATGGTGCCATCGGGTAAAAAGCACATATCCGTCGGACCCCGGAATTCCCCGGGTCCGTCACCCTCGCGGCCGAGGGTGTTGATCAATTCCCCTTCAGGCGAAAAAACACTGATTTCCGCCAGTTGGGCATCGAGAAGATAAATGTTGTTGTCGTCGTCGATCAGGACCTTGGTGATGATCCCGAACACGGTTTCCTCATCGTCTTCACCACCGACCCTCCAGAGTTCCTCCAGTTGCATGGTCTGGCGCCCCTCGGCGGGTTCGGCGCCGTTGACGATGTGGAGTACGCCGTCGGTCATCACTTCTTCGCCCCCAAACGCCTGCAGGGCGGTGGTCATCAACAGGAAAATTAGCAGGGAAAGAAACGGGACCAGGGAATTACGCTCACGAAGGGAAAGCATGATGCCTCCTAGACAAGGGTCAGGTACTGGGGGACGGGCGTTTCTACCCATGACCCATGAAGTTTATTCGGAGGCGGGTCCCATTGCCATACGTTGTTTCGGGTTGGGGGTTTCCTCCGCGTGGGGCATCAGCGCATCCCCTCCGCCCACAGGACCGTCCGGTCGGCCACCTGGGTGAAATTCAGTCCGCCGCGAACTTTTTCGACTTTCACGATATTGGCGCCCAGATCCTGCAAAACCGACAGAATAAGGGCGCTTTGACCGGAAGCCCGGGTTTCGTTGACAAAGTCGGCCCAGGTGACAGGAAGATCGCGGGGGAATCCCACCAATTGTTGTTTGATGAAATCCGCGTCCGCCTGGGGCCAGGGTTCGAGATCCCCACCCGCAAAAATTATGATCGCCTTCAAGGCTCCCGGCTTTTTGCGGGCCAGTTGCAGGGCGGTGCCGGCGCCGCGGTCGGGCCCGGCGACCGAAAGGGTGGCGGTGGCAAAAGTTTCGAGCGCCCAGGCCAGGGAAGATCCAGCCTCCGCCGTCAAATCAACCCGTCCCTGACCCTCGAGGGGCTCCAGGCGGGGAACCAGATAGATGGGAAAACCTTCATCCGCCCCTGCTTTGAGGGTGGATTTCTGCCGTCCCATTTCGTAATTCTGGCCCATGCGGCCGGCAAGGGTTCCGGGCAGACCGGGCGAGGCGGTGATCACGAGTATCGGATTCAAACGGGCGGCCGTTTTCCAACCGGCCGGCAGATAGATGTGGCACAGCCTCGTCTGCCCGTCGGGCCCGGGGTAGACCGCCAGGAAGGAACCCATGTCGGGAAGTATGGAACCCCCGGAAGCGGCGTTGTCCAGCAGGCGGCCCAGTTCGTTGATGGTCGTGACGATGGCTCCCGGTCCCCGGCGCTGGTGATGGGTGGCTATTGCCTTGTCAATGGTTTCCAGGTGGAAGAGGGCGGTCGGTTTTTCCTGTTCATTCAGCTGTTCGATCCGTTTGAGAAACTCCTCACGCCATCCTGGCGCCGTCTGGAGAATACTTGAGCCCCAGGACAGGGTGCGGCCGGAAGGAAAGGTCAATGAGGCCTTGATCACATACGCGCCCGTTTTCAGGGCTGAGAAATCAGCCTGGCGGGTCAGCCGGTTGAGCCCTTGGGACAACTCAACGGTTTGGCTCGCCTGCCCTTGGGGCAACAGGGATTGATCGGGTCCGCCCAGAAAGTCGATGGCCAAAAGCGCGTCCCCGCCCGCGGGCGATATCGCCAGCAGCTCGATTGAGACCGGTTCGGTCCCGCTGATGGTCCGGGAAGCCTTGCCGACAAATGCCTCTTCGGTGATCGAGGCTGTTTCGAATACCAGGGGAACGATTCTCCTGGCCGCCGACCGGGGCCTGAAAGCGGCGGGATCGGACAGGACTGAAGCTGTTTGGCGGTTGTCCGTTCCGGTCAGGCGCACGGTGGCGTTGCAGCCCAACCGGGGGTCGACCAGGGGGTCGTAGGGCAATATGCTGGCCCAGGGAATGGTGGCCCGCATCTGCAGGTGGTCCCTTTCGTCCACCCTGATCTTGGGCTGCAATTCCGAAATGGGTTGCCACCGGTTCGGGCCGGCCAGAAACGCCGCGCCCACCGGCAGGTCTTTTTCCATGCCGAAGGCGAATACGAAGTAGTTGGAGGTCTGGAACTCCCCGGATTCGTTGCCGTCGGGAATCCCCAGGGTGAAGATCAGGCCCGGCCCGCCATTCCAGGGGGCCAGGTTTCCCGGCCCCACCATTGATGACCAGGGAGGCGCCGCGCGCAGCTCGATGTCCAGGCCGGCCGGCTGCCAGGTCAGGCTGATTTCCGGCCCTCCGGGATTTACTGCGGGGGTGTCGGAGGTCAGGACCAGGGCCGCCGAAACTTTCTTCCAGGACAGGGATACCGTCCGGGCGGCCGCGAGTTTCGAAAGGCGGTCCCGATGTTCGCTGACCAGCCTGGCCACGGTGGGGTTCTGGTCCAGGCCTTCCAGGTCAGGATCTGCGGAAGCCATTGCAAAATCGTCAAATCCGGCATCAACCGCTTTGGCGAAAGAGGCCGCGGCATCTGCGGGCAGACCGGCCATGTTTTCCATGCAGGCCTGGTTGTACAGCATGGCCTGGTCGCCGGGAAACCGCTCGTTGTAGTCCCGGCATAAAGGCAGCGCTTCAACGCGGCGATCCAAACGGATGAGGTCGATGATTTTTCCCGCCAGTTCCGTCCGGCCTGCCTCTTCGGATCCTGTCCGTTCGGCGGGGGCCGGGGAGGCGCCTGCCATCAGGGTCAGAATAAGACCCGCCAGCGCCAGGCCGCCGGCCCGACGTAAAACAACCAGGGACCCGAAACGGTTAAACAACAGGGATGTCATGAATTCCTTTCCAAAGGCGGCTGGGACCTGATTCTGAACCCGTCCCTGAAAAAAAGTTCCCCGGCGCCCGGAGGGCAAGCGAGTTGTGAGGGACTTCATTTTTTGTTAACATGATTTCATCGCTCCTCGAGTGGTTCCCCGGTGCCAAGTCGAAAGAGGACGCCATGGCTATTATTCCCTTCCACATCGTTGATGCGTTCGCGGAGCATCCGTTTACCGGTAATCCCGCGGCTATCATTCCCAACGCTGCGACTTTGACCGAAGCGGAGATGCTTCAGATCACCGACGAGCTTTCCATGGAGGCCGGCTTCGTCCTGCCCCCGGAATCCGCCAATGCCGATGTCCGGCTGCGGTTCTTCACCAAACGGCGTGAAGCCATCCTCAGTGGCCATGTGGTCATCGCCGCCTTTGCTTCCATGGCGGACCGGGGTTTTTACAGGCCCCACCCGGCCGGGCTGGAGATCCGGCTGGAAACCGGCGCCGGTATCCTGCCGGTAACGCTGACCGCGGGCGAGGACGGCCGGACCCTGATCAAGCTCCGTTTGCCCGATCCCCGGTTCGGAGAACCTGTCCCCGTGGGTGAGGTGGCCGCGGCCCTGGACCTGCCCGCGGAATACCTGCGGATCGGTGACCACGGACCTCACCGGGTTTCCTGCGGGTTCGACCAGATCATCGTACCGGTCAACGACCGCAACGCCATGCGGGGGGTGTTCCGGGACATGGAACGCATCGGCGAATTGACGGATCGCCGAGGCGTCGGCGGTATCACCCTCATTTGCCCGGACACCTATAGTAACGAAGCCGATTTCCATTGCCGCTTTTTCCACCCCCGCGTGGGGGCGGACGAAGATCTGGCCAGCGGCACTTCTCTCGGCGCCGTGGCGGCCTATCTGGTGGATCGGGGACTGGTACCCCTGACCGATTCACTGAAAGTGGTGACCGAGCAGGGTCATTCCCTGGGTCGGCCCACCAGGGCGGAGATCCAGGTGACGGCTTCCGATGGGCGCATCACGGCCATCGACCTGGTGGCTACCGGGGCGGTCGTCATGCGGGGATCGTTCCATTTCAACCGTCGGGCGGTGCTGGCGGCCTATTGAGTTTTGAGGTGGGGGTTTTACCCCCTGGAGGGGAGGGGGGCGGTGACCACTGGTCGCCGCCCTGTTCCTTTGATATGGTCACCGCCCTGAGCAAATGGGTTCAAGCCAAAGGAACACGCCCTTGAAACCGCATACATGTTTGAAACTGATGGTTCTGGCGGCCCACCTTTGCTGGCTGGCAACCTTGACCGGTTGCCATTCCGGCAACGAGGATAAGCCTACCGTCCCGTCAGCGTCGGTCCGGGTGGTCGATGAAGCGGACGGCAGTCCGGTGGCTGATATCAAGGTCATGGTGATGGATCACCGGTTCAACATCCCGGTGTCGGGCCCTTTCATTTCCGACACCGACGGCCTTGTCGATATGGGGGTGTTTCCACAGACGGACCTGAGCCTGATGGTGTTTTGCGGGGTAGGGTATCTGGTTCATTTCCTCCCTGGTTATGGTACATGGAATCAGGGTGCCTCCGGTAACGGGCTGACGAACCCCGGCGTTCCCATGGAGATCCAGGTTCGCCGCGCCCTGATGGACAGCCTGCCCAGGATTGCGGGCAAGGTGATCGATTCAGAAAGTGGTTCTCCGCTGAATAACGTATTTGTCAGCGTGTCGCCCTACCTGATCGGGTACCAGGGGGGAACGGACCAGGATGATGACGTCACCGGCAATGACGGAATGTTCTCCGTATCGAATATCCACTTCACCCCGAATACCGAAACCGGTAATCTATTTCAGGTCAATCCGTTACATTTTACTTGCTATGGCTATCGCCCGGTGGTTTGGAAATATGATCCTCCCAACGGCAGCGACAACGTGGACATCAGTGGCGTGACGATCGCCATGAAATGGATGGGGCTGGAGAATCATCGGGGTCGCATAATCGGTTTGCTGATGAGAGACGGAATACCCGCCGGAGGTGTCGCGGTCGGCCTGGGAGTGGTGGACCAATCGACTTCCGAAAAGTCCGGGCCCGGCATGCCGGGATGGATGGAGGTCACCGACGAGTTCGGCCGTTTTGTCTTCGGACAGGTGCCGCCCGGTACTTATATCCTTCAACCGGGATTCGCCCTGGGTGACGGTGTATATTATCCACCCCAACCTGGAAACCCTCCCATAACCATTGTGGACGGCGAGGTATTCAACGCGGGAACCCTGACGATCCTGCACGAAATCGAACCCCTGGATCCTCCTCACGGACAGGTGGTATCCACACCTCCGACATCTTTGAGCTGGACCTCCATACCAGGCGCCGCCACCTACAAGGTGAAATTCCGGGGAGAATACCTTCCCCTGACAACGACCAACTCAATCCTCCTGCCGGAGACCCCCGCCATCACGCCGGGCCTCCACTCCTGGATCGTCAAGGCCTACAACAAAGCAGGCGCCCTTATCGGCATCTCCCAAATCCATTCAATCTTCCGCCTCTTGCCTCCGCCTGATTGATCAGGTTGCGACCTGATTCTCCTCTAGATCAAATCCTGATAGGGTATGTGACAAGGTTTTGAATAATCCGCAGGCCCGAAGGGTTGAGGACATTTCAAAATCTTGTCACATACCCTATCAGGATTTGATCTAGAGCAGAACCAGATCCCGAGTATCCCGGGCAATCATGAGCTCTTCATTGGTCGGAATGATCATGATTTTGACGCGGGAACTCATCTTGGAGATGATGGCTTCATCGTGGCGGGTGGCATTCTTGAAGGGATCGAGGATGGCGCCGACCGCTTCCAGGCCGCGGCAGGCCCATTCCCGGATCAGGGAGGCGTGTTCTCCCACCCCGGCGGTGAAAATGATGGCGTCCACCCGCCCGAGGGCCACGGCGTAGGAACCCATGTATTTGCGGATATGGTAAGCGTAGACTTCCAGCGCCAGGCGGGCCCGGTCGTTGCCGTTGGCGTATTCCCTTTCGACATCCCGCAGATCGCTGCTGATGCCGCTGATGCCGAGCAGCCCGCTTTTTTTGTTCAGCATCTGTTCGACTTCGGCCAGGGACAGATCAAGGGTGCGCGAAAGATAACCCACCAGCGCGGGATCGATATCTCCGCTACGGGTGCCCATCATCAGCCCTTCGAGCGGGGTCAGCCCCATGGAGGTATCGATGGATTTTCCACCCAGCACGGCCGCCATGGAAGCTCCGTTGCCCAGGTGGCAGGTGATGAGATTGAGGTCGGTGACATCCCGTTCGAGAATCTGGGCGGCGCGCTGGGTAACAAACCGGTGGCTGGTTCCATGAAAGCCGTAACGCCTGATCCCGTTCTCCAGGTAGAGATCATAGGGGATGGGATAGATGTAGGCGCGGTCCGGCATGGATTGATGGAAGGCGGTGTCGAACACCCCGACCATCGGCACGTCCGGCATGACTGTACGGGCCGCCTCGATCCCGGTGATGTTTGCCGGGTTGTGCAGCGGGGCCAGGGGGACGCATTCCCGGAGCGCGTCCAGGACGGCTTCATCGATCATGACCGAACCGGAAAATTTTTCGCCGGCGTGCACCACCCGGTGGCCGACGGCGCTGACTTCGGCCAGGGAACCGAGCACGCCGCTGGTGGCATCAGTAAGGGAAGCGAGCAGAAGTTGGAACGCCGCGCCATGGTCGGCCACCGGCAGCTCGGCGACCTGATCGTCGGCCCCGGGACGCTGATAGGTGTGGACGCCCTGCTCCAGGCCTATGCGCTCGATCAGCCCTTTGGCCAGCAGACTTTCATCCCGCATGTCGAGCAGCTGGTATTTGAGGGAGCTGCTGCCACAGTTGATGATCAGAACGTTTTTGGTGGGTTGATCGCTGGCCATAGGTAACCGGTCCTCCGTTACCCTTCGCTTTGCAGGGCGGTAATGGCCACCACATTGACGATGTCATCCACACTGCAGCCCCGCGAAAGATCGTTCACGCCTTTGGCCATGCCCTGCAGGACCGGCCCCACGGCTTCGGCGCCGGCCAGCCGCTGCACCAACTTGTAGCCGATGTTGCCGGCATCCAGGTCGGGAAAAATCAGGACGTTCGCCCTGCCGGCGACGGGGCTGTCCGGTGCCTTGCTCTTTCCTATTTCCGGAACGATGGCGGCGTCCAGTTGCAGGGGACCATCGACCTCCAGGCCCGGCTCCATGCTTTTGACCAGGGCGGTGGCCTCGACGACCTTATCCACGTCCGGGCCGGCTCCGCTGCCCGAGGTGCTGAAGCTGAGCATGGCCACCCGCGGTTTGAATCCACAAAGGACCCTGGCGGTGCGGGCGGTGGCTACGGCGATTTCCGCCAGTTGGCGGGCGTCGGGTTGAGGGTTGACGGCGCAATCGCCGAAAACCAGCATTCCGTTTTCGCCGAAATCCCAATCAGGCCTGACCATCACGAAACAGCTGGAAACCAACCCGGCATCGGCAGCTGTTCCGACAATCTGGAAACCGGCGCGCAGGACATTGCCCGTGGAGTTCACGGCACCTGCGACCATTCCGTCGGCAACACCGTTTTTTACCAGCATGGCGCCGAAAAACAGGGGGTCTTCCATGGCGGAGGCCGCTTCTTCGGCAGTCATGCCCTTGTGTTTGCGCAGTTCGTGGTAGTCGCGCACGAATTCCGCGCGATAGGTGGATCCGGCCGGATCGATGATGGTGAGGCCGTCGGGGTTGATGCCGCTGCCGGCGAGGTTTTCACCGATGGATCCCGGGTCGCCCAGAAGGATCACCGTGGCAAACCCCTCGTCGCGGATACGCCCCGCTGCATCGAGCATACGAGGGTCCGTGGCCTCGGGCAAAACGATGGTCTTGTGCAGGAGTGCGGCTTTGCTGCGCAGGCTTTCGGTAAATTCCATGATTGAAGCTTTCTTTGCTTGCCCGGTTGGGGCCCATTGGCGGCCCATATCCGACCGGTGGGGGCCACGGCCAAAGTTACTGCCGCAACCGGGATAGTCAACGATCAACCGTGGTGAAGGCGGGATAATTTGAAGGTCAAAAAAACGGCCCCGCAATTGAAGCGGGGCCGTTTGATCAATCAATTGGCCTGACTGAAAAAGGCTCAGTCGGGCTTGATCAACTGTTCCAGGTTGCTGTTCCCGGTTTCGTTCATGGTGCGGATGAGGTCCGCCAGAGTGAAACTGGACCAGAATTCCT
>Ga0164315_10002058_pt1 | contig 15332 bp, 15 predicted proteins | sample GuaBasSedimGuay6_FD_113737 | JGI IMG/M metagenome (GOLD analysis project Ga0164315, IMG submission 113737) | Subseafloor sediment microbial communities from Guaymas Basin, Gulf of California, Mexico - Guay6, Core 4569-2, 0-3 cm | ecosystem: Environmental > Aquatic > Marine > Hydrothermal vents... | reverse complement strand
TATCTGAAAGAATCTCAAGAAATATTTTATCAGCAGCTTCCGGCCAGTCCCAGGGAGGAGTTTCATATAACCTCTTCAGGTTTGTTTGTCTTATGCGATTTGCGCCATTGTCATTCATTTTCTTAAGCCTTCCAGGTTGCCCCGGCTTTTACCTCATCGATGAGAAACCGTATTCCCTGGTTGTCTGTCGGATTCAACAATAGCATTTTATCAAAGACACGTTCTGCTTCTTCAAAGCGTTCAAGACGCCAGAGACACAATCCATAACCATGCATACAGCGCAGAAACGGACGGTTGCCGATAAGGCCCCAGGGCAGTACACCGTTAAAGTCGTCTCCCAGGGACAGTTCGCCGATGCGCAGACCGACTTCATTGTGTCGGACTGCATCCTGCGGGCTGTGATCAAAGACGAGATTGCCCAGATGCGAATGGGCATCGAGGCAGCGCAGGTCTGCCTGGCAAAGCTCCATCAAGATCTTTTCTGCTTCTCCCCACTCGCCGGTATCTTTGAGATCGCTGGACCGAGTGATAGGACCATCAAAAGGATCGTCAGGATTTTCACCGGGCATCACCTGCTCCATCTCGAACATCGGGCGGGTTCCGTGAGCTATGATCGGTTTGGCCCACTCCTCAATGGGTTCATCTTTTTCTCCCCAATAGTGTTCCCCGGGATCCCACATACCCATCTCCTCGAGACCAAGAGGCAGCAGATTAAGAGCCTTCACATCGATTCTGGTTGATAATATCTCTCCGGAGAGATACGGGTGGCCGGCATAACGCCACTGTTTTTTTGGCTTGACCATGACAATTTCGCCAGGTACTACCTCCCATTGAGGACTGGCGCGCAAAGTAATAATCCTTTGACTTCCTGATAAATAACACCGGACGGCACGTTCTTTGACCGAGACTGCGACCAGTTCGACCGGTTTAGCCAGGTCGAGATCATCATTTGCTGCTTTGTGCTGCCGTTTAGGCAGGGGAGATTTCACTTCCTCCACATGAGAGGGATCAAGGTTGAGCCACTTTCGGTAGGCCGCGATATACCTTGCACCATCCCCGGTTCGGGGAAACACGACCTCGGGCAGCGCAACCACATGTTCGGAGCCGTCTTCCCGGCGGCATCTTGCAGTCAACCCGCGTCTTTCGTTGCCTGTGTAGTCAATCTCGATCACCGAAATCGGTTCTCCGATGACAAAACCATCAGTCGGCAGTTTGATATTGTCCTCGAAGGCCTGCCGAAATGCCCAGAACTTCTCACCATCACCGTATGCGTCGACAGTAATTTTCTCAATCATCCCGTCCAAGGTGTCGTAGTCCCTGCTCTCTCCGGGGTTCGGCCAGTTCATCAAACGCCCCCTGTACACAGGTTATGAAGAGTGCCCCGAGCCTGCCGTAAAGAATATCGTAAATCTGTTATAGTCATTACTGCTCCTGTTTTTTTCAGGTAATTCAAGAGGTTTTATGTCCATCCATATTACACAATAATTCGATTTCATGTGCGAGAGGTATTCCTTTCAACCTAATTTTCATCGGTGCTGGTAATAATCGACCTATATACAACACTTATTCCTGTTAAAAACTGTAAAGAGATTTGTTTTGTGGGGGTTAGGATAGAGCCCGGATCTGATAGTAATTTTTTCCTTTGAGGCGTGAGGGCTCGAACCCTCTGGTCGTTGTCATCCTGACAACTCCCTCCGGGCCGCCTGCGGGTGCTGCCGCCGACGTCCTGTCGGCTTGTCCTCGCTATCGCTCGGCGCACCCTCCGGAGGTTCGAGTCAGCCACTTCGATATAGAAAAAGCCTGGCAACCTTACGGCCGCCAGGCTTTTTCTATGCCCGGAAGAGGACTCGAACCTCCACGCCCTTGCGAGCACTAGTCCCTGAAACTAGCGTGTCTACCAATTTCACCATCCGGGCGGAAGACGAGGATGAAAGTAACTGGAGGGAGGGATTTTGTCAATATATGTGGCGCTTCTTTCGGTAGATTGTTGCGTTTTGCGTATTACGGTAATACAATAAGTAATATGTAATACGGAGATTGAAGTATGGCTATCAGTATCAGGAATCCCGAGGCGGTGGATTTGGCCAGGGAGATGGCAGAAGAGCAAGGTGTAACGATTACTCAGATTGTTACTGAGGCATTGAAAGAGAAGCGCCGTAAGGAAATTGTGGGATTTGCTCAAAGTGCGTTTGTCCGGGAAATTATGGAAATATCTGAACGGTGCAGCATGCTCAAGGTACTGGATTCACGTTCGGAGGATGAAATCCTGGGTTACGATGAAACGGGTCTCTTCGATGGTAATTGATACTTCGGTTATCATGGCGATTCTACTCGGTGAGGCTGAAGCTTTAAGATTTGTGAATGCTATTCACCTTGATATTTCCAGGTTGATGTCGGCGAGTTCGGAATTGGAGGCTTCTATCGTTGTTTTCAGCAGACTTGGTGATGACGGGGCAAGGGAGCTGGAATTACTGCTCTACAAACTGAACTGTGAGATTATACCCTTTACACACGATCAATCGATTCTGGCCTTTGAAGGCTGGCGGCGGTATGGAAAAGGCCGGCATCCGGCAGGGCTGAATTTCAGGGATTGCTGCACTTACGGTCTCTGCATGTCCACTGGAGAGCCTCTTCTGTTCAAAGGGAATGATTTTTCCCAAACGGATGTGCCGATTGTCTCCTGTTGATTTTCGGGAGGTATGGATCTGGGGGCCTTCGGAGGTCAACAAAAAAAGAAACAGGAACTTGCCCTGAGGGCTCAGGATGTTTATGGTATGCCTCATGCGGATTCTCTTTATCGGTGAGATTGTGGGCAAAGCCGGTCATTTTACTCTGAAACACCTTTTGAAAGATTTGATCTCCGAGCGGGAGATTGATTTTGTTATTGCTAATGCAAACGGGGCTACCGGTGGATTCGGTCTGGGGAAAAGTCATGCGATTACCCTGCGCAAGAAGGGGATTCGGGTGCTCACCGGCGGGGAGTGTATTTACTACAAGAAGGATATTGTGGAGTACCTGCCCAAAGCTCCCTGGATTTTACGGCCAGCCAACCTGCCTCCGGGGATTCCAGGGCGGGGCTGGGGAATCTACGATACTCCGGTGGGTGATATCGGGGTTATCTGTATGATTGGTCAATCGGGGTATACCCGTACCCATGGGAATAACCCCTTTACTTACCTGCCTGAGATTGTGAAGAAGATACGCGAGCGTACCGATACGATTATTCTGAACTTTCATGCTACGACAACAGCGGAAAGACGAACGATGGGGTTTCATGCTGATGGTCTTGTTTCGGCAATGATCGGGACCGGTACCCGCTGCCAGACGGCGGATGTTCAGATTTCCCCCGGGGGAACAGCGTATATTACCGATGCGGGACGTACCGGGAGCCGCTCTTCGGTGTACGGTATGGACAGTGAGAGAGAAATGCGTATTCTTTTAACCAGAGTACCGGAGCGTTCGAAGGACGGCTGGGGGGATTTACGCCTTCAGGGTGTCCTGATGGATATTGACAAAGAGGGGAAAGCCGGGAGTGTTGAAACTCTGGATATTCCCTGTGAGGAGGTGCCTAATGACACGAACGGCCATGGTGGAAAGCATTCAGGACAGAATCCTGGTAAAAAACAATGATATTCCAGCGTCGAAGATTTCCTCGTCGGGGAAATTCTGGGGAGTGAGTGAACGTCCCTATACGGTAAATAACCCTTCGGACTTTGAACTTTCACCGGGGGATACTGTGGAGCTGATCCTGCCCCCGGGACGAACGGTGATTTCTACGGCGATTACCTTTCTTTTTCCTCTGGTTCTATTTCCCGTATGCTATGGCCTGGCTCAGCGCTTATGGCCGGGGATAGGTGAGGGCGGCAGCTTCTTTGTAGGCTTCGGCGGTCTGCTGGCGGGTCTGCCTCTGGGAGCCTTAATTCGCAGGCTTGCGGTGAAAAGTGGCGGGTTAACAGCGGTTCCCGAAATATCCCGGGTACTGACTCCTGCAGAGCTGCTTGCCTGTCGATTGAACCCCGACAGCTGCGGCGGATGCAAACTCTGCGGCTGAGATATTAAATGCTTCGGGACAGTTGGATGCCCGACCGACAGGCTGCTGCCCGGTTCCCTGAGTCCTAAACCCCGGCCAGTTTGTTGATAGCGGCGGCCATTTCGTTAAGTGACACCACCTGAGAGATATAATCATGCTCTATGGCCACCCGGGGCATTCCGAAGACGACTGAGCTCTCTTCATCCTGAGCCAGGGTAACACTGCCCTCTTTAAATACTTCACCTATCTCCCGGGATCCGTCCCGGCCCATGCCGGTCATAATGATGGCCAGTGCCGCATTCCCGTACTGCTCGGCGACTGAATTAAAGAGAACTCCGGCAGAGGGCTTATGCCCGTTGACGTTTTCTCCATCCAATACATGAGCCACGGCAGCCAGGCGTTTTTTCTCAACTTTCAAATGCTTATTCCCGGGGGCAATGAGTATGCGGCCGGGTTTGATGAGGTCGCCTTCTTCGGCTTCCTTCACCTCAAGGGAGCATATTTTGTCCAGGCTGTTGGCAAACTCTCTGGTAAATCCGGCGGGCATGTGCTGGACAACAACAATGGGAACTTCCATATTTTCTGAAATCTCGGCAAATACCTGACGCAGGGCGTTTGGTCCACCGGTTGATATTCCAATAGCGATTATCTGTGGAGGAGCCGGCTGTCGGTCGGGTTTGAGTTCAGGCCAGTCGGCAATACGTTGTTTTTCCCGGGTTGGCAGGGGCGCTTTAGGGAGGGCGGATTTTACAACTGGCAATACGGGTTCAGGTTTTGAGATATCTTTCCTGTAGGCGGTCTGTTCTTTACTTCGCTGGTATGTACCTCCGTAGCCTTTAACCATTCCGATCAGCTGATCGGCTGTCTCACGGTTGGACTCCGGGGAACCTCCTGAGGGTTTTGTCACAAAGTCAGAGGCACCCAGTGCAAGGGCCTTCATGGTAACCTCAGCCCCTTTTTTTGCTACGGCAGAAAGTATTACCACCGGAACGTTCCAGTTGTTCTCTTTGCGTTTCTTCAGAAATCCGACACCGTCAAGTTCCGGCATTTCCAGATCGAGAACGATAAGGTCCGGGTTCAGGGCAACGGTTTTCCGCAGGGCGAATTGACCGTTCATCGCTGTTCCCACTACTTCGATGTTCTCATCGGCATCAAGCATTCGGCGGATGAGGTTACGCATCAGGGCAGAGTCGTCAACTATCAGTACTGAAATTGGTTCCAAGATTCTCTCCTACCCGACCTGTTTCCCATAGAGGCAGGCCCAATCGGTCTTGATAAATTCAAATTTGGTGTCCATGCCGAAAAGAGATTCAGAATGACCGATGAAGAGATAGGAATGCGGGGTCATGGAATCCCAAAAATGCTCAATTACATTTTTTTGAGCCGCCTCGTCGAAATAAATCAGCACGTTTCTGCAGAAAACAATATCGAGGTTTTTCTGGCCGCTGTCGAATTTCAGGTTGTGATAGTCGAATTTAACCAAGTTCCTGATGGATTCTTTCACCTGGAATCCGTCATCTTTCGAGTTGAAATATTTCTTGAGATAATTTTCCGGTATCCCGTTTATCCGGCTTCCCGGATAGTACCCTTCTTTAGCTTTCATCAGAGATTTAAGGCTCAGGTCTGAAGCGAGTACTTCTATCCCCCAGCCAGGGGGCAGGTGCTCACTGAGAACCATGGCATTGGTGTAAGGTTCCTCTCCGGTGGAACATCCGGCACTCCAAATCCGGATTTTACGGTTACCGCTGTTTTTTTTATGTTCTATCAGATCCGGGATTACGTGGTTGATAAACGTATCGTAATGAGCCTGATTCCTGAAAAACCTTGTAAGATTTGTTGTGATGGCATCAAGAAAATATTTTGTTTCTTCCTTGTCCTTTTTCAGAATATCCAAATACGTGGCAGGAGACTCAGTGTCCAGGGTTCTGAGTCTCTCTTTGAGGCGGCTTTCGAGGATGGAACGATTTGATTCGGAAAAATGTATCCCGCTTTCGGAATAAATATAGTCTCGGATATTCTGAAAAACACTATCATGTAAAAAGTCCGACATTATCACTTTACCACCTGAATTGTCTGAAGTTTAGGACGAGCTTTGTTGGGTGTCAACTTACATTGTTTTTCAACCATGCTGCGATATACTTCAGTTTGATGTCTCTTATATATAAAAAATGTGTGATACGTATTATCGGAGTGGCGTTGGAAGGGCAAAAGGGATTGCCGGTTGTTGTATTTGACGATCCCCAAAGCGGTGATTTTATTACTGTTTCGGTGGATCCTTTTAATGCTGAGATTCTTATCAGAGACTATGCCGGAGAAGCGGACAGCAGTGCTGCGGCCTGGCTTGGAAGCCTTCTGGAAAGCAGACCTCCTCTCCGTGGGATAATTAATGTTGATGATGAGGGTAATCCCGGGATTCAGCTTGAATTCGGGGCTCTTCGTCCAAAAGGGCTGAAAAGAAGCCTGTCTTTGTCCCTGGGAGAGGGGTTGATTCTTGCCCGTCGGCTTTCTGTGCCTTTATACGCAGAGGAGCATCTTTTTGATTCCTCGAGGGATGAATTATCATTTCTGAACAAGGTGAAAGCCTTCGGGAGGAATTTCCTTTATTTGACACCTACGCAATTTGCTTTAAATATTCCTCTGGAATAGTCTGAAAAATAAAAAAATGAATGAAAATCTTCTCGAAAACCCAAGTCCGCCAGACTACTGTGCGGCTGATTCTCGGGGTTCCCTTTTTCTACACTCATCAGTAAACTGTCGGGGAAAAACAAACGAATTGGTTTACCCCTGAACCGGTTCCACTAAAAAGGACGCTCAAGCAGCATTCTCAATTTATGGATCAAATTACACAGTTAGAAAGTCTCGGCATACACATACTTCGGGAAGCATACGCGAATTTCCGGAATATGTGTATGCTTTGGTCGATCGGAAAGGACTCCACGGTTCTGCTCTGGCTGGCCCGTAAAGCGTTTTATGGTCATGTACCATTTCCTCTTGTTCATATTGATACTCACTATAAAATTCCCGAGATGATTGAATATCGGGACCGTCTTACCCGGGAGTGGAAGCTTCCCATGGTATACGGGGAGAATAAAACGGCCCTGGATGCAAAGCAGACATTCCCCGACGGGAATGTTGATAGAATCACCTGTTGCCGTCTGCTTAAAGCCGAAGCTTTAAAACATACTCTCAACGGAGACTGGACCCGGTACCGGTTCAACCATGAAGCCGATGAGTATCAGGTGGACAAGGATACTGAAGCCTACACCGGGGTGATTGTCGGTGTTCGTTCTGATGAGGAAGGTTCCCGCTCCAAGGAACGCTACTTCTCTCCCCGGGATACCGAGAACAGCTGGGATGTGGGCGATCAGCCCCCGGAGTTCTGGAATCAATTTAAAACGGATTATGCCCCCGGCACCCATGTCCGTATCCATCCTTTACTTGACTGGACCGAGACCAATATCTGGGAGTATATCGAGAGGGAAAAGATTCCGACAGTTTCATTGTATTACGACCAGGGCGAGGGTATCCGTTACCGTTCTCTGGGCTGCGGCCCCTGTACCCATTCGGTGGAATCCACAGCGAAGAATGTTCCTGAAATCATAGAAGAGCTGAAATCCGGGAAATTTGCCAATATCGCCGAACGCTCAGGCCGGGCTCAGGACAAGGAAGACGGCGGCGGCCTGGAAACCCTGAGACGTGAGGGGTACATGTAGCATGACTGAAAATATGAATGTTGTTATTACCGGTCATGTGGATCATGGAAAAAGTACGGTTATCGGCCGTCTGATGGCGGACACCGGGAGCCTGCCCGACGGTAAACTGGAACAGGTGAAAGCATCCTGTGCCCGGAACTCCAAACCCTTTGAATATGCCTTTCTACTGGATGCACTCAAAGATGAACAGAGCCAGGGTATTACGATTGACTCGGCCCGGGTGTTCTTTAAAACCAAAAAGCGGAACTACATCATCATTGATGCCCCGGGTCATATAGAATTCCTGAAAAACATGGTAACCGGTGCAGCCCGGGCGGAAGCGGCCTTCCTCTGCATTGATGCCGACGAGGGTGTGCAGGAAAACTCCCGGCGCCACGGATACCTGCTTTCCATGCTGGGTATCAAACAGATGTGTGTTCTGGTGAACAAAATGGATCTGGTGAATTACGACCGCAGGGTTTACAAGCAGGTGGTGAGAAAGTTTTCCCGCTTCCTGAAAAACATCAATATGAATGATGTTACCTTCATTCCGGTTTCCGGTATGGAAGGGGACAATATCGCCTCACTCTCTGAAAAAATGAGCTGGTGGAAGGGAGATACGGTTCTTACCCTCATCGACAAGTTCCGTAAAGAGAAGGCTCCGGACCATATGAATCTCCGTATGCCTGTACAGGATGTCTATAAGTTCACCGCCATGGGGGACAGCCGGCGTATCATTGCCGGAACAATTTCTACGGGGACTCTGAAAGAAGGTGATGAACTGGTGTTCTACCCTTCGGGGAAGAAGAGCCGGGTTGCCGGTATAGAAAACTTCACCGGTGATAAACCGGATGAAGTGAGTGCCGGAATGGCCACCGGATTCACCTTGACCGAACAGATTTATGCCAAACGGGGCAACCTTGTGGTCCGGGAGGGTGAAAAGCAGCCTCAGGTTGGCAATGTTATGAGGGTGAACCTCTTCTGGCTTGGACGGGAATCCTTTGTAAAAGATAAGGAATACATACTCAAAACCGGTACTGAAAGGGTCCGAATGAGGCTCTTTGATACGGTTAAGGTAATTGATGCTTCCAATCTGAACTCCGATGGAATGAAGAAGATGGTGGAGCGTCATGATGTGGCTGAATGTGTGCTGACAACTCAGCGACCCATTGCTTTTGACATCGTTGAAGATTTTCCCGAAACCAGCCGGTTTGTAATCGTAGACGGTTATGAAATTGCCGGAGGCGGTATCATCCGGGAAGCGATCCGGGATAATCAGGCGGAATATCGAGAGAAAGTGATGGACCGGAACCTGAAATGGGATACCGGTAACATTTCCAGGGAGGAGAGAACTGAATCCTACGGTCACCCTCCGGCTCTCATCCTCGTCGGTGGTCCTGAAGATATCCGTAAAGCGGATTTTGCCAAGAAGATCGAACAGCACCTATTTACCCAGGGACGTAAGGTGTACTACCTGGGGGTTCAGAATGTTCTGGCCGGTCTGGATGCAGATATGACGGTTAAACGTCATCAGCATTACCCTGAAGACCGGGATGAAATGATCCGTCGTCTGGCAGAACTATCCAACCTCTTAATGGATGTGGGTATTATTCTGATAGCTACTGTTTCTGAACTGACCTTTGATGAGCGGGAGGCTTTCCGAATGTCCGTAGCTCCTATTGATGTGCAGACTATCTGGGTAGGCAGTACCGAGGGATCGGATGTAAGTGCTGACTACACTATCCCGGATGCGGCTGAAGCCGACAGTCATTTTGATTCCGTACTGAAGCTGCTTAAAAAAAGCGGAGTATGTAAATGAAATTCGAGCCTACAAGGTATGAACTTGTTTCTGCAGCGACCGGAACCCGCCAACCGGATGAAGGGGGCTGGACCCTGGGATTTTCCGATGAACCTCCGTCCCTGATACGTGCTGATTATGCTGTGAAGCAGCTGACTCTCAGAGAAAATCTCGGCGGGTTGTATCAATTTGCCGACTGGCTGCCGATCCGCCGAATCCTGGACGGTTCCTCCGCACCGGTTTCATATAAAAGCTCCGGGCTGGCCGATTCTCTGAGTTTGAAAAATCTCTGGATTACCTTCAACGGCTGGTGGCCGGAAAAAGGAGCCGGTATGGTTACCGGCAGTTTCAAAGAGTGTGAGGCCTACAGCGTCTGTGCCCGGATGGATGATAATTTTAAAGGAATTCTGGTTGTGGCATCTGCGGGAAACACAGCCCGGGCCTTTGCCAGGGTATGTTCGGATAATAGCATTCCCCTGCTGCTTTTTGTTCCCCGGGACAATTTGAATTCACTTGAGTTCGGCTCCCCTATAAAGCCCTGCGTAAAAATGATCTGTGCTGAAACCGGTGGAGATTATTTTGATGCAATTCGTATGAGCAATGCCGCGGTAGCCGGTTCTGATCTGTTCATTGCCGAGGGCGGTGCGAAGAATATTGCCCGGCGAGACGGTATGGCGACGACAGTACTCTCTGCTGTTACAGAAATCGGCCGTATTCCTGATGCTTACTTTCAGGCTGTGGGAAGCGGAACCGGTGCGATTGCCGCCTGGGAAGCCGCTGTGAGGTTCGAGGCGGATGGACGATTCGGGGATAATAATATGCGTCTGATGGTGAGTCAGAATGTACCCTTTACACCTATGGCTGATTCTCTGGCTGCCGACAGCCGGGATTTCATCATTGCCGATGATGATACCGCCCGTTCTCAGGTGAATGAAGTAACAGCCAAGGTTCTCACCAACCGCCATCCTCCCTGGGGAGTCCCCGGCGGGCTGTATGATGCCTTGAAGGCCAGTGACGGCCTGGTACTGGCTGCTACGAATGAGGAAGCCCATGTGGCGGGGATACTTTTTGAGCAGGCAGAGGGCATTGATATATCCGATGCCGCCAGTGTTGCGGTTGCCAGTCTTATCAAGGCTGTGGAAGATGGTAAAGTAGCAAAGGATGATACCATCATGCTGAATATCACCGGCGGGGGTATGACGCTCTATAAGGAAACTCATGAGATGCATATTCTGGAGCCTTCGGTGATACTGCCGGTTGAGGCACTAGATGATGAGATTGTAAAAGCGGCGGTTTCGCTGTTTTAATAATAAATAGTAACCCGTAGTGAAAATTTGTTTTGCTTCGGGAGATACGGTCTATTTCATATGAAATACACCTGATTATAGGAGTTTGAATTAGTATGATTGACATGTTTGACAAATGCGCTACAGATGAGGGATATTTCGGGCGCTTGCGTGCCGTCGGTGACCGGTTCTTCACCCTTCCGGTGATTGATGATATCCCCGGACCTCATATGAAGTTTCAGGGTGAAGAGAATATCATGTGGTCGGTGAACAACTACATCGGCCTGGCAAACGACCCGGACATCAAGGCTGCCGCCCTGGAGGCCACCGAGAAGTGGTCGGTGAGTGCCCCCATGGGCTCCAGGATGATGAGCGGATCCACCAGTGAGCATCTGGCCCTGGAAAAATCCCTGGCCGAGCATGCCCAGAAAGAAGATTCTTTTCTCTTCAACTACGGCTACATGGGAGTTATCGGAACCGTTCAGGCTCTCACCGGACCCGACGACATCCTCATTGTTGATAAACTGGCCCATGCCTGTATCATCGACTCCGCGTTCAGCGCTAAAGGCGGAAACGCTGGAAAAACCATGGTGAGATTCTTCCGGCATAACGATATGCACGATCTGGAATCCGTCCTCAAGAGCGTCAACAAAACCCGCAAGGGTGGTGTGATGATACTCTCAGAAGGTGTCTACGGAATGACCGGCGACCTGGCCGACCTTCGGGGCATCACCGCTCTGGCCAAACAGTACGATGCCCGGGTGTTCATCGACGATGCCCATGGAATCGGTGTAATCGGCGAGAAAGGCCGGGGAACTGCCGATCACCTTGGTGTTCAGAAAGACATCGATATTTACTTCGGTACTTTCGCCAAGTCTTTCGCCTCCATCGGCGGTTATTCTGCCACCAGTTCCCAGGTTCGGGACTGGATTGCCTACAACGCACGTACTCAGGTGTTTGCCAAGGCTCTGCCCATGCCCTATGTGAAATCCCTCCAGGTGGCCCTGAAGAAAGTGGCCGACGGGGACGACCGGCGTAAAATCATGTGGGAGCGCTCCAACGAGCTCAAAGACGGTCTGCGGAATCTGGGTTATCAAATCGGAACCGGCGATTCTCCCATCTGTGCGGTATTCACTCCGGTTGGCGAGAATCTGGAGGAAGTGGCCATGACCATGCTCACCTACCTCCGGCAGCATAAAATCTTCTGTACCGGTATCATGTGGCCCGTGATTCCCCCGGGGCTGATGATGTTCCGGATGATTCCCACTGCCGCTCATTCACAGGAAGATGTGGCCCGCACCGTCGAGGTGTTCAAGTCCATGCGGGATGATCTGAAGGTTCAGTTTCCCCTGAATGAAGATCTGGTTTCAAAGATTAAGAAGATTTTCCGGGATTAGAAGGTACCACTACAGCCGGATTTTTGAATAATTGACCTCTGGCGAAATAAGTCATTATGCCATTTCCCCTTCGCGATATTGAACTGGAGAAATTCCGGATTCGACACGGAATATCATCGCCAATCTTCCCGGATGCCCCCGTGCGCTCTACCGGAAGTACTGCTGAATCGCTCCAGAATCAGCAGGAATGACAGGCTACTCAGCTATCTTCCAGAAAGCGTTTACCACCGGGGAGTTAATCTTCCGCTTATGAACACAGAGTCCCACTTCGTAGGGCGGTAAAGAAGGATCTACCTCGAGTTTGCGTACATCATCCTTGAACAGGCTGTTGTCGATAACTATTTCAGGCACTGCACCGATACCGCATCCGAGACGAACCATAGCCAGAATAGCCTCATGCCCCCCAACCTCGGCATAGACATTCGGTCGGATTCTCCGCTGACGAAACCAGTCTTCAACCCTTCGACGGGAGAGTCCCTGCTCGGCGAGGATAATCGGCGTGGTTTGCCAGGGGATTGGATTCTGATCGATGATGGTTGTAACTTCACAACTGACTACCGGCCCAATAAATACCAGTGGTGTAGTTGTTACCGTAAGGTACTGCACATTTCCAGGCAGATTTGCCGGACGAACCACCACCGCGATATCGGCGGAACCATCGAGCACCTTGTCCAGAGCATTGGCGGAATCCCCGGTTTCAAGTCGAAGGTGCACCTTGGGATGAAGGGTTCGGAATCTGGTGAAAAGATCGGAGAGCACTCCGTATGTGGCGGTAACCGAAGCATAGAGTATCAGCTCCCCGCTGAGCTCCTGTGTATCCCGCAAGAGAGAATTCCGGAATCCCTCCCAGCTCTCGACAGCCTCCTGGGCATACTTTACAAACGCGGCTCCGGTGTCTGTTAAATGCACAGAACGCCTGTCCCGAATGAATAAGGGATGCCCGAGCTCCTCCTCAAGCCGCTTGATCGTCCGGCTCACCGCCGATGGACTTAAATGAACCTCTTCACTGGTCTTTCTGAAGTGAAGTGATGATGCAAGATGGAGAAAAAGCCTCAAGGAATATATATCCACAGCAGCCTCCTTCTCTTCTGTTGCGTATTACGCAATACAGTATGCATTAAATATCACATTACACAACACAGGAACTATGACATACTGGGCCGAACAGAAATTCAAAGGAGCATATAATGGCAAAAATAGATTTTGGCGGAACTGTAGAAGAAGTAATCACCAGGAAAGAATTCTCTCTTGAAAAAGCACAGAGCATACTCAAAGACGAAGTAATTGCAGTCCTCGGCTATGGCGTTCAGGGACCGGCTCAGGCCCTGAATATGCGGGATAACGGATTCAAGGTTATCATAGGTCAATCCTCAAAGTTCAAACGGGAATGGGACAAAGCCATTACCGACGGCTGGGTTCCCGGTGAGACTCTCTTCGAGCTCGAAGAGGCGGCGGAAAAGGCTACCATTATACAGTATCTGGTTTCAGACGCCGGTCAGAAAGCCGTTTGGCCTCTGCTCAAGCCTCACCTGAAGCCCGGAGATGCACTCTATTTCTCACATGGCTTCTCGATTGTTTACAAAGAACAGACCGGTGTGATTCCCCCGTCTGATATCGATGTCATTCTCGTGGCTCCCAAAGGTTCCGGTGCCAGCGTTCGAACCAACTTCCTCAACGGCAGCGGCATCAACTCAAGCTTCGGCGTGTTTCAGGATGCAACCGGCAGGGCCAGGGAACGGACACTGGCAGTTGGAATCGCAATCGGTTCCGGCTATCTCTTCCCGACAACTTTTGAACATGAAGTTTTAAGTGACCTCACCGGTGAACGGGGTATCCTGATGGGTGCACTTGCCGGTGTGATGGAAGCCCAGTACGACGTACTTCGGGAGAACGGCCACAGCCCCAGCGAAGCGTTCAATGAAACAGTTGAAGAACTCACCCAGAGTCTCATTCGCCTCGTAGGTGAAAACGGCATGGACTGGATGTACGCGAACTGCAGTACTACTGCCCAGCGCGGCGCCCTTGACTGGAAACCCCGCTTCAAAGCGGCAACCCTTCCGGTATTCAAAGATCTTTATAATTCGGTAAAAACCGGTAAAGAAACCGCAATTGTACTGGACGTCAACAGTGCTCCTGATTATCAGGTGAAGCTTGATGCCGAACTCAAAGTGATTCATGACTCCGAAATGTGGCGAGCCGGTACGGCGGTCAGATCCTTACGGCCTGAGAACTGGAAGAAATAAACACAACTGCAAGAATTCGATATGGATGCAGCTCGATCCGAACCCCTCTTTTCACTGCAGAACGCGGCAATGAGGGTTCGCGATCGACGCATCCTTGAAGGTACATCCTGGACCGTGAATCCCGGAGAACACTGGGTTGTCATCGGTCCGAACGGTGCCGGAAAAACCACACTTCTCAATACAATCATCGGAAAGATTCCAATCGTAGCCGGACATTTAAAACGGCCTGCCAATCTACGGGTTGGAGCCGTCGGACCGGAACAGCAGCGCAGCTACCTTCAGAATGAAAGGTATGATACCCCAGGGCAAGCCCTGGACCCAGAGTTGCCTTTGGCAACTCGTTCCGCCCCAAGGGGCGGGGTATCATACCTTGCTTTGCCTGCACTTGTTCGGATAAAGGGTCGTACCGGAGGCATAAGCCGAGGAACGATCCCGACAAAATACCCAAGGGTACTTCTCTCTCTTCGTTTGGCAATGACGCAAATCGGCAGCATCTCCGGTCTCCTGTTTCCTCTTCGTACCCGGCCACCACCGGAACAGGCAGCGGCACTTCCGAACTGATTACCAAGCGAATATCGGGATCGTTCCTCGCTACGCTGTGGTACGACCCTTGGTACGAATGAGCGCAGGGAAAGTATGGTTTCCGGGGTATGAAACCATTCATTTCTTCGGCGCGATTTCTCTGCTGCCCAAGCCATTACATGACTTTCCACCAAATTCTGAATAGATGATCTCATGTCTGAAGGATTATTTATCTTAAGCTCAAGTTTGTCATTCAGATGGCTAAAGTCTTACGCTATTGTGCTTTAATATTATTTTTGGTCACTACAGTATTTGAAAACACTGGAAACTCTTTTAAAGTTCCCTTTTAAATTGAAAATCTTAT
>Ga0164315_10002056_pt1 | contig 15335 bp, 16 predicted proteins | sample GuaBasSedimGuay6_FD_113737 | JGI IMG/M metagenome (GOLD analysis project Ga0164315, IMG submission 113737) | Subseafloor sediment microbial communities from Guaymas Basin, Gulf of California, Mexico - Guay6, Core 4569-2, 0-3 cm | ecosystem: Environmental > Aquatic > Marine > Hydrothermal vents... | reverse complement strand
ATATTGTTCTGGCCATCTCCTGTGAAGCCTCCTGGAATCCTGGACGGGCTACCTATTGAGTCAAACGGCAAGTAGGGATAATGTACCATCCGCTTGCCATCCCAGCGGTCCATTCCACCGTAGGTGCTGATCCAGAGGAGTCCCCTGAAGTCCTGGTATAGTGATGTAATCTGTGGATTGGTATATTCTTCAAGTACACCAACATCCTGATAGAATACCGGACCATGCTGGGAATGGATGGACGCCAGGAAAATGAAGAAAGAGAAAAGTAGCAGAATGAAGCGCTTGAACATAAATTTTAAATTTGCCGTAACGGACCTTTTGCTTCAATGGATCGGTGTGAAGAGGGTGAGGTGTGGTTGCTTAGAGGGTGGTTTGAGAGCAGTTCTCAAATACAAGTTAGAGAATAAACTGTTTCGTGTCAAATATGTAGATTATAACACCTTAGATATTTCTTAGGGTAAATCTAGGGCATGGACTATTTGAGTTCTAGCACATATCGTTCAATTTCTGTCACAATCCGTTCAAATGACTGAAAATAAAAAAGGAAGGCTGCCTATGCGTAGGACAGCCTTCCCGGGGAGAAACAGCGATAACCACCCTAAACTACCTTTCTCCAACCACAAAAAGTCCTCCATCGCTTATGCATCCTCTCACCTGTTCACAATCACTATTGACACAACAGGGGCCTATGGGAGCTATCCTGTTGTAGGCATATATATTCTCACTGACTCTGTAAATGGTCAAGTTAGTTTCAGCTCCTTTAAGATTACTCTTAAATTCTGAAAGGTCATATTGGAATATGATGTATGCAATGGCGCCAAACCCATCCTGATTTGCGCTGTAAGAGATTGATACACCCCGGTTCATCACATTGATTCCTTCCATATCAAGATGATCTATAGGAAATGATGTAACGGATATAAGGGTAGGTTCTGATACCATTCCTGACGGGAATTCGAGGGAAAGAATCCCTCCAAAGAGCTCCACATTTGTCCCATCAGGTTGAATATGGAAGGTTGCATTCAGAATATTTCCGGATTCCTGAGACATGGTATAGGGTTCGGGCCGATCCTGATAGATCTCAGGGTCATCTTTTGTACAGCCCAGGCTCACCGACATCAATATAGCAGCCATGATCAATGGAACAGGACTGCCACTTATTAAATTAATCCATTTTGCTTTCATAATTTTCAATTTTAATAGTTAACACTAGGAAGATTAGGTGGTCATACTGTATCTGTAGTTAAGGTTAAGAGTAAAATTACCTTGCGGGGGGGTGGGATTCTACCACAGATTGGTCAATTCTAACGACATTTGTTGCGAGAAAAAAGGTCCTCTCTTTTGAACTCAGAGAAGACCCTTTAGCAGCCTATTGGATTGGAGCTTTATTTTTCGCCGATCACATAGACTCCACAGTGATCAATGATGCCACAGATGCTGTTGCTACTACAATTCACCTGGCAATTACCGACCTTTTCCAATGTGCTTGAAACAAGGTATTCCGGATTACCCTGGAGCTCATAGTCCATACTTATCTGTATATTTGTTAATAGCTGGCACATTAAATTGCAAAGATCAAGTTAAACTGAGGGTGAAATTTATTCCACCTCAAAACGTTCAGATTATTGAATATTTGTTGCATAAAAAAAGGTGCCTACAGCATATTTGCTTTCATCAGTTTTTTCTAAATTAATTTGCGTGAGTTGTTAGAAATACCTAACATTGTGTTAGAATTATATAACAAAATATTTTTATGTTATGAAAAGATCAATTATTATAGTCGTCCTGGCGGTTCTGGTTCTGGCAATCATAGTCGTATGGATGCTCAATTCTGAAAGCTCCATCAATGGCAAAGCCATCCCAATGATATCCATACAGCTGGTGATCCTGGTTTTTGCAGCTATGGTCATATATAGAAGGTGGACCGCTGCAAAGAACAACCTCCCGGCAGAGGATGAAATGTCTAAGAAGATTCTGCGGAAGGGTGCCGCTACATCCTACTATGTATCCATATATATGTGGCTGGCATTTATGTTTTTTGAAGAGCGCATTGAATTGGAACGAAGCACTCTCATTGGTGCCGGAATCCTTGGAATGGCTCTGATTTATGCGCTAAGCTGGGTTTACCATAACTACATCAGGCGCTCACATGACTAATCGGATCAAGGAGTTGCGGGCCAGAGACAATCTTACTCAATCGGATCTGGCACGTAAAGTAGGAGTGAGGCGGGAGACCATTGTATTCCTGGAGAGGAACAAATACAATCCCTCCCTGAAACTGGCATATGACATTGCACAGGAGTTTGGGCTGACTATTGAAGAGGTGTTTGGTTTTTAGCCATTTAATCAGAGACTTTCTTCTTTGTGTCGATATCAGCACTGGCCGGAGTAACTATAGCGTTTGGTGCTTTAAAGACTAACTCAACCCCATCTCAAACTCAATCCCCAGTTCGTCGGCTATCTCCTTCATCTCCTTCTGAACCGGAACCAGCACATTCACACCCTCTTTGCTGATGCGTTCTTCATTTTCACGCTCAGGATCTCCGGGAATCATCACACGGTCGTGTCCTTCTGCAGGTTTGGCGGCACGGAAGGTTTCAATCCATTTGTCCATTTGTGATTTGAAGGCTTCCGGTTTCTGAAAGGCATCGATGCGCATGGCACCAAAAAAGTGTCCGGTACCTTCTCCCACCTTTTCCTCTTTCACTGGAAGGTATGCCACCGATGGAGGACAGAATGGACCAAAGTTGGCACCTGATAGGACTGCGGAGAAGATATCCACAACGGCACTCATGCAGTATCCTTTGTGGCTTCCCTGTTCCCGGGTTCCGCCCAGGGTGACCATGGTGCCCCCCTCTTTGAGAATATCCGGATCATTTGAAGGAGCGCCATTTGCATCCTGTACGTAGCCAAATGGAACTTTTTCACCCATCTTGGCAGCCACAGCCAGTTTGCCGCGAGCAATAGGTGTGGTGGAGAAGTCAGCCACAAATGGTGGGTGAACTCCTGCAGGAACTGCGACTGCAATGGGATTGGTTCCCAGCATCTGAGAAACCGAGAAGGTAGGGGCAACCAATGGGTTGGCAATGGTCATAGTGATCCCAATCATATCATTTTCCAGCGCCATCATGGAGTAAAATCCTGCGATGCCAAAGTGGTTGGAACCCCGTGTGGATACCCATCCTGTCCCTGCAGTTTTGGCCTTTTCAATGGCAATCTGCATGGATTTGGTTGCAGCGATCATCCCAATGGCTCCATCCCCGTCCACTACGGCTGTACTGGGCGACTCATGAACGACTCTCACGTCTGGATTCACATTAATCCGACCAGCCTTCCAAAGCTGGAAGTAGTCTTTGATCCTGATCATTCCGTGACTCGAATAGCCCCTTAACTCTGCGGCAATAAACACATCGGTGGCTATTTTAGCATCTTCGGGACTGCATCCCATTTTTTCAAAGATTGTCCTGGTAAACTGTTCTAGATAATCTACTTTGTACATAGTTTCAGATTTAGTTTTTTCTGTTAAATTTCCTTGATCTGGCCTGTGCAGTGGGCATGATCAGCATGTCATCGATATTTACATGGGGTGGCCGGGTCACTGCAAATAAAATGGCCTCGGCAATGTCTTCAGCATAGAGAGGGGTATATCCGTCATATACCTGGTCGGCCATTTCAGAATCCCATTTGAAACGAACCAGGCTAAACTCAGTCTCCACGGCTCCTGGATCGATGGAGGTGACTTTGATCCCATGATCGATCAGATCGATTCGCATGCCCTGTGTAAGCCCGTCTACTGCAAACTTGGTGGCATTGTAAACATTCCCCTTCTCGTAGGACTCCTTCCCCGCTATGGAGCCTATATTGATAATGTGCCCTTTTTGCCTTTTTACCATGCCAGGAGAAATCACCCGTGTAATATAGAGTAATCCTTTGATATTGGTATCGATCATCTGCTCCCAATCGACCACCGAACCTTCATGAATATGGCTTAGTCCGGCGGCAAGTCCGGCATTGTTAACAAGTACGTCCACATTTTCCCATTTCCCGGAAAGTTGTTCACAGGCCTCATTGACTGCAGCCTGGTCCCTGATATCGAATGCAAGAGATAACACATCAGCCTCTGTTTTTGAACGTATCTGCTCTTCCAGTAAATCCAACTTCTCAAGTCGCCGGCCGGTGATAATTACATCAAAATCATTTCCGGCAAGTAATTCGGCTGTGGCCCTTCCTATGCCTGCCGTTGCTCCGGTGATAATCGCGATTTGTTTCATTGAATTAGATTTCTAACAAAAGTAAAAATTATCTTGGAATGATCTATTCACTATATTTGCCATTAAACTTTACAAAATATGGATTTGAATGCAGCCCAACTAAAAGATCGTGCCCTCTCTTACCTGACCCAGGATGAACTCTATTCTATTGAGTCGATGCTGGGCAGAGAGCCCAATCCATTCGAATTGAATATGTTTGCCGCCATGTGGTCGGAGCATATTTCCTATAAGAGCTCAATCAAGTGGCTCGACGAGATTCCACGTGAGGGCAAAGATGTCTACGTGCGTGCTGGTGACGAGAATGCCGGAGCAATCCAAATCAATGAAGAGCTGGTCTGTGTAATAAAAATGGAGTCTCATAACCATCCCATTGCCATTGACCCCAGACAGGGAGCAGTTGGAGTAGGTAATTTAAACCGGGATTTGATTACTATGGGTGCAAAACCCATTGGTCAGCTCAACATTCTCCGTTTTGGCAACCCAAAGGAGAAAAATGTGAAGGATATGGTAAATGCTGTTGTGGGTGCACTGGGCAGTTATTCTAACAATTTTGGGGTACCTGTAGTTGGTGGGGAGATTCTGTTCGACAGCAGTTACAACTTCAATCCCCTGGTCAACCTCATGGGTGTAGGGATCATCCAGAAGAGTAAGATGATCAAGGCAAGATTTAAGAATCCTGCCCAGAAAGTGGTTCTTCTTGGAAAGAAGACCTCGGGCAGGGGAGTTCATGGTGCAGGTTTTGCCTCGAAAGCCATTGTGAACAAAGGGCAGATGGTTCCAGAGTCTCAGGTGGCCGATCCAGCTACTGGTAAAATGATGATGGATTGTATCTTAGAGTTAAATGAACTGGGACTAATCGAAGGCATGCAAGATATTGGAGCAGGAGGTGTATTATGTGCTGCTGCTGAAATGGCCGATCGGGGAAAGAGGGGAGTTGAGCTCCAGCTTGATCGCATTCCATTGCTCAGGGAGGATATTGATGCACTTGGCATCCTTTTGTCCCAGACCCAGGAACAGATGCTCATGGCTGTCAATGAGAATGATATTGAAAAAATTAAAGAGATTACGGACAGGTGGGGACTGGAATGTTCGCAAATAGGGAGAGTTACCAAAGAGGAGCGGATCAGGATAATAGAGAATAAGTTTGTTCACGGGGATCTGCCTGTTAACCTGTTGGTACGTGGTGGTGGTGCCCCGGTCTATATCCGTGACATGAAGGAGAGGGGAAAAACTCCCTTGGTACTCTCTGCTGAAGATGTGCCCATGCCAGGAAATCTAAAGGAGATTGCCCGTAAGATGGTTTCACTTCCCAACATTGCATCCAGAAGATGGATTTATGAACAATTCGATACCATGGCCGGTCTGTCAAACCTGAGTGGTGGGTATGCTTCAGATGCCGGTATTGTTAAGATTGCAGGATATGATCAGGCACTTGCCATGAGTGTGGATGGAAACTCGCGATATGGGAAGCTGGAGCCAAGAAAAGGAGCTATGATAGCTGTGGCTGAAGCTTCAAGGAACATCATCTGTTCGGGAGCCAGACCCATGGCACTGACCGATGGATTAAACTATGGCGATCCTTCCGATCCATTTGTATATAAAGATTTTACAGAAAGTATTAAAGGAATTTCGGAGGTATGCAGGACCATGGAGATACCAGTTATTGCAGGGAACGTTAGCTTTCATAACCTGACCTACAACGGAGAGGATATCACATCGGTTATCCCCACTCCGGTGATTGGTATGGTAGGAATACTAGACAACCACAAGGATGTGATGACCGTGAATTTCAGGAATAAGGGAGACATGATCTTCCTTATTGGCAGGTCTGACAATGATATTTCAGCGTCTGAGTACCTCTCCTTTGTGCATATGGTAAATGAATCGGCTGCCCCTAAATTTGATTTGGAATATGAAATGAAACTGCAAAAGGTGTTGGCTAGCCTGATTAAGGATCGCCTGGTTGACTCGGCACATGATGTAAGTCTGGGCGGACTATTTATTACCCTGGTAGAATGCGCTGTACCGGGTGGCCTGGGTTTTGATATTACTTCACCGGCAGAAATCCGTGGAGATGCATTCCTTTTTGGAGAGTCTCAAAGCAGAGTGGTGGTAAGTGTTTCATCTGAGAAGGAGACCGAATTCCTGGATTATATGATGGAAACCGGAATTCATTTTTCTGCGCTTGGACATGTAACCAAAGAGGAGCTGAGGATGGACGATGTATCATTTGGTTTTATATCCGATTACGCACGGGATTTTGAAAATGCACTTGAAAAGGTTCTGGCGGAATAAGGTTTCATCCATATAAATTATACTAATTGCTCTTTTTAGGCGTTAATTCAATAATGAAAAAAATCCCACTTCTTGCACTGATCTCCCTTATAAGCCTCAGTGCTATTTCTCAATATCAGGAAAAGAGGCCCAGGAATCTGACAGCATTTGATTACAAGAGAATTCACTTTGGTTTTACGGTGGGATTCAATATGATGGACCTTGGTTTCGTCAGGAATTATGAGGCTGAGGATTTTATTTATGCCGATGTAAGTCACCCTTTGCCCGGATTTCAAGTAGGTATTATTTCAGATCTGCGGTTAAGTAAAAACTGGAACCTCAGGTTTATGCCTGGAATTAGTTTTGGTTCCAGAGAGATCTATTATTATGAGTATGATCCGGTAACCGGACCGGGAGATGAAGTACGACTGGCAGGTTCAGATAACCCGGTGGCACTGGGGCCGGGGTTCCTCGATTTCCCCCTTCATTTCAAGTACCGTTCTGACAGGGTCAATAATTACAGACCCTACCTGGTGGGCGGCATAAATTTCAGGTATGACATGGCTGCTAAAAAAGCGTATGATGCGGATTCCAACCAATATCTCAGGTTTAAACCTGCAGATTTATATTTGGAATTTGGATTTGGGGTGGATGCCTATTTGAAGTACTTCAAATTTTCTCCGGAAATAAAGTTCGCAGTTGGACTTGCAAATATCATCGCCGATGAGGGAGGACGGGCTCCCTATCCACAGTTTGTGAACTCCATCAATCGGGCCACATCATATCTAGTGATGATTAACTTTCATTTCGAATAGAAGGATCTGTACCGGATTCACCTTCTTATTTCCGAGCATATTACCGCTACAGAGGATGCCACATTAAGTGATTCAGATCCAGCACCATTGGTGGAGAATGAAGGAATTGACAGGCGTTGCCGGATATAAGGATCAAACCGGTCTGACAGTCCGTGAGATTCATTCCCGAACAGAATCATCGGATTTTTGTCCAGGGTGGTCTCATAGATATTTTCCCCATCCAGAAAAGTTCCATACACTGCTTTCTTTTTTATCCCGGGTCGATTCAGGATCTGCAAAATATCTTTATAAATAACATCGACACGTGCTATGGCACCCATGGTTGACTGTACCACCTTTGGGTTATATACATCCACTGAATCTGGTGTACAAATTATGTGACCGATACCGAACCAGTCAGCAGTCCTGATGATGGTTCCCAGGTTTCCCGGATCCCGGATCGACTCGAAAGCCAGTACAGGAGTGTCTGCTAACTCATCTTCATTGAATTGAGGATTGGGAATGTTTACCAGGGCAAGGACCTGTGGAGGGGTGACCAGGTTACTTACTCTCTTGATATCTGAAAGTCCGGCTTCAACCGCTTCAATTCCTGATCTGGCCAGTTCAGTTTGGTTTTGTCCGATCCAATCTCCGGTGGCGAAAAGCAGTTTGATTCGGTGATCATGGCCAGCCTTACCTCCGGCAAGCTCTTTCACAAGTTTTTCGCCTTCTATGATGTACAATTGATTCTTATCCCTGAATTTTTTTTGACTCAACGAACGAATCAGTTTTATTTGTGAAGAAGAAATCATCGCTTGGGTATAATACAAAGATGTAAAAAATAATCGGGTGGATTAAAATTCGTAATTTTACGGTATTAAGAGACAACATTGCGCTTCAGGATTCCATATATACTCCTTTTTATCTTAGCGATTTCTCTCTTTTCCTGTAAAGCCATAAAGTATCTTCCTGAGGATGAATACCTCATGGATAGTTACAAAATCGAAACGGGAAAGGGAGATTATGACAGCAGGCGGTTGAATGATTACGTAAAGCAGAAACCCAATAAGCGAATCATATTCTGGAAGTTTTACCTGGCACTTTACAACCTCTCCTCACCCGAAAAAGAGAATGGATTTAACAATTGGCTGAGGCGGATAGGAGAGCCTCCGGTCATATATGATGAGGACCTTAAAGCAAGATCCTCCGAGCAGTTGAATCTCTATATGCAGAATAAAGGATTCTACGATGTAGAGATTACTGATACGACTATCATTAAGAAACACAGGGCCAAAGTCTATTATAATGTAGTACCAAATCAACCCTACAGAATACGGAATATCAACTATTTTTTTCAGGATGCTACGCTGGCACCCATGGTTCTGGCCGATACCACCTCAAACAAATTCAAGTCAGGCGAACTGTTTGATGTGGATGTACTACAAGAGGAGCGGGTCCGAATTGAAACCCTACTGCGTGACAGTGGATATTTTGCTTTCAACAGGGATTACATCAATTACTCGGTGGACAGTTCTTTACAAAGTCACCTGGTCGATATCACTCTTGATATCAGGAACTATGCCAAACAGGACCGCAACGGCAGAATTACCCATGTGGATCACCCGGTTTTCAATATCAGGAAAGTCTATCTGTTTACCGATTATGAAGCCATGTCAAATGTAGTTGGAGAGGATACTGGAACTGTGGTTCAGAAGGATACTTTGCTTTATGACGGGGTTCATATCGTATATGGTGAAAAGCCCAACATCAGGCCGGGTGTAGTTACTCAAAAGAACTACATCATACCAAATGCACTTTATAATGCTTCCGATGTTCAACGCACTTACCGAAATCTCTCCTCGCTTAGTGCATTCAGAAAAGTGAACATCCGGTTCAGTGAAGTGGAGTCAGATAGCTCCTTGTTAGATTGCGAAGTGATTGTGGCTCCATCTACCAAGCAGGCATACCAGTTGAAACTGGAAGGAACCAACTCAGCAGGAAACATTGGTGCCGCTGCCAATGTGAGTTACCGGCACAGAAACCTGTTTGGCGGTTCGGAGCAGTTCGACCTCTCTTTTAAGGGTGCCATTGAGGCGTTGTCAGAGAATATTTCAGAGGCCGACTCAACCTACTCTGGATTAAACCTGATGCAGGAGTTCGGGGTTGAAGCCAGACTTCGGATTCCCAAGTTCCTGCTTCCCTTCAAATCGGAGCAGTTCATCAGAAAATACAATCCTCAGACCAACCTCCGTCTCTCTTACAATTACCAAAAAAGGCCCGACTACATTCGAACACTTGCCAACGCTTCATTTGGGTATGAGTGGAGAGGAAATGAGAAAACATTGCATAAGGTATATCCCATTGAAGCCAGTTTGATACTAACGCCCTATAAATCTCAGGGATTCCAGGACTGGCTTGATGGAAAATACCTCTTTTACAGTTATGAACCACATCTGATTATCGATACCAGGTACTCTGTGATTTGGACCAATCAGAAATTATTGAAGAATCAGAATTTCCAGGATATTCGCCTGAATCTGGAGACTGCCGGAAACATGTTGTATGCTGGCTACTCCTTACTTGCGCCAGATCCGGGTAATAATAATTACCAGCTTCTGGGTGTGGATTTTGCACAATACCTGAAGGTAGATATCGATTTTAGAAGTTATACCTTCCTCTATGAGGATGTACTCCTGATTCTCAGGGGATTTGCGGGGGTAGGCTATGCTTATTTAAACTCCACAGCCATGCCATTTGAAAAACAGTATTTCTCGGGTGGGGCCAATAGCATCAGGGCTTGGCAGGTAAAAAGTCTGGGACCGGGATCTTATGAGGATCCGGCTAAGTCGGTTTATCCAAACCAGACCGGAGATGTGAAGCTGGAGGCCAATATGGAATACCGGTTTAAACTATTCTGGAAACTGGAAGCAGCTCTGTTTTTGGATGTGGGTAACATCTGGTCGCTATCGGCTGTGGATGACCGGGAGGGTGCTGGATTTGAATTCAACAGGTTCTATAAAGAACTTGCGGTGGGTACCGGTGCGGGCACCCGCTTTGTTTCCAGCTTTTTTGTATTCAGATTTGACCTGGGGATCCCGTTGCGTAATCCTTACCCCATTGAAGGGCACAACTGGTTGCCCAGAAATGCTGGAGTAACCTGGCAGGATCTGACCTTTAACCTGGCCATTGGTTATCCGTTTTGATTTTGGGGTATGTCCAGGTTTTGATTCGGTTGATATTACCATATATTATTTCTAATTTTGAGCTCATTTTAAACCCAATCTATTTTAATATTATTGATCATGTCAAATAAGATTTCAGATGTAGTAAAACCCGGTGTTATCACTGGTGAAGATGTTAAGAAGGTATTTGCTATTGCCAAGCAAAATGAATTCGCTATTCCTGCTGTAAACGTAGTTGGATCCAACTCTATCAATGCGGTCATTGAGGCTGCCAAAGTAGTTAACTCTCCTGTTATGATTCAGTTCTCAAATGGTGGAGCTGCTTTTTATGCAGGTAAAGGACTTTCCAATGAGAACCATAAGTCTGCAATTGCCGGTGCTATAAGCGGGGCAAAGCATGTCCATTATATGGCTGAAGAGTACGGAGTTCCAGTAATTCTTCATACTGACCATGCTGCTAAAAAATTACTTCCCTGGATCGATGCATTGTTAGATGCTGGAGAGAGGCATTTTGAAAGTTGGGGCAAACCCTTATTTAGCTCTCATATGCTTGACCTTTCAGAAGAGCCACTGGAAGAGAACATCTCTATAAGTAAGAAGTACCTGGAGCGCATGAGTAAGATTGGAATGACCCTCGAAATTGAGCTTGGAGTAACCGGCGGTGAAGAGGATGGTGTTGACAATACCGATGTGGATAATTCACTGCTCTATACACAGCCCGAAGATGTGGCTTATGCCTATGAAGAGCTATCCAAGGTAAGTGATCAGTTTACCATTGCTGCTTCTTTTGGAAATGTACATGGTGTCTATAAGCCAGGTAATGTAAAACTGACTCCTAAAATTCTTGATAATTCACAGAATTATGTGGAAGAGAAATATGGTCTGGGTAAAAAGCCTCTCTATTTCGTGTTCCACGGTGGATCGGGATCAACCCGGGAGGAGATTCGCGAAGCCATTGGTTACGGGGTGATCAAAATGAATATCGATACCGATACCCAATGGGCCGCATGGGATGGTGTACGTGCTTTTGAAGCTAAGAACCACGACTACCTGCAGGGACAGATTGGTAATCCAGATGGAGAAGACAAACCCAATAAGAAGTATTACGATCCAAGGGTTTGGCTCAGAGAAAGTGAGAAATCACTGATTGAGCGAATGAAGGTGGCTTTTGAAGATCTGAATTGCATCGACAGGCTTTAATCTGAAACAGAATGTTGCAGGGCGGAAACGGAGAGAGAGACAGTTTCAGTAACAAGTTCGGAGTTCTTGCGGCATTGGCCGGATCTGCAATCGGTTTGGGCAACATCTGGCGTTTTCCATATGTGGTCGGACAAAATGGTGGTGGAGCTTTTCTGCTGATCTATGTGATTTTTGTTGCGGCCATCGGGATCCCTGTAATGATGTCGGAATTCGTAATCGGACGTTCTGCCCAGTTAAATCCTGTGGGCGCATTTAAGAAAATTGCGCCTGGCACGAAATGGCACCTGGTCGGTATGCTGGGTGTTGTTTCCGTCTTTATCATCTTTGCATTTTATACTGTTGTTGCAGGCTGGACACTGGAATATGTGGTCCAGTCCATCAGGTGGATATTAAACCCTGAAAAGTTTGGGTTTGCATCTATGGACAATGCTGCGCTGACCCAGTTTTTCAGTAATCATTATGAATCCTTCACTTCAGGACTATGGAGGCCCATTATCTGGTTTGTAGTGATGATGCTACTCACGGGATACATCGTTATTTCGGGAGTTAAAAATGGCATTGAGAAATTTTCCAAGATCCTGATGCCAGTTTTCCTGGTTTTACTGCTTATCCTGGTATTAAGGTCTGTTACACTTGAAGGGGGCAGGCAGGGATTGGTTTTCCTTTTCAAACCTGACTTTACACACTTTAAAGAAGCACCATTCCGGATAATCCTTGAAGCTTTGGGCCAGGCATTTTTCTCTTTGTCCATCGGGATGGGTACCCTCATCACTTATGGTTCATATATCAGGAAAAAGGAGAATCTTGCTGGTACTGCCATAAGTGTGGTTGTTGCTGACACCTCTGTTGCCATAATAGCCGGACTGGCAATTTTCCCTGCTGTATTCGCTTTCGGAATTGATCCGGGTGAGGGCCCGGAACTGGTCTATAAAACCCTGCCAGTCATCTTTCAGAATATGCCTGGAGGATTGATCTGGGCATTTATGTTTTTCCTGTTGCTTTGCTTTGCAGCTATTACCTCCACCATATCGATGCTGGAGGTGATTGTTGCCTATTTTTCAGAGCAACTGAACATGTCCCGAAAAAAGGCTACCATCCTGTCGATGATCTCAGTAGGGTTTCTTGGAATTCTCTGTACTGCTTCATCAGATGTCTTTGGATTTTTTAATGCTTCACCGGACCTTATGCTTCCCCTTGGTGGATTCTTTATCGTGGTTTTTATTGGTTGGTTCTTTGCCAGGGATAAATCCAAAAAGGAGTTATCCAGTGAGGGATCATACAAGATCAGGTACCACAGTCTTTTCATGTTCCTGGTCAAATTTGTGGCACCACTGGCCATTGCATTTCTTTTTGCTCTTGGTGTCTACAGTAAAGTTATAACGCTATTTCCGGGGCTCGGGTGATCATGTGACCGTTCGTCACATTAACCCTTAGATGATCAAACGATTATTACGAGAGGTGTATATGCTGCGCCGGGGTGAGCAGCGTGCCCTTGTCCTGGTCTCTTTTCTACTGATCCTATCTGTTGGAATCAGACTTCTGGTCCAGCTTATACCAGAAAGGGAGCCTGCGGGCATGGAAGAGTTTAAGAAAGAGGCACAAGCCCTTTTTGCATCTATCGCACTTGCAGACAGCCTGCAAAAGGAGAGGAGCGATAGTATCAAACAAATTAGAAGATCAAGTTCATTTACATCCGTTTCATATCCCTCTCCCAACTCTATCAAAAAGCCTGTACAGCCCATTAATATAAATAGGGCCGACTCGGTCCAGCTGCTCCCCCTTCCAGGCATTGGGCCTGTTTTTGCCAGTCGGATTGTTAAATACAGGGAGCTGCTGGGTGGTTATGTCCGCTTGGATCAGTTGAGCGAAGTGTATGGCTTGCCAGTGGAGACCCTGGATCTGATCAGAGACAAGATCTTTATTGATCCCATTGACATTCGGAAGATCTTGCTGGACAGTGCCTCTTTCAGAGAGCTGTTGAGGCACCCATATCTGGACTTGGATGATGTGAAGGCCCTGGTGGCTTATAGAGATTTTAAGCAAAATATTTCCAATCTTTCTGAACTAAAGGAGAACCATATAATAGATGACACAACACTAAGCCGGATCGGACCTTATCTGGATATGAAATGTGAAAAAAATCTTAAATAATGTTAAGCCAGGCAGGTAAATCTTTTTTGGTGTTGCCTTTCACCTCTTTTTTTTCTATTTTTATAGAAGAGAAGATGAATGATTTGCCAATACTCCAGAATAACAGATATAATTTTTACTGCATTAGTTTTCAGTCTGAAGAAAATAATACCGGGTTTAGTTGAATATTAGGATATGAATTTCTATTTTTGCGGCTCAAAATTTAAAAACAGATTGAAATGATTGTAATTCCCATTAAAGAGGGTGAGAATATTGAGAGGGCCATTAAAAAGTTCAAACGAAAGTTTGAGAAGACTGGCGTTGTAAAGGAACTCAGAGCGCGTCAGGCTTATGCAAAACCTTCTGTAACCAAACGCCAGCAGAAGTTAAAGGCCATCTATATTCAACAATTGCAACAGCAGGAAGATTAGAATTCCGGAGTTTTGGCAGAACTATGAAAGCTGCCCATGACCAGGATTAGTGATTTTTTGAGATACCTGCAGGCCGAGAAGAGGTATGCCAGTCATACCATCAAAGCTTATAAGAACGACTTAAACCAATTCCATGTTTTCTGTCAGAGTAATGACAAGAAGGGCATGGATTTGTATTATAAGACCATTCGATCCTGGGTGGTCTTTCTGATGGACTCTGGTTATAGTTCCAGATCTGTTCATCGCAAACTTACATCACTCAGAACCTATTGTAAATACCTGATAAGTCTCGGTGAGTTGGATACCAATCCCCTGGATCGGGTACTGAAACCCAAACTTAATAAGCGTGTTCCTGCTTTTGTGGAGGAGGCGAAGATGGATCGACTGCTGGATGATTTCGATTTTGGAACTGATTTTGAAGGGATCAGGAACAGGCTGATATTAGATCTTCTCTACCAGACCGGGATGCGCAGAAGCGAGCTTATCGGACTCAGGACAGGTTCACTGAACCTGTCAGGGAAAAGTATAAAGGTGAAAGGGAAAAGGAATAAAGAGAGAATTATTCCTGTGAGTGATGGATTGATTAATTCCATTGAGCATTATCTGATAGTGAGGGAGCGTGTGGTTAAGGATCCTATGGTGGATGCACTATTCGTAATAGGGAAGGGTAGTCCGGTATACGATAAACTGGTTTACAGGATTGTAAACAGGTACCTGGCCATGGTAACCACGTTAGATAAGAAAAGTCCTCATGTGCTACGGCATACGTTTGCCACTCACATGCTGAACAGTGGAGCAGACCTGAACGTCATTAAGGAACTGCTTGGGCATGCGAATCTTTCCGCCACCCAGGTTTATACTCATAATACATTCAAGAAACTTAAGTCTATTTATAATCAAGCCCATCCAAGGGCTTAAAAAGAAGGAGGTGCCTATGAATATCAAAATGCATTCAATTCGATTTGACGCTGATCAGAAACTCGTGGAATTTGTAAACACGAAAGTGAAGAAACTGCCAAATGTTTATGACGACATTTTGGGTGCAGAAGT
>Ga0164315_10002054_pt1 | contig 15341 bp, 13 predicted proteins | sample GuaBasSedimGuay6_FD_113737 | JGI IMG/M metagenome (GOLD analysis project Ga0164315, IMG submission 113737) | Subseafloor sediment microbial communities from Guaymas Basin, Gulf of California, Mexico - Guay6, Core 4569-2, 0-3 cm | ecosystem: Environmental > Aquatic > Marine > Hydrothermal vents... | reverse complement strand
TTCTGAGAGAAGACCGTGAAAAAGATCCCAGAATCTATTGGTATGAGCTCTGCGGGTAACTTCTTCAGGATAACGGCTGAAATGCACATGATGGGCATATTCATGTATCGCTGTGTAGAGAAGAATATTATCATCAGGGAAATTTTTGTTATGAATTAAGATTTCACAACTTTCGGGTTTGTACAGGCCATCCACCCGCTTACTTTCTTTCCCTGTGAATGTAACAGAAAATTCAGGAACGTCACTTTCCAGTTTTAATAATATGTCTTTTACTTCTGCCTGATTCATAGATGCCTCATTTTGACGATTAAAATGTTTATGACAGATTACTTCCGGGGAGGATACTGTCAAGGGAAATTAAGAAATTAGAAGATATCTTTCAATCGCCAATGCCGGGAAACGGGTGAAGATACCACCAGGGGTTGCTCCATGAGCATATCAGATCCCTTGTACCACCTGATAAACCCTGCAGAATCACCAGGTTCCAATGGAGCTGTAAGCTCTTCGGGAGTATCAATCATAACTGTCAAAGCTCGTGTATCAGAACTCTTCAGAGTAACTGCTTCGATACTGTCCCATTTCTCTTTAGGAATCTGAAGAGATACAGACCGGAGGCTGCCGTGGCGTACAGGGATATGAATAAGTGGTACAGGGGCTGGCTTCCAGCTGTAGTAATTGTCAAAGGCCCATTCAAGCAAGGCTCCGGCTTCATCGGCCCTCAGGTTTAAAGACTCATAATAGCTTGAAGATTTAATCCCCATAACAAGAGATACAAACCGTGTGCCGCTCCGTTTTGCCGTTGCAATAAAATGGAAACCGGCTGAAGGGATTGTGCCGGTTTTAAGTCCGTCCACACCAGCTATTCGGCCCAGAAGAAGGTTTGTATTTCTTTTTCGTACTTTATTTCTGATGTTGTCAGTATCCTGGTAAACCATCCATGGCAGGCTGTGAAGACGATTGAGCACACCCGGATGACCCCTGATATAGGAAAGAGCAAGAAGCAGCTGATCCCTTCCTGTTGTTATTGATAGTGACGACCAACCGTCAGGATCGGCATAAAGAGTCTTGCTCATACCGATTTCAGAGGCGGTTTGATTCATCCTCAGGATAAAATCATCAGCATCGTTATTGGACAATAAGGCCAGAGCCCAGGCGGCATCATTCGCCGATACCATTGCAGCCGCCCTTTGAAGTGTGAGAAGTGTAGATTCATCTCCGGGACTTAAACCCAGTATTGAGGATCCGGGACGCATAGATTCCGCCCACCCTCCTGAAGGAACGCTGTACAGCTTACTGTAGGAAATCCTGCCGGATTCAACATCCTTCATTGAAAGGTTCAATGTCATAATCTTTGCAAGAGAGGCAGGAGGAATAGAGATATCCGCACCGTGTTCCAGAAGGATATCTCCATTGTCCGCATTGGCCACAAGGTATATCGGGGCAGAAATCTCAAAGGAATAACCGAATGGAAGGTTCAGGAAAAAAAGGGAGAATATTACTGATAACTGTTTTCTGAACGTGTGAAAAGTCAGGATTTCCAGCACTCACGTAGAAGTTTAATCATACAGTTATGGTCGGATATTGAGGCTGTTTCTCTGGAACTGTGCATGGCCCACAGGGGATTGCCGATATCTACAGCTGAAATAGAAAGCCCCGCAGAGCTTATAGGGCCCACAGTGAAACCGCAGGGTAAATCCGAGCGGAATATCAGTTTCTGCATTTGAACCCCTGCCCTTTTAGCCGCTTTAAGAACTCGGGGCTCTGAAAACACATCTGCAGCGTAGTGTTTCTGGCCATGCTCTTCAGCTCCTCCCGGCCTCCGCCGGAAGACAGCACAATTCTTTCAACTATCTCATCGGGAAACAATGAAGCCGCACCGGCAGTTGTCCGGTTGCCGACCTCTTCAGCATCAAACCGGAGGGTGATTACACCCCGACCGTCCCTGATAAGATAATATCCCCGGCCGCTTTCCAGTTCCCACTTCTGTGTTTCATCAAGCTTATTGTAGCCGTTCTTTTCCAACACATCTGAAATGCTTTCAGTTGCGTGAAACGCCGTAGGTGAGGAATCAAGGAAATCCTTTAAACCCGGATAATCAGTCACTATCTTCGGCGACCGAAAATTCTCAAAAGAAATAGAAACATATTGATAAAGTCCAGATAGAGCTTTAATGCACCGATGATGGATAGCCGGATAAAATCATCTTCACTTGCATTAGCACTGGCCTGATCGCTCATTTTTTTAATCATCTGGGTATCATAGGCAGTAAGAGCGGTGAAAAGGACAACCCCGGCAGCAGAGTAGAGAAAATTATACGCGGCTCCGCCGATAAACATACCGACCAGTCCGGCGATAATCAGACCGATCAGTCCCATAAACAGGTAATGCCCCCAGCCTGAAAGATCGCGTTTAGTGGTAACGGCCCACAGGCTCATCACACCGAACATACCTGCAGATACAGCAAAAGCTTGAAATATAACTGTGTTTGTGTAGGCCAGAAAAATAAAAGACATGAGAAAACCGTTCAGTACGGCATATAAAGCAAATCCACCCATGGCAGCGGTAACGCTCATCTTCATAATATTGCGGGATAGAACCACCACCAGCACAAAAGTACCGATGGCCAGAACAAAGAACGGAAGTCTGCCGTTTCCGAACATCAGCTGCCGAACGGATGGTGAATTTGCCGACCACCAGGCAACTACCGCTGTCAGAGAGAGCCCGACAGTCATCCACATATACACATTCCGGAGAATCGTCCGATACCGCGCCTGAGCCCCAGCCGCTAAAAATCCAGTGTTTTCCATAATAAGTAATTCTCCTTTACCAGTATAATCCTAAGCGCACTAATTGCACTTCAGCAATCTTCCATAAATATACATAATTTCTCTTTAACTGCCATTATTTCATCAATCTTTCAACATGACAGTTTTGCAATTGACCAATCATGGCGTTTCTATGTATAACAACATCACTTGAAAAATTGGAGGGAAAAATGAAAAAAATCCTACTCAGCACAATTGTGCTCGCACTTTTAGCATTCTCGGCTTATGCCACCGGTGTTCCAGAGGATAAACCTCTCACAATCGGAATTACAAAAATTGTTGCCCACCCCGCCCTTGATGCCCTGGAAAACGGCATCATGGAAGTTGTTCTGGAGACTTACCCCGATGCGGTATTTGATAATCAGAATGCCAACGGAGAGATGAGTACCGCCTCTTCCATCGCTCAGAAGTTTAAAACCGACAAAGTAGATCTGGCCGTTGGAATAGCCACCCCTACTGCCGTGGCCCTGGCTAACGTAATTACAGACGTACCGGTTATCTTCTGCGCTGTTACCGATCCTGTCGATGCCGGTCTGGTCCCCTCCATTGACAAAAGTGAAGGGAATATCACCGGAATATCCGACATGACTCCTGTAAAGGATCAGATTGCCCTGCTTCAAGAACTCAAAGATATTAAATCCCTGGGGCATGTATACAGTTCCGGTGAGGCCAATGCTGTCCGCCTGGCAGAATTGGCGGAAGAAGCCTGTGCTGAGTTGGGGATTGAGTTTGTTCCTTCCACCGTGGCCACTTCAGCTGAAGTGAAACAGGCCGCTCAGGCTATTGCCGGCCGTGTAGATGCTTTTTATGTCAGTACCGATAACACCGTCGTTTCCGCACTGGCCGCTATTGGAGATGTGGCTGCAAAAGAGGGAATCCCCATTCTCTCCGCCGATCCCAGTTCCGCACCGGAAAACGGTGTATTTCTCGCATGGGGTTTTGACTATTACAAAATGGGACAGGCCACTGGAAAACTCGTTGTGGAAGTTCTTCAAGGTACCGATCCTGCATCCATTCCAACCCGGTTCATGACCTCTGTCGATGATATCGAACTTTTTGTCAATCTCGACATTGCAAAAGAACTTGGAATTACAGTTCCTGCCGACCTTGTCGCCAAAGCTGAAACTGTCGTGAAAGACGGCACGATTGAAACGAACTAAGTGATTGAAGGTATTTTCGTTGAGGGCCTGATTTACAGCATCATGGCCCTCGGCGTGTTCATGACGTTCCGAATACTGGATTTTCCCGACCTCACCGTAGACGGTTCATTTCCTCTGGGTGCAGCTGTAATGGCCACCAGCCTTGTGGGAGGCCTTCCGGTCTGGACGGGCATACTCCTGGCTTTGCTGGCTGGAGCTGTTGCCGGAACAATTACCGCTGTCATTCACAATGAGCTCAAAGTGCCTTCACTTCTAGCCGGTATTCTCACCATGACTATGCTCTACTCCATCAATATTCGTGTACTGGGTAACAAGGCGAATATTTCCCTGCTCAAACAGAGTCATATGATAAGTGCACTGGTTGATGCCACAGAGTCTTTCATGAACGCCGGTGTTGCTCAGCTTGTCCTGTTTGCCTTGATTGCCGCTCTGGCGGTAATTCTTCTGAATGCTTTTTTTCATACTGACCTCGGACTCACTCTGGGTGCCCTTGGCGGTAATGAGAGAATGGTGGTAGCCCAGGGATCAAACCCTAAAGTCCTCAAGATAATCGGAGTCGGAGTATCAAACTCTCTGGTAGCTTTATCCGGGGCCTTTGCCGCTCAGTATCAGGGATTTGCCGATGCCTCTTTAGGTGTCGGAATGGTTGTCAGCGGACTTGCCATGGTGATGATCGGCGAGTTTCTTATCCGCAGCTCTAAAATCCACTGGCTTCTCATCCGGGTGATTGCAGGAGCCGTTGTCTACAAAGCGATTATGTTCGGAGGGCGTTACTACGGATACCGCATCCACCTTACCCCCAACGATTTGAAGCTGGTTACCGGACTGCTTATCATTCTCTCCCTCATCATCACCAAAACAGATCTGCTGAGCCGTTGGAAGAAGAGGCATCAGAATGATTAAAATCAGCGATGTATCCCTGATTTTCGGAGAAGGGACTCCCGACAGAGTTGAGGCTCTTAATAAAATATCTTTCCAACTCAAGCGCGGTGAATTTGTTACTGTTATCGGTTCCAACGGTGCCGGCAAGAGCAGCCTGTTCAACGCCGTATCCGGTCTCTATCCCCCCACATCCGGAAGTATCAGCAAAGACGGCATTGATATCACTCGATGGCCGGAATACAAACGGGCCGCATTTATCGGTCGCGTGTTTCAAGATCCTCTGATGGGAACCGCCGGAAATATGAGTGTTCAGGACAATCTTACCATTGCCAGTTACAAGGGCATGAAAAAGCTGAAAATCAGTCTGAACAAACAGAAGAAAAACGAGTTCCGTGAACTATTGTCTCAACTTGAAATGGGATTGGAAGACCGGATAAGCGATAATGTCGGTCAGCTATCAGGTGGGCAACGTCAGGCTCTTACCATGCTGATGATGGTGCTTTCATCTCCGGATCTTGTGCTTCTCGATGAGCATACAGCTGCTCTGGACCCCAGGAATGCCAAGAAAGTGCTGGAGCTTACCAGCCGGTTTTACTCAGATTACAAACTCACCGTGATGATGGTTACCCACAACATGAAAATGGCCCTTGATTTTGGAAACCGTCTGATAATGATGGACCGGGGGGAGATAATTCTGGAAGCCGAAGGGGATGAGAAATCCCAACTGACTGTAGACGAACTTGTCAAACGCTTTCATGATATTCGCGGGGTGAGTCTCACCAACGATGAAACTCTTCTGAGTTAGCTCTTGAATGTATCAATCTACCTGGAGTAATAAATGAAATTTGTAATTGCCAACGATCATGCCGCAATTGAGCTTAAAAAAACACTTAAAAAATGGCTTGAAAGCGAGGGTCATGAAGTAACTGACCTTGGAGCCGCAACAGGAGAAAGTGTTGATTACCCCGATAAAGCCGTTGAGGCTGCCAAGGTGTTCCTGGCCGGAGGATACGATCACGGTATTGTCTGCTGCGGAACCGGAATCGGTATCTCCATCACAGCCAACAAAGTAAAAGGTATACGCTGTGCTCTGCCGCAGAATGCCTATGCCGCCGCCATGGCCAAAGAACATAACAACTGTCAGTTTATCGCCTTCGGCGGCCGAATCGAATATCCACAGCCTCCGGTGGAAATGCTCAAAGCCTACCTGGATGCTGAATACGGCGGAACCGACCGCCACGATCGCCGGGTGAATAAAATCATGTCAGCCGAGGAGATCTGAAACAAATGAAGGCATCTGTTTTCTGCCTTGACTCATAAGGAACATATCGATAATGTTTCTTACCACGGTCGTTTAGCTCAGCTGGATAGAGCGTTGCCCTCCGGAGGCAAAGGTCAGAGGTTCGAATCCTCTAACGATCATATTTTTCAAATTGTCCAGTACCCTACAAGAGATACCTTACATCTGTTAATATTTTTATATCATAAAAACAAGGAATACGATGTGAAGAGAAGCCTGCCCCTGGCCCTCGTAGCAATCGTCGCTGTTATTCTGGTCTGGCTTATCAGACCTTTGAAAAGTGATGAATGGGATATCGAGTTCGATCCGCAGCTTCAGGATGGAAAAGACAAGTACCTTGATGTTCTTGCTCAGAACCAATCATTAAAAAACCGTCCGAATGTTGTTGTAATACTGGCCGACGACCTTGGGATGACGGATATTTCCCTTTATGGCTCGCCATTTGTTAAAACACCCAATATCGATTCTATAGGACAGCAGGGTATCACCTACAGCCAGGCCTATTCCACCGCTCCGATCTGTTCACCTTCCAGGGCCGGTCTTCTTACCGGGCGCTATCAGAACCGCTACGGCTTTGACAGTCAGCCCATGACTCAATACGCCCGTAACCAGCTGGAATACCTTGTATTCAAGTACATTATCAATACAAAGCCGATGTACCCCATAAACAATCACAGCATTCCCAACCCCGATCAGATTGAAAGACAGGGGATGCCTCCTACTGAGATTCTGCTCAGTGAAGCTCTATCGGCATCCGGTTATCGCTGTGACGCTGTCGGTAAATGGCATCTGGGGTATGGCGATCTGCAGTTTCCAGACATCCGTGGATTTGACTCCTTTTTCGGATTTCTTGATGCGTTCAGCTATTACATCAACCCCGAACAGGAGGGAGTAGAAAGCTGGCAGTTTGACGAGTTCAGCGAAAAGCATATATGGAAGCAGCAAAGAGAAGGGTTCAGCGCTATCTTGCGTGATGCTGCGGTTGTTGATGAAAAGGAACATCTTACCGATGCCTTTGCCCGGGAAGCTTCTTCCAGAATTCGTGATGCAGCTTCATCGGAAAAGCCTTTTTTCCTTTATGTCCCTTTCTCAGCACCTCATACGCCTTTTCAGGCTCTCAGTAAATACACCTCCCGATTTTCAGATGTTGAAGACCCGAAAAAACGAATTTATTACGCTCTGATTGCCCAGCTTGATGATGCGGTGGGGCGTATATTGAGAACTCTGGATGAAACCGGGGAAGCCGATAACACTCTGGTAATTTTTTCAAGTGATAATGGCGGGGCCACATACACAGGGGCCACGGGTAACGATCCTCTCAGAGGGGGTAAAATGTCTCACTTTGAAGGTGGACTGTCTGTACCATTGATGATGAGATGGCCCGGGGTAATTCAGAACGGTTCAAATGAAAGCCGCCCTGTAATTCAAATGGACCTCTTCAATACAATAATGGCTTCAGCCGGTATTCCCCTTCCCGATGATCGAAGGATGGATGGAATAAACCTCCTTGATGATTCTGCAATGGATAAAACTGTCAATCGTCCTCTGTTCTGGCGCAGTGACTACAACCACATCGTTCAGTACAGGGAATGGAAACTGATGATGAACGGTAAGGACGGTAAAATATGGCTCTACAACATTGCAGGAGACCGGGAGGAAAACAACAACCTGGCTGATGAAAAACCTGAGATTGTTGAGCAGCTTGAATCCATGTTCGAAGAGTGGAACATGGAGATGCAGGAACCGGCATGGCCCCGGGTTATGGACTATTTGTACGATGAAGACGGGGAAGGATACTGGTTTGCCACCTGAAATGCTTTGGTGTTGCCCCCCGGATGCTGCGTTTTCCCCATAACAGTCTTCCCAGCATTTTTTCTCCCGGGTTTCCCGTTTTCTCAAAGTAAAGAGTATTCCAATCATCCAGACCGGCAAGCCCGGCGGCGGATTCTTCAGCTTCCTTCAGGCCTCCGCTGATGTCGGCCAGACCGCTTTCCAGTGCTCTGCTTCCAGACCATGGGATACCCCCTGCCAGCCTGTCAACTTCTTCTTCTGATAAACCCCGTTTTTCGGCAACCAGAGAGCGGAACAGTTCATCAATATCTTTTACACCGGATGCGTAAATAGATGCTGTTCTCTCGTCAAGTCTTCGCCCGGGATTAGTAGAACCGGCCCAGGGTGTTGTTCCGATACCGTCAATATGCACCCCTAACCACCGGGATAATGCTTCCTCAAAGCTCAAAGACATACTGTACACACCGATAGATCCGGTGATGGTTTCCGGTCTTGTTACAATCAGGTCTGATTCTGCGGCTATCCAATACCCTCCGGATGCGGCGAGGTTGCCCATGGAAACCACAACAGGAAGGTTCCACCGCCTGCGGGTTTCTTCCAGAACACGCCTTATTTCCTCACCGGCTCGGACATCACCTCCGGGGCTGTCTATGCGGAGAACTATGGCCTTTACACCGTGTGTATCTCTGGCAGCAATTATCGTTTGTACAACATCGGCACTTCCTGCGGTCCCGGTTGCTCCCTCTCCGTAAACCAGTGTACCGGTAATGGGAATGATGGCGACAGTTCCATCTTTCCCCCGCTCATGAAACTGCCCGGTGACATAATCAACGGCATCAATTCTTCGGGATTCATCAGTTCCGAACTGGTCATCAAGAAGTTCTTTTAAAACACCGCCGGTTTCTACCAGATCGACAAGTCCGGCATCGAGAGCCGACTTTGAACCATCCCCCCCGGCGGCAACAAGATACTTATCGTAGTTATTGATCCATTCCTTGAGATATTCAGCATCAACTCCGCGGTTGGCGGCAACATCTCTAATCCAACTACCCCAGAGATCTGTCAGCAGCCTGGTTTCATCTCGGCGTGCAGCCTCGGACATACCATCGAGAATGTAATTTTCGGCTCCGGTTTTTGATTCCCCTGAACGAAACAGCTCTGCTTTGACACCGAATTTTTCCAGTCCTTCTGCGTAATACGCCCTAAAGGAACCGTAACCGGAAGGAAAGACTTCCCCGATTCGGTCTACCAGTATGTAGTCTGCTGATGATGCGATTCGATAACGGGCATTATCGTAGGTATCAGCGCTGGATATAATATTTTTCCCACTCTCACCGAATCTTTTTACTGCATCGGCAAGCTCTCCAGCTGCAGCGGTTCCCCCACCGCTCAAGTTGCTGAGATTTATCCAGAGACCGGAGATTCTCGGGTCTGCTGATGCCATATCCAGTGCGGTAATCAGGTCATCCAGAAGAGTCTCTTTCAAATAACCTCCTACCGGAACACCGCGGTAACTGACCGGAGATGTATAAGCATCTACCAGGGTGCCCCGGGGATTCAAAACCAGCAGACTGTCCGGTTTGACAGAGGGAGGACGATTACCCAGAATCGTTATAAAAAGAAGTAAAATCAGACCCCAGAAGATAAGGGAAAGAATTACCCTTCTGATGATATCCATCGTATGAGCAATATGAGCCAGACGCTGTTTCAGATAGTATCTCATAGAAATCTTTACTGCTCTTCAACGGCCAGGAGGCGAGTTGAATTACGCGACCACCCACCGGATAGTACATCCAGAAGTATACCGCCACCTTTACTCCGCTGTAGTTCCAGGGCGGGGAAAAAATCATCTGCTGAGACGGTTTTAAGAACCGTTTCTTCTGCAAGAAGGGATGATGTAGATATTAAACATATCAGCAAAAATACAAGTACATTAAGATTAAGTGAAAATCCTGTTTTTTTAATATTCATATCAACAGTATAAGGATTTATTTTGAAGAAAAGGAAATCTTTGAATCTGAAAAACTTTCGGCGGGTCCGGGAATTAAAGAAGTCTCTTCACTTCTTCCAGTTTTTTACTCATTCGGCTTTCGGAAATTTTTCCGGCGGGACGGATATCCCCGGCAGCGAAAAGAGCAACTTTCAACTCTTCTATCATTATCCGGGCTTCAGCAAGGGACTTGCGTTTTTCACGCCCTGACATGGGAGAAAGATTGTCTTTGATATCATCAAGTTGTTCTTTGAGAGGATTCCATATTCCCACAGCTTTTTTGTCTTTTAAGGGGTCTGCGGTTCCTTTCCTGGCCCGGGAAACCACAGCCTTCATCCATCTGGGCAGGGATTTCCAGGTTTCTGGTTCGTAACGAAGGATAAAATCGCCTGTGAGCATTTCTTCAAGATCTTTCAATCTGGCTTTGATGAAATCAGGCCTGTGACTGCTTATCTCCAGAGCGGTAAGGATTTTACGCTGCTCAGAATAACAGGAGAGCACCGTGGTAATCTGCTCCAGATACCCTGCAGCTTTTGAATGGATTTCCCCTCCGCCGTCTTTGAGTACTTTATTCCAGACTTTTTTTTCTCTTACACAATCCACGGCGAACACATCATCGATTACACGCTGCCAAAGTGCATTCTCAAGTGTTGCCGCTCCGCCGATGTAGTTGGCGATTACCCGGGACTCCCCGCTGATATGCAGCGTCTTTTTGAAATCCCTGATTTCCCGGCTCCAATGGATTCCCGCCAGAACGGCAAGTCCCTTCCTGTGGGCCGCCTGTGCATCATTTCTGTTATCAAGATAGCGGAGAGCTGCACTGGTGCCCTCTGATACCAATGCCGGCCAGAGAACCGCTCCTCCGGGAATGGAAACCGATTCGGGAATATCCATATCAGGCCATGTCTGCAGGCCGGGAATCTCATGTTCTTTCCTGTACCGGCTGCTCCGCCCTTTATCATCTGTTGAAGTTTTTACGGTAGTGAGCACGGAGGGGTCTCTCCCGGCGGCCAGCTCACGGCCGGAGTCGTCCAGCAGACTGAATCGAACCTGAAGATGTACCGGCAGTTTATCAGGGTTCCAGGCGCTTAAAGGTATATCCACTTTTCGTTCCCTGTAGAGCCAGGCGGTAAGAGCACGGATAAGATCGACACCTTCCTGTTTCATTCCTTTAAGGGCTTGGACAGCGGTCTCCGGGATGGGAATCAGTTTCCGACGGTACTTTTTTTCCAGACCGCGTATCAGAGCCTCTACCTTTTCTTCCAGAAGCCCGGGAACCATCCAGTCTGTTTTATCAGGTGTAAGGTCTGAAAGCCTCCCTGAGGGGATTTTCAGGCTTACACCGTCATTTTCTGATTCACTGTCAAAAACGTAAGAGAGTTTCCACTTATCTCCGGCTATTTCCACCGAATCGGGAAATGCGGCCAGATGTTTTCCATCTGGTACACCGGTTAAAAGATCTTCCTCACTCATAAGAAGTTTTTTTTCTCCCTGCTGCCGGATGTAAAGGTTGAGGGTTCCGAGGTCAATTACATCCCGGGGAAGAGCCTGAGCGTAAAAAGATGCCACCGCCTCTTCACCGGCAACCAGATCCCGCCGGCGGAGCTTCTCCTCCATACCTTCAAGCCGTCGGATGAGCCGCCAGTTGGCCCGAAGAAAGGGATAGGGAGAGCTGTCGGCGATATCACCTTCAACCAGGGCCTTACGGATAAAAATTTCCCGGGCCTCTGATGAACGCACCGTTCCGTAAGGAACAATGCGGTCTCCGGAGATGAGAAAGCCATAGAGGCGCATCTGTTCTGTAGCCAGAACAGCCCCGGATTTTCGGCTCCAATGGGGATCGATCCAATTCCGTGACGCCAGGTCCGATCCGAGATCTACCAGCCAGCCCGGATCGATGGCCGCTGCCGAACGGGCATACAATCGGCTGGTGCGGACAATTTCCGCCGCCATTATCCAGGGGGATGCGCCCCTGCTGAGAGCAGAACCCGGATGGATACGTACCTTGCGGTTCCGGGTGGCTTCGTACACACCCTTTTCTTCCAGCCTGGCGATGTGGGAGAGAAAACCGCTGAGTATGGCCCGATGTATCACCGCATACCTCTCGGAGAAGTTACCCTTTTTATCCAGAGATAATCCGGCTTCCCTGCGGCGGGGACGGTATCCGTTCTCCTCCATTACCAGGGTGAGCTGACGGTGGATGTCCATCCACTCCTTCATACGCCGGAAGGAAAGGTAGTTCTCGGAGCAGAATTTCTTCAGTTTGCCGCTGTAGGAACCTTTTCTTTTATAAGTTCGAAAAGCATCCCATATATTCAGCCAGCCGATAAAATCCGACTGCTCATCGATAAACTTTTTATGGGCGTTATCCGCACTGCCGGCTTTCTCCGGGGGACGTTCCCGGGGGTCCGGGAGGCTCAAGGCCGCCGCAATGGGAAGCACATCCCCCAGGCAGCCTTCCCGGTCGGCCTGGAGCAGAACTTTCGCCAGTCTGGGGTCCAGGGGAAGCCGGGCCATCAGGCGGCCGTCCCGGCTCAATCGGCGGGAATCGTGTTTTTTGGTTCGGGAGTTTCCTTCACTCTTTGAAGAGGCATCCCCTCCGCCTTCCAGGGTCCCGGCTTCCAGGGCCCCGATTTCCCTCAAAGTCCGCAGGGCATCCCTGATTCCCGCCGAATCCGGAGGATCCACAAAGGGGAAGGCCTCAATATCCTTTATCCCCACATCCAGCAGACTCAACACCACTTCGGCCAGATTGGTCCGGCGAATCTCAGGCAGGGTAAACTTCGGCCGGGCCAGGTAATCCTCTTCGGAATACATCCGGATGCAGATACCGTTGGCCACCCTTCCGCATCGCCCGGCCCGTTGATCGGCGCTGGCCCGGGAAATGGGATCCACAGGAAGGCCGTGGGTCCCGGTGCCCGGGTTGTAACGGCTGATACGGGCCAGACCGGTGTCCACCACGTAGCGTATCCCCGGTATGGTTAGAGATGTTTCAGCCACATTGGTGGCCACAATAAGTTTGCGGCGCCCTCCTGAGGCGAAGGCTTTTTTCTGTTCGGATGAAGAGAGCCGTGCGTAGAGCGGAACAATGTTCAGCCGGTCGGCAAACTCCCGGCCGGCAATCATCATAGTTTCCCGGATATCGATTTCAGTGGGTAAAAAGGCCAGAATATCCCCGGAGCGGCTTTCCTTTATCAAACTCGAAATCGCCACCGCAGTTCTCTCGGCCAGACTGGATGCCGCATTTTCCCTGTCTGAGCCTTCAACCGGTTCCTCATAACGAATTTCCACCGGATAGGTGCGCCCGGACACCTCGATAATCGGAGCATCCCGGAAATGTTTTGAAAACTTCTGTGTATCCAGGGTGGCCGATGTGATAATCACCTTCAGATTCCGTCGGCGATCGATGAGTTTCCGAACCATGCCCAGAAGCACATCGATATTCAGGGACCGTTCATGAGCCTCATCAATAATCAGGGTGTCGTAGGCGTTGAGTGCAGGATGGCCCTGTGCCTCGGCAAGGAGTATGCCGTCGGTCATCACACGAATGTAATTTGGTGCCTTGCTGGAGTCATGAAATCGGATTTTGCATCCCACAAGCTCCGGGTTTTTAAGTTCCTCTGCGATTCTCTCAGCCACGGTGATGGCGGCGATGCGCCGGGGCTGGGTGCAGCCGATCAGCCCGTCCACTCCCCTGCCCGCTTCGATGCACATTTTTGGAATCTGTGTTGTTTTCCCGCTTCCGGTTTCTCCTGAGAGGACGATTACCTGGTTTTTCCGTATGGCATCGACGATTTCCTCCCGTCTGACAACAATGGGTAATTCTGCAGGGTATGAAGTGTCCGGCGGTGTGCTCATCCGGCGTCGCCGTTCTTCAGCGGAGGCTTTGAGGCCGGATATCAGTTTCTCCAGTGCGGCATGGGAGTCTGAGCTATCTTTGGTTTTCCTGCGTGCTTTTTTAATTCTCTCTAAATCCCGTTTTAAATGACCTCTGTCGCAGCCCCGGATTTCACCCATCAGCTTTTCGGCTTGTTTGAGCATCACAGGTTTTATTTCCCGGGGAGCTGCACCCGGGCCTTTTTCACTCATCGTTCGTATTTACCCTCTCAGGGCTGTGAGGTCAATAGGAAAGGCAAATACAGTTGCAGATAAAACCATACGCATGTATAGTATCGAAATGTCTGATGGCAGAAAAATCATCCACGTGGACATGGACGCCTTTTTCGCCGCAGTTGAACAACGGAACAACCCCGAATTAAAAGGCAAACCCGTGGTTGTCGGCGGGCGTCCAGACAGCCGGGGAGTTGTCTCCACCTGTTCCTACGAGGCCCGGGTATTCGGCATCCACTCGGCCATGCCCACCTCAGAAGCCTACCGCCGCTGCCCCCATGCAATCTTCCTCAGCCATGGAAACTTCGAAGAGTACCGCAAAGTATCTAAGCAGATCCGGGAAATCTTTCATGAGGTAACCAACCTGGTGGAACCCCTCTCTCTGGATGAAGCCTACCTCGATGTAACTGAAAACAAACTCAACGAAGCCTCAGCCACCCGTCTTGCCGAATGGATCCGCAGAAGGATACTCGAAGTTACCTCCCTCACGGCTTCAGCGGGAGTGTCCTACAACAAGTCCCTGGCTAAAATCGCATCAGACTGGGATAAACCCGACGGTCTTACCGTTATTACCCCCGACATGGCCGAATCCTTCCTCACAGACCTCCCTGTCAACAAATTCTGGGGTGTAGGTCCGGTAACCGCTGGAAAAATGAAAGAAGCGGGTATCCACACCGGGGGAGATCTGCGCACCTGGCCGCTATGGAAACTTACCGAGGCCTTCGGAAAATCTGGTCCATGGTATTACAACCTCTGCCGGGGTGTCGATAATCGTCGGGTGGAGCCCACCCGGATTAGAAAATCCCTGGGGAAGGAGCGTACCTTCGGAGAAGACGTGGATAATCTGCCGGAGCTTTCAGATTTTCTGGAAAATCTCTGTGAAACAGTCTGGGAGGAACTCAAAGAGAAGCAGCTGGACGGCAGAACCCTGACAGTCAAGGTGAAATATGCCGATTTCCAGCAGGTTACACGAAGCCGTTCTTTTTATTCTCCTCTGCCGAACCTGACATCCTTCACCGATACCGCTCTTGAGCTCCTGGGGGAGAGTGAAGCCGGCAGCCGCCCTGTACGTCTTGTGGGGGTGAGCGTTTCATCCTTTATCGGAGAGGAACGTCCCGGTGAAGCTCACCAGCTGCTGCTGGATTTCGGTAACTCTTCAATTCCCGAGCAGAGAACCAATACCCCCAAGTACGCCTGAAGCCCTGGGAAGGGGGATATCCACAGGGAGTCCTTCAGTCAATTCATCCATTGCGGCATCCAGTTCCGACTGGTGAGAATCCAGC
>Ga0164315_10002053_pt1 | contig 15341 bp, 8 predicted proteins | sample GuaBasSedimGuay6_FD_113737 | JGI IMG/M metagenome (GOLD analysis project Ga0164315, IMG submission 113737) | Subseafloor sediment microbial communities from Guaymas Basin, Gulf of California, Mexico - Guay6, Core 4569-2, 0-3 cm | ecosystem: Environmental > Aquatic > Marine > Hydrothermal vents >... | reverse complement strand
TCCTCATCGCAGGCCGAGACCGAGAAGCTCTCACATGCCTGGTCGAACAACCCCATCTCGAGGTAGACCATGCCCATCTCGTAGAGCCGTCCGGCATCGTCATCATCCCCGGCACCGCCCACCACCTTGCCGATCTCGGCCGTGATGATGGCCAGCTGGTCCGAGTCGCTGTCCAAACTTTCGCTTTCCTCGGAGAGGATCTGGGCCAGCAGATCGATCGATTCCTCGGGATCATTTTCCGGGGAGGATTCGTTCAGGGCGACGTCTTCAATTCCAGACAAATCCCGCGAGGCCTCGGCGAGGAGATCCGCCATATCCGAATCATCATCCGTATCGATGACCAGGCAACCATCATCGTCCACCGTTTCGGTCGCGGTGGATTCCGGGGCCGCAACCTCGGCGGTTACCTCCGGAATATCGATCGAAATATCCGAGAAGGTGGTCTCGTCGGCGGCCGGAGTGTCCGGGGTCTCCGCGACCGGAGTGTCCGGGATTTCAACGACCGGAGCGTCCGGGGTCTCCGGCGTCTCAGGGGCGTCAGTCAGGTCGACGGAATTGTAGTCCGCCTGCGGGGCCGACCCGGCGGCGTCGGGATTGACCCGTTTGTTCCATTTTTCGAATTCCGAATAGTTCTTCAGTTCCGGAGAAGCGGCCAGGACCCCGTCCACCAAAGCCTGGGCGGTTTCCTTGTCGCCGGAATCGTAGACGACGCCAGCCTTCAATAAACCTGCTCGCCCGGATTCAATCGGCAAATCATACGTGCGGAAAACCTGGACCAGGCGGTCCATGATGGCCATGCTTGCGGGATAAAGTTCCAGAAGTGTGCCGCAGCGTTTGAGGAAGATCTCCTGGATCTCACCCGAGGCTTTTTCTCCGCCGTTCAGGAATGCCGTGGCGTGTGCTTCGCCCTCCACGAGAAGATCCTGCGAAGAACGGATTTCGGCCAGGTACCAGTGGGCGTGCAGATTCGTTTCATCGTGCCTGAGGATTTTCTTGCAGATAGCGACGGAATTGTTGAGCAGCCCGGTCTTGCGGTACTTGGTGGCAGCGGAGAGGAAATGCTTGATGGCCTGGCGGTTATCCCCGGACTACAGCCACAGATCACCGAGTTCGTTGATGACCGTCGGATTGCTTTTTTCCAGTTCCAGGATTTGTTCATAGACGGAAATGGCCTGTTCCCAGTCCCTATCCTTCCCGGCCTTATAGGCTTTCTGCTTCAATTGGCTCAGCTTGGACAAAAGGCAGACCCCCGCTGTCAGCAGTCGGCTTGTAGTGAATATTCCCTGAGCCGGTGATCATTCCCCGACTTCCCTTGCCTAATCATCGCTGATTGTGGGGGTGGGTTTAGGATTAATCTCCTGTCCGGCAAGGAAAACCGAAGCCACGGGGTTGTGACCCGCCCGATAGGGCACCAGGCGATAGTCGGGACCGTCCAGAATGCTGAAATCGGCCATTTTACCCGGGGCCAGAGAGCCCACCTCAGCCGCCTTGCCCAGAGCCCAGGCCGCGTTGAGAGTGGCGCCGACCAGACTTTCGGCCGGTGTCAGGCGCATCTGGGTGCAGGCTATGGCCACGATCAGGGGCATCGAGAGGATGGGACAGCTGCCCGGGTTGAAATCCGAAGCCAGGGCCAGAGCGCAACCCTGGTCGATCATGCCCCGGCCAGGTGCGTAACGGTCAAGCCCGAGGGTGAAAACGGTGCCCGGCAGCATGACGGCCACCGTCGAAGATCCTGCCAGGGCTTCACGACCCAGGCCATCGATCATGATCAGGTGGTCGGCTGAATCGGCTCCCAGGCGGGCAGCCAGGACGGCGCCCCCCATGGGCTCCAGTTCATCGGCGTGTACGGTGAGGGAAAGTCCCAGATCCCGGGCCCTGGTCAGGATGATGAGACTCTCTTCCAGCCCGAATACGGAGGGTTCGCAAAAGACGTCGCACCTCTCGGCAAGACCCTCCCTGGCCACGTGGGGCAGAATCTCCTCGGTGACCAGCCGGACGTAATCCTGGCGCCGGTCCCTGAATTCCGCGGGGACTTCGTGGGCGGCCAGACAGGTGCGGACAGACCTGATGCCAACCGCCTCGGCGGCTGTCGCCGCCACATTCAACATCTTCACTTCCGAATCCAGACTCAATCCATATCCACTCTTGATCTCAACGGTGGTGGTCCCCCATGCCAACATTTCACGAAGCCGCCCGGTGGCGAGTTCAACCAGTTCCTCTTCCGAACGCTCCCTGAGGTCCGCTACCGAGGCGTGAATGCCCCCTCCGGCTGCGGCGATTTCCAGGTAGGTCTCCCCGCGAATGCGCCGTTCATATTCGTCCTGGCGCGTGCGCCCGAACACTGTGTGGGTATGGGGATCAACGAACCCCGGGATCACGGCGCGGCCGGCGGCATCCACGACCTCCACGCCGGCGGGAATCTCCGACCCCCCATAGAGCGCGGACAGAACCTCCTGTTCGGGGCCACAGGCCAGGATCCGGCCCTCGCCCACCGCCAGCGCGGCGTTTTCCAGAAGGCCGAGTTCCTCCATCCCGGACCTTCGGCGGGGGCCCGCGTATTCCTGATCGTCGAGCTCGGGTTCGTGAATGGTGCAAAGCTGGCCGATTCCGGTCACGACAAGATCAGCCGTGACCGTTCCGTCACGAACACCGGAGGCAATACGAGCGGATTCGGTCATGATGGTTTCCTCACTTGTTTTTCCGCCTGTTCAAATTCTCGAATCCAGGTTTCCCAACCCGGCCAGCGTCGCTGCCTCATCGCTTGAAAAAATCCTCCACCCGTTCCAACAGATCCGGCGTATCACCAAAAGCGACAGGCAGGACAGGCAAAGCGCTCAAAAACGTAGCTCCGTAGTTTTTTGTGTGCAACCGGTTGTCCAGGATGATCACCACACCCCGGTCGCCGGTACGGCGGATCAACCGGCCGAATCCCTGCCTGAGCCTCAGGACGGCGTCCCGCACCATGAAGGAGGTAAAAGGATTCTCACCTGCGGCGGCCACCCTTTCGCACCTGGCCTCCACCCAGGGGTCGGTCGGCACCAGGAAAGGCAGCTTGGTCACCACGAGAATCTCCAGGTCCTGCCCGGGGAAATCCACCCCCTCCCAGAAGGTGGCCGTGCCGAGCAACACAGCTCGGGGGTGACGCCGGAACCTGCTCAAAAGGGTTCCCGTTCCTGACCGCGGATTCTGTGTCAAAAGGACGGGAAGGTCCGTGCCGCTCGGTGCCGCATCCTCCGTCAGACCAGCCTTGTACATGACATCGGCCGCTTCCCGGATCAGCCGGTACGAGGTGAACAGCCCCATGGTTTTGCGGGGAACACCCAGGGCCAGATCCCGTATCACCTCGCCGACAGCACGCCCGAAATGGGAAGCGCCGGGATCAGGGAAGTGGGACGGCGCCAGGACCAGGGTCTGCTTGTGATAGTCGAAGGGTGAAGGCGTGGTGCAGGTCAATGTTGCAGGCCGCCGCCTGGTCAGTCCCAGTTCCTGGAGAAGGTGCGTAAAATCCTCCCCCACTGCCAGGGTGGCGCTGGTCATGATGGGGCGGCAATCCGAATCAAGCCAGTATTCCCGCAAAACCTCACCGGATTCGAGCAGTGTGGCGCCGAGGCGACGCAGGCCCCGGGATGGAGCAGGTTCGATCCAGGTCACCCAGTTCTCGTCCGGATCCACCATGAGGAAGTGCACGTCCTGGTGAAGACGGGCCAACAACTGGCCGGCCTGGGCCAGCTGGGCCAGATCATCTTCCAGGCCCGAAGACAGGTCATCCAGGGCCGAAGTGTGCCCAGCCAGCCGCGCAAACGCCCCCGAAGCATCGGCCAACTCTTCCAGCAGCGCCATGGTCTGGGAACGGATGGGGCCAAAGGCTTCGTCCTTGTCCCGTACCCGTACCCGGTTGCGGTCCCTGGTCCCCGGCGCGGAGGCCTCATCGACCAGGGTTCCCAGGGCACGCCACCACAATCCGAAGGCCTCCTCTACCCGCCGGATCGCCCCTCCGAAATCCTCGCAGGAAGAGGCGGCCCTTTTTCCTTCCGATCCCAAAACAGTCAGCCGACCTGCCGCCAGGGCGACCCTCTCGGGGACCGAACCTCCTTTGGGGATTGAACCCACCAGATCTTCAACCTCCCGCAATCTCCACTTTCCACAGGCCACCGCATGGGCCTCGAGGGTCACTGCGGGCAACCGGTGGGCTTCGTCCACCACCAGATAGTCCATCTCTCCCAGCAGCGTGTGCCCGGCCAGCCGGTCCGCCAGCAGAAGGGAATGATTGACCACCAGGATATCCGCTTCCCGGGCCCGGCGGCGGGCGTTCTGGACAAAACACCGGCCACCTTCGTAACACTGGCCAGGCAGACAAAGATCGGCTCCGTCGAACAGGTAAGCCAGTTCGCCGGAAAGAAGAGGATGTCCCGCCAGTTCGTCACGCATGCCATCCCGCGTGGCGGCCAACCACAGCCGAAACGCGGCCGCCCCCAAGGCGTCCTGAAGGTCTTCCACCGGACGGGAAAGAAAGGATTGGCGTTGACGAAGGCACAGGTAGTTCTTCCGGCCCATGAGCAGGGTGAATTTTCGGTCACCCAGCAGGGGTGCCAGCCGGGGCAGGTCCTGTTCCATGATCTGTGATTGGAGTGCCCGGGTGTGGGTCGACACCACCGCACGCGTGCCCTGCTCCACGACCAGAGCCACGAGGGGAACAAGGTAGGCCAGGGTCTTGCCCACTCCGGTCCCCGCCTCGATCAGTAAAGGCTGCCGGTCGGTCAGGGCCCGGGTTACATCCCGCCCCATGCCTGCCTGTTCCGACCGCGGAGCAAAATTCTCACCGTACAGGCTCCCCAGCCCCTCGGGGGAACCCAACCAGGAATAGACGGCCTCCGGTTCAGCTTCCAGGGAAATGGAACGGGGCACCGAAGCGACAGGTTCCGGATGCACGACGGCGTGATTCAAACCCGCCGGAGCCACCACCGCGTCTTCCAGCAGGTCAAGGAAAGGTGCCAGGTCGGGGGTGTAGCCGCTCACAAGAGCGCGGCAGGACTCCCGCAAGAGTGGATCCAGATTCCGGTACCAGCCGAGTCTGGTGCGAAAACGGCGAGCCGAAGCACGCAGGGAGGATTCCACCTGGACCCTCTCGACGGTGAACTCTTCAGCCACCGGTGCGGCCGCCAGGGGATCCAGCCAGGACCACAACCATCCTTCGGGAATCACCAGGGCGTCCCCGGCCAGGGCCCGGCTTTCGGTCACGGTGTCGGACACCAGGACGGCACCGGGAGTTTCAACCGGCACGATGTCCGGTCCCTTGAGATCGAGGATTCGATCCCCCGTCAGCAGGTCGACGGCAAGCCAGGCCACCCTACCCGGACGCGGCCATTGATGCACCAACAGGAGGTCGCGATCAATCGCCATCTTCGGCCGCCGTTTCCGCGGCTTCGGTCAACAGTTTCTGGAATTCATCTTCGTCAATGACCTCGATCCCCAGCTTTTCCGCCTTGGCCCGCTTGCTGCCGGCCTTGTCCCCGGCCACCACCGCATCGGTGCGTTTACTGACACTGCCGGTCACCTTGCCTCCCAGCCTTTCGATGGCGGCCTTTGCCTCTGATCGCTTCATGTGTTTCAGCGTGCCCGTCAGGACAAAGACCTTGCCCGCGAACCAGGTTTCACCTGCGACGGTGTGCTCGGGGGGTGGCAGCAACTCCTCGACCAGGAAAAAACCTGCATTTTTCAGATTCTCCACCAGGCCACCACCTGCGGAGCAAGACAGGAAAGAAACCACAGCTTCTCCCACGATAGGTCCGATATCCGGCAGATCGGCCAGATCCTCGGCACCGGCCTGCGTCAGATTATCGATATCCGGGTAATTTCGCGCCAGGGTCAAGGCGGTGGAAACGCCTACCTGGGGGATGCCGAGCGAGAAGATCTTGGCGGCCCAGGGACGCTTTTTCGCCAAGGCCAGACCGGCCAGCAAACGGTCTGCCGATTTATCTCCCCAGCCAGGGAGTTCTGCCAGATCGGACCGTTGAATCCCGAACAGGTCGGCCGGACCGGAAATCATTTTCAGTTCAAGGAACAGGTCGATGGAGCGCCCACCCAGACCCTCGATGTCGCAGGCGTTCCGGGAGGCGAAATGGCGCAACTTGCCCGCGACCACCGCCGGGCACAGCGGGTTGAGGCAGCGCAAGGCCACCTCACCCTCCTGCTGACCTGTGGCACCATCACAGATAGGGCAATTCGTTGGTGCGGCCAGGGATTTTTCCTGGCCGGTCCGCTGATCGATCAGCACCCGCAGGACCTTGGGAATGATGTCGCCGCCCTTGACCACGACAACCTTGTCTCCGATCCGGATGTCCTTGCGCTCCATCTCGGCCCAGTTGTGCAGGGTTGCCCGGCTGACCGTGGTCCCGGCCAACTCCACCGGGTCAAGTTCCGCCACAGGGGTGATCACACCTGTGCGCCCCACCTGCAGGGTGATATCGCGAAGGAGAGTGACGGCCTCTTCAGCGGCGAACTTGAACGCCAAACCCCAGCGGGGGGCCTTGGCGGTAGACCCCAACCTTACCTGGGACCGATGGTCCGACACCTTGATGACGGCCCCGTCGATCTGGTAATCCAGTTCGGGGCGGACTTCTTCCAACTCGGTCAGAATTAACTCAATATCAGCAAGTTGCGAAGCTTTCTTTAGGAACGGGTTTACGGGTAGACCAAGAGTGCGTAGCGCCTGCATCTCCGCAAAGTGATCCTCGAAAAACGGCAACCCCTCCCTGGCTTGCGGATCTTCAGGATCAAGGGCAAACAACTGGTAGAAGAAAACCGACAGGCCCCGGCGGCGCACTTCGGTGGAATCCAGGGTTTTCAGGGTGCCCGCGGTGGCATTGCGGGGGTTGGCCAACAGGTCCAGGCCGGCGTCCTGGCGTTCACGGTTCAACCCCTGGAAACGGGACAGGGTGAGGAAGGCTTCCCCCCGAGCCTCGAACATGCGGACCCCGGGTTCAGGGAAGACATCCTGCCAACCTGGATCCAGTTCCAGGGGAATGCCACTGATGGTGCGGACATTGTGGGTGACGTCGTCCCCATTCCGGCCATCGCCCCTTGTCAGGCCGACGGACAGACTGCCGGTGCGGTACCGCACGGCCAGGGCCACTCCGTCCATTTTCGGTTCCAGGGAGTAGACGGGTTCCACGCCGTCCCCCATGCGGCCCAGCTCCTTGCGAACCCGCTGGTCGAAAGCCTCCACTTCGGAAAGCTCATAACTGTTCGCCAGACTGAGCATGGGTCGGCTATGGGACATGCTGGGAAAATTGGCGTCACGGTCGCTGCCCACTTCCCCGGTCGGGCTGTCGGGGTCCGCCAGATGGGGAAACCGCGTTTCAAGATCCCGCAGCTCCCTTTCCATCGCATCATATTCCGCATCACTGATGACCGGCGCGGCCTTCTTGTAATAGAGCTCGTTGTGGCGCGTGATTTCGGCCCGCAGGCGGGCGATCTCTTTGGCGGCGGATTCGCGGTCCATGACGCTCCGGATCGAAGGATCCCGCCGGGCTCAGAAGGATTCCAGCAGGGTGACGTGCAATTTTGCTTGATCGAAGTCCACGGTGCCGGGAAATCCAATGGCCAGGGAGATGTCCCCGGCGGGAGTCGTGGCCAACAGGCCCAGCCCGTAACCCCGGGGCCAGCCCCTTGTCCGCAGCAGGTCGGCAGGGTCCACGGTCAGCGGATCGAGGCTCCAGAATTCAAAGTACCCCAGGTCGTAGAAGGTGTAAAGACGCGACCCGCCCGGACGGCCGATCCTGGCCTCCACGCTGGCCCAGGCGGTCACCGAACCGTGGAATTCACCCTCCTGGTAACCACGAACCGAGTTGGCGCCCCCGAAACGGAACTGCTCGGCCAGGGGCACCACTTTATCGTCCCCCGTCAATTGCCTTATGGCCCCCCGACCGGCCATGCTGAAAGTGCGACCGAGCCACAATTCCCCGGACGCATCGACCTCGAAGATGCGCTGGGTGATCGCCTCCGACAACTGGGCGGTAGAGGGTATTTCGCTTTCCTCGTCTTGCCGCTGGGTTGCCGAGCGCCAGGCGTTTTCGATGGCGAACAGGCCGGCCCAGCCGCTACGCGTGCGATCGCCACGGTGGTGCAGTATGGCACCCCGGGCCCGGACCCGGCTGGTCCGTTCCAGGCTGCCCAGCGGATAGGTGGCACGATCCCAGCCCACACCCAGTTCCAAACCCCACAGGGCCACGACCGGTAGCCGCCAGTTGTTTTCCAGGCGGAAGCGCGTGTAGAAATCCTCCTCGACCTCGTTGTCCAGACCAACCCACATATCAAGGGGTGTGCCGAAAGCCAGGGGTTCCAGATAAGAAAAGCCAAAGTGGGACCGTTGATTGCCGTCATCCCTCCAGCCGACCTGAAGGGCGCGGCCGGTACCAGCCATGTTAGGCAAACGCAGATCCACTTCGCCACTCACCCTGCTGCCGGATCCGTCTTCACGCTTGCTCAAGCCGAGAATGACCTGCAGTCGGTTTACTTTCCGCCGTGGCACGACCGGCCAGTGGATGCCCACAGTGTCCATGGCGGACGTCAGGTAGACCTCGGGTTCGCCAACCGTCGTGTACAGGTCCCGGGCCAGCAATCTCTGCCGCGCCCTGCCAAGATCCGAATGCTGGAACAGCTGACCCGCCCGGATTCCCGCGGTCCGGGCCAGGAAGCGAGCTGCCCTGTCTTCGCTCAGATCGCTGGTCACAGGTCCGACGTAGGCCAGGTTGCCCGGCAAAAGCATGGCCTTTATGGTCACCGAGTGGTCCTCGACAACCAGCGTGACGTCGCGGGTCACCCAGCGAGGGAACGGGTGACCGGCTTCCCCTGCCCCGATGAGAACCATGTCGATTCCATGACTCCATTCATCCCGTTTGAAACGGTCCCCCACCCTGGGCAGCCAGGTGTTCAACAGGTGGCTACGGCCTGGAAAATCATCCCCCCCAATTTCCATTTCCCCAATGGTCCAGACCGGACCAGGCCGGACCTGGAGTGAGTCTCCGACCGCAACCACCCCGGCCGTAAGGTAGCCTCGGTCGATCCATCGGTCGCGCAATACCGCGGTCACCGGCCTGACGACAGGCATCGTGTCGCCGCTTGCGGCCCCCGCTGCTTGGACCAGGCTCTTGATCCGCCGAATTTCCTCGGGGTCCAGGGCCAATCCGGTCGATGAGACCGAATCCGGAAATTCCGGAGTCAGGTTTTTCGCCGCAGCAGGCAAGGTCATGAACCACCGCCGATCCTGCTCGAGCCACCTCTGCTCCTGACTCTCCGGGCGCCAATCCGTTGCGAAGGTGATCACCTGCTCTGCAGCCGCGGCCAATGCCGGTCCCGCCGCCGCCAGTGCCAGCAGGATGCCCAGGATCAACAGGCCGGAACGCCGGGCGTGGCCGGGTCGCTCCTGGTCAGAATCGAGCCGTCGTTTCGAGACGCAAATCATGCTGCCACCTCCCTTCGGTTTTCTTGCGGGTGAACCAGCTCGCCGAAACGGCGAGGAATTCCGTGGGATCCCAGGCCAGGCGCAGGGAGGACTCGACATTTCTTCCGGGAAAGGAAAAGAACCAGGGGCGCAATGAACCGGGCGGCTCTTCGCTTTTCACATCCGATACCCTGAGTTCGGCCTGCAGGGTCCAGGTGCGGCGGAACCGGCTGCGCACGTTGGGTCGCAGGGCGAACTCTTCCTGGCTGACCAGCGAAACCTCGTCATTCCTGGTGATGAATTCACCTTGCAGTCCGATCCGGAGGTTCGTGGTGGGATTGTAGTTATACCCCATTTCATAACGTCGGGTCAGTGCCTCGAAACTGCCGCGGACACTGGTCACCCCTTCCTGGGTGAAGCGGCGTTCATCCCGCCGGGCCCAGCGGAGGTTGACCGCCGACCTGCGGGACAGGTTGAGATTCGCGGTGACCTGCCAGTTGCGGTTGATCCGGTCCTCCGGATGATCGGAGAATTGCCGGTCCAGCGTCTGGCGAAAATCGAATTTTCCCCGCAGGTCGAAGGTGCGCACGTTTTGCAGGAAGGTCAGCTCGTGGGTGTAGGTCAGGTCGCCGAGTACTGTCGTGGCGGGATCGAACAGAACTTCCGGATCAAGGGACAGCAAACCTCCAAAATCCTCTGTGGTGCTGCGGCTTGCCATCGAGACCAGTACCAGACTGGTCCAGGCGCCGTACCAACGGTCGGCGCCGAGAAACTGGAAACCCTGCCGCCAGTTCAAATCCGCCTGGACCGAAGTGGTGGCGACCAGGCTGTCGCTTGCGGCCAGGATCACCGTGTAGTCCCCCTGGCCCTTGCCCACGAAATCCCCATCCTGGTTGTAGTCGCCCTGGCCTTCTCCCACGAACAGGATCTGCCGGTCCAGGACCGCCGCGCGGCTGTTGTCCACCCGGTAACCCAGCGACCAGTCGCTGAACACCTTGTCCCAGTATCCGGACAGATTGAGCCGCGCCAGACGGGTGGTCTGCTCGGGCAAACCGGGCTGAACAATTTCCCGGTACGTTCCTTCACCCACCAGCCGCATGCCTCCGAACCGCCCGGTGGTCAGACCCGCACGGGTGGTACGACTGTCTCGTTCCAGCTCCCATTGATCCGCATAGAGGGAATCGGCCAGTCCGCGTTGAAAATCCACCTGCCAGTTGAGATTTCGGCCGGGGGCCGAGGCCAGGCCGATACCAGTCTCCTCGAGGCGGAAACCTCCTGCCCGGCCGCCGGTGATTTCCCCGTCACGCCAGCGGCGGAAACGGTAACTTGCCTTGGGCACCACGGGTCCGACCTGCCAGCTGACTTCATGCCGCCGCAGATCCCGCCTGATGTCCAGGGGATCCTGAAGGTCCGCCGCCTCGGCTGACTGGATGGTGTGGTTACCCTTGCCACCCAGGAAATTCCAGTCCACGACACCGGCCATCTGGTCAGCAGTGATCGAAGCCCCGTGACGAAGGGAACCCAGGTTTCCCTTCATGCGCAGTCCCCCCTGCGCCCCACCGGTTCTCCAGGAGGCCTGTACCCCGGACTCCCTGTCGGCCTGGTCCAGAAATCCGGGACGCCGGGCCCGATCGGCCAGGCCCCAGGGATCGTAGTCGAATACCGTCTTGTTGACCTGGAAGGGCTTGAACTCCGCTTCCTTGTTCTCCCAGAATCCGGTCAGATCGAGGTGGCCCAGTGAAACGCCGCCCAGGCTCAGCCCACGATCCCGGAGCCCTCCGGTGACCCGTGCCGCGGTGCCCTGGTTGTCCTCGTTGTCCAGGTCCGACAGCTGATTGAGGTCCCGATTTCCCGCATTCCACTCCCCTGTCACGAAGACACCCGTGGTGTCGCCCAGAACGGCGGTCAAGGTTGCGATACTGTGGTATTCCGGCATGGGCAACGGCCGCCCGATCAGGTAGCTGCCCTGTCCATCACCCTTGTGGGCAAACACCTTCCGCCCTGTTGCGGACAGCAGCTCGAGATCGTAATCACCTAGCCCCGGACCCGCGTAGAAAAGGGTCAGATCGAAATCCCCTCCGGCCGGATTGTAGACATAGATGATCTTGGTACCGTCCAGGCCCTGGTCGTACAACCCCTCGCCCGCGGCGGTGGGCGTGACTCCGTCGGCGATCGCCAGCAGGGGGTCGTCCCCGGCATCGGCGAGTATCTGCTCGTCTTCCTCACCCAGTTCCCCGGTACGCAGCCTGGCGGGATCGTCCTTTTCCCGGATCACCCTGGCATGGAAATGTCCTGGAAGGTCCACCACCGGCAGGGTGAATTCGGCCCCGGCGCCACCTCCCAGGACCGTCCTGCCGTAGGGGCCCTCTCCCTCCTCGAATTCGATGACGATGGTCGACTCGGCGGTGATCAGCCGCCGGTAGGTGAAGGTCACCGTTCCGGTGACATAGTCGATGACGTAATCCCGGTCCGCGCCCCGTACCAGGAGTTGCCCGTCGAGAGTCACTCTTTCGGATCCGGCGATGATGAACAGGCTCCCCTCCGACGCGTTACCACCCAGGTAGTAGGGACCCTGATTCGATTCCTGGCCCCTGACCTGCAACGTGCGGTAGAGACCACGTGGAGACCCGGCCAGAATTTCCGCGCGAAGGGCGCCCGGATGGGCCTGGAGAGAAAAGCCCTGAAGCTTTCGCCGGTAGTTCCCAAAAGTGGTACCCCGCCGACCGGCCACGAAGTCGCCCAGGGTTGCCTGCCAGTTCGACGCCTGCATCTCGACCAGGACCTTGTCGATGTCCCGCAATTCTTCCGTGTTCCCCTCCGGGACCACAGGCAGATTGTCGTCCGACAGGAAGGCCCGGACGGAAATGTCGTGGGTCAGCTGCCCCATGATGGTCAAGCGCAGGTTCTGGTCGACGGTCATTTCCCGCCGGGAACCCGATGACACCTGGACCGTCTTGCTGCCCGACACCTGCAGGTTGCCGCTCCGCCAGGCGGCCGGTTCCGATGAGGCGTCGAACAAGGGCGCTGCTTCCCCCGATTCCCGATCCCCGGGTGCCGACCCGACTGGCCGCAAATCCTGTCGGGGGGTCACCGGCACCGGCAGAAAGCGATATTCCACCATGACCAGGGCTTTCCCGGGTGGAGCGGAAGTCCCGGGGTCACCACTGGCCGGAGGCAACCACTCCCGCAACGGGATGATGATTCCGGAACGGGCCCGCACCTTGTAGTCGGTTCCCCGTTTCCACAGCCGACCCTCCACGAATATCCGGACCGATGTGGCCTCCACGAATCCATGGGCAAGTTGCAGGGGACGGGAGCCTGGCGGCATCAACCGGAATTCGTTTTCCGTGAGCCTGGAATCCTGTACAGGAGAAGGGGGATCGGCCGCAAATGAGGCGCCAGACAACAGAGGGATCAGCAGGGTCAGGAGGACCGATGTCAGGGTGCCGGATCTGCCCACAGGACAGAAACGCATTACTCGTAGATGATCCGGTAGAGGAGAATCGCGGAACGAGCGCGGTCGGTGACCGCCAGCATGTCCCCCGGGCCCACGGCCACATCGACGGGCGCCGTGGGAGTGCCCCGCAATCCGAAATCATCCCCGATCGAGGTAAGAAGGCGCATCCGCCTGTCCAGAACGTGGATCCTGCCATTGCCCTGGTCGGCCACGAACAGATTGCCGAACTCGTCGGACGCCAGCCCCTGGGGCAGGACAAAGGGGTTGTCCACGTCGAAATCACCACCGACGGTTTCCTCGAAGAACCCCAGGCGCCCGTATCGGCACAACCTGCGATTGCCGCGATCCGAGACGACAAACCCGCCGTCAGGCAGGAAGGTGATGCCGCTGGGATCGGTGAACTGGTCGTCGAGTGTTCCCGGCACCCCGACTCTCATCTGGAGATTGAGAAAGGCGTCCAGCAGCAAAAGCTGCTGCTCATTGACATCCGCAATCAACATGCGACCGTCCCGGTCCACCGAAAAGGCCGTCACCTGCGGGATGCTGGCCGGATCAACCTGCCGAATATCCAACAACCGGTCCAGCCAGGCCCCGTTCATGTCGAAGCGGAAGACATTGTTGCCCCCCGAATCAAGCACCAGGATCTTGAATCCGTCGACCACCACGTCCGACGGACGGTAGGGCCGCGAGTTCGGGCTGTCGAATTCGTACCAGGCGAGCGTACCGGGATCGAGGCCGAAAACCTTGCCGCGCTTTTCATCACAGAAGATCAGGGTCCCCGCGGGACCGAAAGTGCAGCCGGCCAAACCCTCGATGGGGTAGTAGAAGGCATTGCGCTCGTTTTCGTGGGAATAGAGGAATTCCAGGCCGACCACGGTGGTCCCCGGACGCGGCGGGGCCGATGAAACGGAGGGGAGGGAATCCCCACCTTGCTGGACACCGGAGGCGGATCCCCCGGAACACCCCACCATCAGCGCGAGGACCGAGGCGGCAATCAGGCCCGACATCACCACTGGGGCCCGCCTGGAGAATTGTTCAAACTGAAGGATCATCAGAAACTCCTGGACACTACCCAGCGCGCGCCGGGGTCCTTGAACGACGGGAGCATTTCCAGTTCCATGTTCATCCCCAGGACTTCGGTTTCCAAAAGGCCGTCCTTATTGCCAGCATTCAGGACCGCGTCCACCACGGACACCGCACGGTTGACCACCGCGAACAGGATCATGAAGTCACGCTTGTCGTAGGCGCTGTTGCCGTCGGCGCGCAGCAGGGAATACCCGTCCTTGCGATCCTCGTTGACCCATTGCCAGGCGTCGGATCCGCCGACGAGTCCGGACGCGGGTTCACCCAGGGCCCGGGCTTCCCTCAGGACCGATTCGTTGAAGGCGTCACTGTCCATGTAATGCCCCACGTCCTGCCAGTAGGAGTTTTGGTGATCCCCGCTGGTGCCCGCGTAGATCCCCGCCCATTCCTCGGCCGATTCCATACGTGCGTCACCCTGGGAGTCGAACACGAAATAGGCGGTCCAGATGGCCACTTCAACTCCAAGCATGATGTAACCCTTGGAATTCTGGCCGTTGTAGATCTGGCCGGTACCGGGAATGATGGCGGAAAAAAGACCAGCCTTGACCTTGTCTCCAGTGTGGGCTGAACCATTGCCCTTGTCCTGATCCTCTTCTTCCTGCTTGGCGGACCCGCCGCCGAATTCGTCACTCAGACCGTCCCCGCCGATCTGGTCAAAAGCCAGACCGGTCGTTGCGCCGAGGCTCCTCCAGGAACCCGAGGCTTCACCGCCGAGGACAAGGTATTCGTCCTTCAGGAAGGACCCGTCCGTGGTCCGGGGAGTCTGGGCCAGGGCACCGGATGTCCATATCGCCACCGTCAAGACCATGGCAGCCACAGCCAGCATCGACTTTGGCTTCATTTCAAATTCCTTCAACATCGGCCTCCCACGTTGGCCAGGGGTTTGGGTACTGAAAATATCCAACTTGCATCCGCCAGTCTGCTAGAAAGAAACCGTTGCCGCCAGGGCGCCCTTGTTCCAGCCGGCAGGCTGGGCGATGATCTGAACGGCGTGACCCGCCACCTCGAGTTGCTGGTCGGGACCGCCGCCCAGAAAGCCGGCCAGATACGCCGTCTGCATGACGCTGAAGAGCCTTAACCCGATGTTCACGTAGAGCCACCTGTCCCTGGTCTTGTAGGCATCGTTGGAGGCGTCGCGCATCAAGCGGTAGGTCTCCCGGTTCCTGGAAACCCAGGGGTTCTGCAGGTCGGCCCGGGTCAGGGTCGGCTCATAATCGAGATCAGGATAGGCAACGCTGGCCCGGGTGTAATCATCCCAACCGAAAATGAACTGGTCCCACTTGCCCAGATTCTCGTAGTACTCCCGGAAGTCGTCTTCCTTGCTCACGTACAGGGGGAGATTGTGGAGATCGTCCAGGG
>Ga0164315_10002051_pt1 | contig 15349 bp, 21 predicted proteins | sample GuaBasSedimGuay6_FD_113737 | JGI IMG/M metagenome (GOLD analysis project Ga0164315, IMG submission 113737) | Subseafloor sediment microbial communities from Guaymas Basin, Gulf of California, Mexico - Guay6, Core 4569-2, 0-3 cm | ecosystem: Environmental > Aquatic > Marine > Hydrothermal vents... | reverse complement strand
TCCTCGTCTTCCTCGTCTTCCTCGTCTTCCTCGTCTTCCTCGTCTTCCTCGTCTTCCTCGTCTTCCTCGTCTTCCTCGTCTTCCTCTTCGTCCTCTTCCTCGTCTTCTTCCTCTTCGTCCTCTTCTTCAAAAAATTCTTCTTCATTTTCGTCGTCATCATCTTCGGTGTCTTCGGTGTCTTCTTCTTCTTCTTCGTCTTCCTCTTCGTTTTCGTCATCCTTACTAGACAGCTTTTTGAGAATGCCAAACCTAACCAAAATATCGTTTATTCGAGAAGGTTTATCTGCAATTACCATATCCGCATCTAAAGGTTTAAGTTTATATTTCAACTCCTTTTCAGATAGAGGAGTCAACGCTGCAAAGTTTACTGAGTAGGCCTTAGCCGGTGTACTAGCCTTAGGGTTAAACTTGATTAGAAGGTCGAAACCAAACTTAGGATGAGAAGGCGTAATCAGTTTGGAAATAGTTCGGGCCTTTTTGCTACCTACGGTTTCTTTCAGCGTTTCTAATGCAATATCCACTAATTCTATTACAGAACTAGCGGCTCCTGCAGGAAGCCGTACTCTCCTGACAGGATTTTTTGACTTACCTTGAAGTGAACGGATAATAGCGTTTGAAAAGTAAACATCCGCAGAAGATACTTTTTCTTCTGCCCCCTTTCTAATACTAAGCGCACATCCTTTAGGGAGCTCGCCATTTACAACACCACAACCTGAACACACATGCTCACCCTGAGTCTCACCGCTTATAGGATCATACTCAGGACATGTAACAGGTATCACTACTTTGTCTCCTTCTTTATTTTTCCCTTTTATCCAATGATATCTAGCCGACACTAGCGGACCAACCAAACGAATTTTAGTAAAACCCTTCTTAGTTTTGTAATCATATAAGTCCAAAGTGTCTTCCCATCTGTTCTGTCGTGATTCTTTTTCCTTTAACCCCTTCCAATCCATAAGTTTTTCTCCTTTTAAAAAATAATGTTAAAAGTAAACCAAGCCTCTGGGCCTATATAGCACCTTAGACTTGGTGTATGGGGCATAAGCGTTATCTTTAGCCTGGGTCTTTAGAAACAGGGATTTCTCTCCTAGACCTCTTACCATACCTCGAAAGTTTCCCACAGTCCTCTTATATGACTTTAACACATCGTAGTGTCGAAACCCTTGCTTCTCCAAAGTCTGCTTTGAATCCTGGTCCCTCACGGCTTTGGCTCGAAGGGGCTTTATGTGTAAAATCTCACACCTTGGATTGTTGGCTACAACCATTGCGGCTGCGTCGTTCTGGTGCGTCTTTTCTAGACCTAGTGCTTTTCGTAATCCTGAGGTCCTCCAACCGTGAACCACTTTAACCTTGTGGAAACGTTCCTTCAACCCCCGCCACAGAAACCACTTACCTTGTTGCAAGTGTGCGGGATACCTAAAATTCGGGACCTTACCTTTAACGACCCAGTTTCCTTCATGTAACGCTTTGTGGCACCCATCGCAGAGGGTTAACCCCGTTCTTGACTACATTCGTCCCACCTTGAGATTTGTACACCACGTGATGGGCTTGAAGGTACTCTGTACCTTTGCACCTTCGACATTTGTACCTATCACGCCACAGAACCTTATGCCTCCAATCTCGACCTTCATACTGAGATTCCTGGTACTTGCTGCCTATGAGACGCTGTTCTCGGCTTAATGAAGAGGTATCGAAACTTCCTTGTTCCACGACACAAACCGTAATGTTGAGCCTCTTTCTCAGGTCGTCCACAACTCGAAGTATAGTTTCCTTTTTGTTCCTGATGCTGGGCGGCAGCCAACCCTGAGGTCGAGTTCGGTTAAGAAATCTGGCCTTCCGGTGCCTTAGCTTTCGAGTTCTACGAGTCCTTCGGTACTGGGCTCTCTGTTTCATAAGCCGGGACACGTCATTTCTTAGGTTTAAGACACCTTGGAACACAATATCCCGTTTATAAGCTACAGCTAGTCCCACGTATTTAGCCCCGTCGTCTATACCTAACTTGAAGGTACCCACAGGGTTTTCGATTTCATACTTGAGTTGGATTGTGAAGGGTAAGACCGAATATACTGTAGCCTTCTTGGTCTTCAAGAGAAGACGAGCCCTGACGGGACTCGTAGGGAGGCACGGGGTGCCTTTGGAGTCGATCACGAAAACTTTAATCTGTTTAATTTCAACCTTTGGTTGCATTTAAGCAGCTCCTCGTAAAAGGTTATTTCATCCTCGACAAACTACGTCCCGCGTCTTAACGCCAAAAGCCACGTAGCTAATGGCCCACAGAGCCTGAGCCCGGAACAAGCTGAGGGTGTTTAGTGGGAATAGCTAGGGCGTCCCTTCACTCCTGACAGTGAGCTTACCTGCGCCCTGAGTCTTGAAGTCCTCCGGCCTTGCGGCCTTTATGCCTGAACTAGGTTCAAGCTGTCAGTTGTCGGAGGACCTCTAACACTCTTATTTCAATAGGTAACGATATACTACCCCTCAACAAGTCCAATAAAAGAGTATATCCTTGTTTAAGGTCCTCCTCTTCGTTTGATCCTGAGATATGTTCATCCAACCCTTCAAAATACTTACTTTCCCAAGCTTCCCACGATATATTACCGCGTGATTCCTCCTTTATCGAAAACTCAGATGCCTTTATCCCATATTTAATCCATCTTGTTGTATAACTAAAGAAGGACTTGTGCATCTTGGTATTAAATAAACCCAAAGATTTGGTTATAGAAAATAGAGAATTTTGCAGGTCCTCTTCATAATCTCTATAATCTAAAGAAGAAGCCAATATTCTCTTACTAGACCAACCTTCATATTGAGATAACACAGTCTTGGATAAAAAAGTTAGTGTGGTTTCAATAATACCTCTTTGTAATTGAGTTATCAAAGATACTAAAGGTATTATTTTTCTATACGCAGGAATGGGATCACCATACATAAGAGTAAAAGGGATTCTGTTTTTAATAGACGATAGAAAACGTAAAAACAATCTCTCTCTAATATGCCTACTAACACCGCTTTCTACAAGGATACTAACAAACAGGTCAGGAGAAGAAGTAGCTGATATAAGACTCAAGAGTGCCTGGATACTATCTGCCTTTTTTCTGCTTTTACTAACAATTCGTACACCCGCAGAAAACATTTTTAGGTTATCAATTACAGAAATCACCCCATCTATAATAAATTCTTTATGGGAGGTAACTATAATCCAAAGAACGTTATTTAATGCAATATCCAAATCCTTTAAGGCAGCTACAACTTCATCGTCTGCTTTACGGAAAGCACCACTGACACTACTTTTTTGGGATGTATTTGTCAACAGCTTTCTCCCTTTGTACTTGAATATCTAATGGAATATTTCCTTGTTTAACTGTTGTAGGGGACATCTTGGATACAACCTTTACTAGATGTTTGCATATCTGCGGAATCATTCTAGGATTTACAGGACCGCGTTTGCTTCCTTTTGGTTTGTATCCTTTAGTGTGAATTATACTAGAGGAGCCGTGTTTTGTTAGAGCGGCTTCACAATTAAATTTAAAGTAAGAACAGGTACAAGTTACCCATGCCTTTGATCTAGGTAACTGAGTTTTTTTAATGTCCGTTCCTGTTAAAACTATCTGAGGTGTATACGTATCTTTACCTCCTTTGGAACGGGCTTTAAAAGAATAAAAAGTTGTCTCTCCGTCTGTTACAGCCTTGTTAAGGGCTACACCCACCTCTCTAGCGGAATCTTTTACATTCTGTGGCGTAGCTCCTATTATCTTACTTAAAGTCAACATAGTTTTCCTCCTGTATATGTATAAGGTTCCCATTCAGCATACGATGAGGGGGTTTCGTGTAACCGTAACCTAACTAACCTTAGATTCTTTGGAGCGATGTAACTGATTTCACTAACCCTTTTTGCGAAATTTACAATAGCGGTGCTAATCTCCCGTGCTATATGCTGTATCAAGTTCTCTACCGTAGGTTCAAAAGATACCGCCTCATTAAGATAAGCGTGATCCAACTTATCTACTGTAGGCTTTACTAGTTCTTTCAAAACTGTAAAATCTGTAATCATCCCTGTATAATCATTGACAAACCCGGAAACGGTTACATCTAAATACCAGGTATGGCCGTGAAGATTGAAACAAGCCCCTTTATGATTTTCTAATCTGTGGGCTGCATGAAACTCGAACTTTTTTGTTACTGACACTATACCGAACATAACTACTCCTCCCATATACGTCTACGGTTTAAGATACACAAGCGAGTTTATGTAATTGTATCCCCAGCCTAACAGGAATTTTTTTAGATACTATTTCAGTAGCTAACCACGAAAGATTAAAAGGGCTACTGCTCCCCATTCCCCAAGGACTTACTATAGGATTTGGAGGATTATGGTCAGATATAAGCTCCTCTACACATTCTAAGTCCTGGGTATTGTTACATACAAACTTAGTTTCATCCCAAGGATTTAATAGGTGCATATTATGTATTGCCGTATCAAGATCAGCTATCTCGCTACTGGGAAGCTTTACATCCATTATAACACGAACACGTGGATCACTACCCATTAGTCTGTCAATAGGTAGTCTACCGCTTGTTTCAACAAGGATGGTATAGTGCGTATCTTCTTTAAGTAATTGAGAAACACATTCTAACAAAACTTCTTCTTGTAGTAGCGGCTCCCCACCTGTAAACTCTACTAAAGAGACTCCTTGTTCTTTTATGTATTCTATAATACTGGAAGGAGTGTGTTTCTTATGGTGAGATCCGTTTGTTTGAGCACTTTTACTATCACAGTAAATACACCACGGTTTGGGGCATCCTTGAAACCTGATAAAGGTACAAATAAAACCCGAAAAAGATGATTCCCCTTGAATAGAAACAAACATATCATTAACGTCCGCCATCAAATTCTGTTTATCCATAAAATATCTCCTCCAGTATATAATCATTATGCGATGCAAAAGTCCTTGTCTGGTTAAACGGCAATGATACCAATATCTTTCATCTTTTTGGGTATACATTACAAGTTCGATTCAGCATCATTTTCCTCCCTCTTGAACATCTCGGCAGTATTCTTTAAAATATCAGGCAGTACGCCCGACAGTCCAAAGCGCTCCGTATTTATCTCAATGCTCCTCATTATATCACCATCATTATGCCGTTCGGTCGCCGCAAGCCAGTCACAAAACATCTCGACAACATCCACCAGATTCATAGCAGCAATGCCACGAACGAAATGCTCCGGATGATGCCGGTTGTGTTCATAATGATGCTCTATTGTCGGTTTCTGTAACTGTAGCGTCTCCTTGTATTCAGCACTTCCATACTTCGTGCCTTTTAGCTTCTGCGTGATCTTCGCAAACACGGCAACCTCAGGCTGCTCAAGCTTCGACTTATCGTGTTCAAGTCCTCGTATCTCTAGCTTATGTGCAAAACATAACAACCACTTGCGCACCTTATCAATATGCTTCTGGGTCTCAAAATTCGTTGCTATCTCTGCAACAGTTAAGTCCTTCATTTATTCCTCCTCTCTATTCTTTATCAGCTCCATTTTCTTCATTCTGTACGTCCCGGCTCTCTAAATCTCCGACTCCTCATCAGTGGTGTAAAACTACTTTGAAACAGGCTAATCTTGGCATAGTATAGCAAATAAATTAACGAATACCGCCAATACGACTACGCTTGCTAGGATACTAACTACCAAAAGAGCCCTAGACACAAATATTGGGGTACGAACAGCCGAAGGCAACCATAATAAAAGCATGTAACACATGGTTGCCAATGATGCAGTTATCGCTATTCCCGCCTTTTGTTTATCATTTGCCATAACTAGTCTCCTTTGTTTTAGAAACTGTAGTCAAACATCTCTATCTCTTTAACAAATCTTTCTGCCACCTGTTCTCTTGTGGTTGTATTAAAGTAATTCCTATAATGTATATGCCTATAATCTTTTCGATATGCTCCAAGTCGATTAGTTAGGGACGGCACATTAGTGAGGCCTAGTGTAGTACAAAGGTTATCAAAATCCTTGTGTAAAGTTTCATAATAACCTATATAGTCAAGAGCATATTTTCCGTCTATGAGATACTTATCTGAATCCAAAGGAAATCTACGGCGCATTGTTTTTATTTCATTTTCCTCATCTAAGTAGGCTCGGGTACACCATTCAGTAAAGGGCGTAACATCTGCCTCTTTCTCTTTATTTACACTTTTTCTATGATGATACATTGAAACAACTTTATCCCAAGGATTTCTCTCAAAACAGAATTTAAAATAAGTATCCCATTCCTTGGGTATAAGGGCTTTTACTTTACAGGCGGGATAGTGCGTTCGGAATATAGGTCGGGTTATTCTTTTCTTTTCTATGCCACTCAAAATAACCTCAGTAGAGAAAATATCATCTTTACTGCATATACTCTCTAAGGCTAACTGCATAGAGGTTCCCGCTGTTTTCCTTGTCCTTAAGAATATGAATTTGTGCTGGTGCGAGATAATCATACAATAGCTCCTGTGGGTTTATCTACGAATAAGAGAGTCTATAAAAGAGGTCCACAGTTTGGTATAGTCACGATATTTTTCAACAAAGTCGTCAGGAACATTTTTACATATTGGGCAAGCCGCCCTACCTAAAGATTTTATATTATCCCTGAGTAGGTCAATCATTTTGTTAGGTTTATTGGATACAATAGAGCATATTTCTTTGTTTCGTAAACGATGCCTGTTGTTTTTCCATTCTTCACCTACTTTTAGTTTATGCCGGGGATGCCACTTATGATATATAGTATGAGGAAAAGTGGTATATGATTTGGATACAAACTCTGCTCGCCTAATAAACTCATTATCGGGTCCACCGAGAGATTGTATCCATTCATTTCCTCCACCAATTTTCCAATAAAAGTTTTTTGTTACACACACTATACCCCCTTCTGTTAGTGTTTTTTGGGGCGTAGCTAGTTTATCAGGATAAGTTTCATCTTTGTTCCAAAAAACAAGATTATCCCAACCGAAAAACCAGTTTTTCCAAACAACCTCAGTTAGGCGGTCTATATACCTATCACCAAACAACACATCCATCTCAGCTAGCATCAACTTATTTGTTTTAGAAAGACGTACCCCACAATTAAATAACCACGGTTTATTAAATACAGGGTAATTTACAACTTTAACAGTAGCCTTAACTTTTTTAGGTATAACTAGATTATCTGTATATTTAAGTAACTCCAGGGATACAACCTGCTCTACTAAAATTAGGTGTACATTCGGAGGTATTATATCACACAATGCTGCTAAATTGTTTAGCCGCTGTTCCCAACCGTCTGTATCTATATTGCAGATAGGAACGATATAGTCAAATTGAATCATGACCTTTTACCTCGGAGAAAAGAACCTTTTCAGAATCTAATATCTCTCTATAAGAATCCTCGAAGGGTTCTTTGGGGGACCAAGATGTATAACCGCCAGGATATATTACTTTATACCCCTCTCTGTTTGTATCGGGAATCTTTTCCTTACTCTTTTGATCTAAATAGAAGTCGTGTTCACTCATAGGGCAGCCCGCAATCAATTTAGATCCAATATATAACTTGTAGACTCCATTATCCTTCTCGGCTACGGCGATAATAGATTGCCCTTTTTTCTTGTTCCTTTTCGTAGGATAGATGCTTGATGTTTCCATGTCTACCGCATGCCATCGGTTATATGCATTATTTTTTGATATTACATTTATATCTATTATATCGTCCTGCATACAAATAATTATAGCATCCCCTTCGCTGGTTTTTAAAACTAAGGTGTTATACACTTCCTCTAAAATTAACTCCCCTTTTTCATTAAATTCCATTTTCATGAGTATTTCCTTTCTTTAGATAATCAAGTTTATCTTCTAAGGGGCACCACGTAGGAATAATATTCCATTTCCTCAAAATATTATCAGGTAGTTTCGGTACTTTTGGATGAGTGCAATGAGAATTTTCAATACGTGGTTTACAGTAATAACATCTATCACAAAAGTTCACTTCAAAGATTTTCGTCATGCCCCCCTTCTCCTAAATGTTCGCAGTAGGTGGTAAGTGCGCTGAATATTGATTCAGGCAATCTAGTATAACAGGCGCTCGGTTCTTTAAAAAACGTACATTGAGTATTACGAGGATTTTCTATATCCCGGTGTCTTTTTTTCTCATCCCCCCACATAATAGTAGGGGTACCTAATAGGTTAGATAAAACAGGAATAGAAGATTGTTGACCTATAGTTACTATCGAAGATTTTATAGCCTCTATTGTAAGTCCAATTAAACTCACATCAGGGACATCTTGTACCAAGTCTTCTAGTACGTAGAAAGCACTTAGACTTTTATTTTGGGGCCTGACATAAGACGGGTTTTTTCCTGCAATAAAAACTACGTAGCCCTCTGTATTATTTATGGTTTCATACAGAGAATGCCAATACGCTACTATCCAGTTTCTAGGCCTATTAGTTTTCCCTAGATCCAATCGGTGTCTAGGTGCTATTACAACAGGGATTCGGGTAGTATGTTCATTTAAGATGTAGGTTATGATCTTATAGTTATTTTCTCGGGGAGTAAACTCAAAATCCATTTCATTTAAAGGGAAAAAGTCTCTCCTGTTGCTGTTGGGTGGGCGAACCAGAAAAGCGTTAGGGAACCACCCCCTTATATCTGAAATTATACTGTCATAGTATACTTGTTGTAGTCCGTCTAACCTATACATATTAGGGCGAAGTGCTTGGGTATAGTCTTCATTAAAAATAACCGACGATATACCATCAACACTTCCCTCATACAGGTCTTCTCTACCTTTGCGTGTTACAATGTACACCTTCTTTTCAGGATTTTGTTGTTTAAACCACCTTACGTATCCTGCCCAACGTTGTATTTCCCATCCAAGTTCACCTACAAAAGGTCCGAAAACAAACTCACTATATCCATCTAGGTCCTCTTGTCGAATAATAGGCATGTTATTACCCCTCCCTTGTTATTACGGTTGTTTAACAACGGCATGGCTCTCAGGATCAGTAGAAAACCACCTAACATTGGCTTGTAACGGGATAGTTCTGTTTTGTCCGTTTGTAAGTCGCATCCATAGTATATAAGCACCTTGACGAACTTCACTACACTCAAACACTTCAAGATAACCATCCCACCATCTTACATTAATTACAGTCGTTTTACTATCCATTTTATTCCTCATTCTTAATTATTGAAGAATTTAAACACAAGGGTAAAAACTTTATTCTTCCAATTTCCTACAATGATCAGCAATTAATTCACCAAGAAAAGTAACACTAATGCCCCACTTTTGAGCGAGTTCCTTAAAAGTCAAACCAGTACGATACTCACCAGTAAAGGTTTTGCAATCCATCCTTGGGTTAACTGGTTATGTATGAAATTCAAAACAAATGATTTCACCAAAACTACCACCGCCAGTTGTAGGCGTTCTACGGTATCGTTCTTCTACAAGCTCTCTGAATTTCTCTATGTCATGACTCATTTTTACTCCTTCACTCTCAATTGTTACACTATTCCATTGTTCAGTCATTGACAATCTTACCCACTGTGTAATTGACAATTATTGCTTTTTCTTTTTCTTACTAGCCTTGTCTCTTACTAAAGCCTGTCTATCCCATTCTAGTGTATTGGTTAGGGTTTTACGTTCTCCGTCATACAACCCGCAGGTCTCTATTTCATATCGGAATACGTTGACATTTACATCGTGTTTTTTTAGTTTTATCTTAATTCGTCCTTCTGAATCCTCTTTGGGAATCCACTCTTCTTTTACTATAGCGGCCACAACGATGCAATGGTTAAGTTCGTGAACAGCAAGACGTATCTTGTCAGTAAGACTCAAACCCTTCCATATGTCAGCGTCAACGGATATAAGAAAGTCATATCCGTATAAGTCCCTTTCTCTAAGTGATAAAATACGAGCCTCTCCTATCTTTAATCGCCCGTCTGCCTGTTTTTGATCGCCTTCCCAAAAGCAATACATAATTTTAGCAAGTCTAATAGGGTTATCAGAAAAGTATCTTGACTCGACCTTTTCAAACAACTTATCCAGGTTCTTTTTCTTATCCGCGTAAAAACGCATAAATATATCCTCCTTATATAGGAACGTAGAGCTTTATTGATTAACCCAACGTTTGAAATTAGTTACAAATACAGGATCTTTTACTAATTTAAAAGGATCCTGTTTAGGGAACAGTTTCCATGTTCTAAACACCCTAACTTTTATGTCTTCAGCTATAGCCCTTTTTATTTTATTAGCGCCTTGTCTACCTGCTTTATCCCCATCCATAAACACTATTATTTCTTCAACCCCGAGTCCCCATAATGTAGTAAGACGGGATTGACTCATACCCGAATGTGCCCCTAGAATAGCTAGAGCAGGAATATCTAAAGCTAGTAAAGATAATGCATCCCTTACACCCTCAACTATTACTATTTTTTTAGTCCTGATGCTAGAGAACTCAGGCCATAGATAATTGGTAATCCAAGAACCTTTACTAAACAAATATGACCGTTGTCCGTCTTTTTGCGCTTTTCTACATCTTATGATACCTACGGTCTTGCTATCTAACCCTACTTCTTGTTTACACAAAAACCATAAGGGATACGAAACGTCTAGAGGAACTCTATGTCCGTTATAATAGTTTATAAGGCTACCCGGTACATTTCTCCATTCTTTATTCTTAGGCCATGGCCATGTCCCTAAGGTAGTATCGTCTTTAGTTAAATCCTCTTTGGTTTCTATATTAATAGAGTCGCTTTCTATGGAATCATAGGTATAGTCATTTACAGTAGGGAGGTTAAGTTTCTCGGCTAGAGCATTCCAGTGCCCGCTATTACCACAAGAAAAACAACGCCAAAATCCTACTGACATTTGATGGGAAGGATCTATTATTACAGATAAACTAGGGGTCGAATCGGTATGGTAAGGGCAGGATATAAACCAACTTTTGGTTTCTTTCTTTATTGTAGGGATGCCGGTATCAAGAGCAGTCTTTATAAATTCAGGAGGAATCTTAGAATAAATTCTTTTGTTGCCCTTCTCTATTTTAGACCATATATCCATAGATAAGAGCTCCTTTCTTGTTATGCATTTTTCCCAAAAAGAAGGCAGTAGATATATGTCTCTGCCTCCTTCTGCTTTATGATCCTGGAACTCAGATGCCTTTATCCAGGCGTAGTCTTACAAATTCAGGAAAACGTACTTTAGCCGTAGAGTCGTTTTGACTTGTTATTTCTATTGTAACACCCAGCATTTTCTTTCGGTATCCCCAAAATAAAGTTCTAGCTTTATCTGTGAAAGCCCCTACTCTGGCCGTTTTGCCTGTATCTGGAATTTCATAAACAAAGGCACCCAAACGCCCTTTATTTCTACCTTTACCTTCCACATAATCAATTATTTTAACATCTAAAGTATCTCCCTCCCTTTTAAACTTTATCCAGTCTTTCGACTTCTTACCTTGTTGATACGAAGATTCAAGGTCTTTAGTTATCACACCCTCTAATCCCCATTTACTAACACAAAAGTCGCGGGCTCTATAAATTAGTTTACTGTTACCCTTCTTAATGATAGATGGGCATCGTTTCAGAAACGGAAGCTGTAAACTAGGAATAGTCACGTTGACCCATTTTTTTCTTGCCCTCAATATTGCTTCGTAATTCTTATTTACCAGTACATCAAAACCAATTACGTATAACGAATCTAACCTTTTTGTAAGTTCCTCCTTTGATACCTTTCTTCCTGTTACTGATCTCCCTGCACTTAGTAACTTACGAGTGGTATTCCAAGTAAAGTCTTTGGCTATCACCTCACTATCTAATAGTAAATGGCTCAGCTTGCTTTTCTTTGCAAAAGCCTTCATAGCCATTAATAACGGTATAAAATGATCGGAGTAATCGCTATAAGCTGTACTTAAAGCCATAGTTTCTTCTTTTCCTTGGGTATTGTCATAAATAAAACCGATCCTTTGACCATCAAACTTAGGTTCTATAGAATAGACTTTGTTGCTATCTATATCCCCACTATCTTTTGCCTTCATAAACTCGAAGGGTCGAAACCTTATTTTTTGTGCTGTATCTTCTCCCCAAGCCATTTCTAGCTGTTTTAGTGCAACGTTAATCCTAAGCTTTTTGTCTAGGATTCGTATAAACCATTTAGCTTCGTTCTCTGAGGAGTTTTCTAAAAAGGCACACGTTTCATTCAGGGCATTCCCGCCTGTTATTTGTCTACTAGATAGGATATCTAACAGCTTAAAAAACGAAGGTAGTCGTTCTGCTTTGTCTGACTTTCTTTTGTAGGTTACAGGTCTTTTACTAAGCTGTTTACTTGTAATATGATACCGAGAATCTCCTAGTGCTGCCTTAAATACAGGTACAAGAGTTTTTTTGTTCTCCTTAAGTAACTGGAGCTTATCCTCTCTTTTTGAGAAAGATTCTAGTTTTTCTAAACAAGTTATCCAGTTCAAGTTGTCTCCTTAAAGCTAAAAGAGTGTTACGGAGCGTTGCGGTGGCTGAATCTTCAATCAGATGCGGTATCTGCCTAGCATTTTCCTCCCCGCTTCTACACCTTGGTAATTTCGTTAAGGCTCCACGAGAAGGGGCTAAGTTTAGTGGCAGGTAGGTGACTGTCGAGGCAAAGTTGACAGACCCACGAGGTGTAGCACATAATTTATCCCGCTGTGCTCCACCGCAACACCCTAGATTTTGAACTATACTGAATCTATTTCTTCTTCTTTTTCTTAACACTTTTCCCGATCTTGTCGTTTTTCTTCTTCGGGACGCTTTCGGCCAGGACAACGTTATTAACCGGAATACGAATATTACCGCTAACGTAGAAGCCGTTCTTTATCTCGAAAGGCGTATCCTTTTCACTCTTGGTTATCCGCCGACGAGGCATGCTATAGATCACAGATTTGTCATCCAAATACTGAACGGATGACATTGGAATAGACATTTTCTTTTTGTTCTTGTTCACAAAGATAAGGGCGTCACCCTTTACTACGGCTTTAACAAGAGGTGATCTTTTGGTTTCGGGAATCAAAACTGTTATTTTGGTTAACTCTTCCATATACTTTTCTCCTTAAAAATAGGGTTTATCCCACTACGTAGATGCGAGATGTTTCGGCATCTTCGTGATCTTTGAATGTCTGATGTACAAATTACCTCCCACCTTCAAACCCTCGGGGAGTTCCTCGATTGCTGTATATTTAAGATTCAAACTACCCCCAACCTCTAACCCTTTAGGGAGTTCTATGATCTTCGACTCTCTGAGGTCTAAATTTCCTCTTATTATAAGACCTTCAGGGAGCTTCGTGATTTCTGAACCTCTGAGATTTAAGTTGCTGCTTATCTCAAGAACCTTACTTTCGTAGTTAAATACAATACCTTTAGCCTTTAACAAACTCAATGCAAAGTCTAACAAGGATTCGTCTGTGCTATCCATGTTGTATCTCCTTGTTTTAAACTAGTTTTGGGGTATTAGGTAGTTAAAATGTACTTACTTTCCTAATACCCCAAAACCTTAAACATATACTTAAACGTGAAGTTTTAAATTCAGATCATCAAGCGAAGCAGACCTAGGCCTTCTTTTTCTTCTTCTTTTTACCTGAGTTCTTTGTATCAGCCTTCTTGCTGGTCTTCTTGGCCGACTTTTTCTTCTTAGCCGGGGTCTTCTTGGTTTCGGACTCTTCGTCCTCGTCGTCAAGCAGAGCATCTTCCAGAATATCGCACATTTCTCCTGCCACCGTAGCCATCTTTTCCGCCTTCCTGTGTAACTTCTTCACATCCGATTTCTTCATACCATCCTCCTTCTTGGGGGTTTTTGAGGTTTTTGCCGGGGCCTTCTTTGCTGCGGCCTTCTTCTTCTTCTTCTTCTTCTTCTTTACCTCTTCTTCTTCGTCCTCTTCGTCCTCGTCTTCGTCTTCATCCTCGTCTTCCTCTTCGTCCTCGTCCTCGTCCTCGTCCTCGTCCTCGTCTTCGTCCTCTTCGTCCTCATCTTCTTCGTCTTCGTCCTCGTCCTCTTCTTCGTCCTCGTCTTCGTCCTCGTCCTCTTCTTCGTCTTCCTCGTTATCGCCGTCCTCGTCTTCCTCTTCGTCCTCATCTTCGAGGTCTTCTTCGTCAATGTCAAGATCATCAAGTAATTCTTGTTCTAGCAGCTCCAAATCATCCAGTAGCTCTTTGTTCTTCTTCTTCCCTTTGCCCTTCTTCTTAGCCATTTTCGACCTCCTAAAAAAGATTAATGTGGATTACTGTCAACTTTCTCTATCTGCTTTAACAAAAGCCTATTTTATATAATATCACCCCCGATCCCTTCAAAAAGCGGGTTTTTAGTCATTAGGACTGCCTTTGCACCTGTCTCTAGGACCATTACATCCGGCACACGGGGATTTTCCTGTGGGGGTTTGCTAATACGATAACACCTCCCAATAAACACGTATTTGGTACCTTCCCTTGTTTTTTGCTTCTTTTAGAAGCGCATCATCCCCGTCTGCTGTGTCCTGGTCAAAATACTCCATTTTCATTGTGTATCTCCTTTTGGTTGATATTCTTTATCCTTTTGGGGTATGTTATTTTCTTCTCTAACATACCAAGGTGTATAAACCTGCTCTGACTTTTTGCAATGGGCCTTAAACCCTTCAGGATAAGGAGAACATTGAATAAATCCTGTACCTCCGTTTGTTCCGTCTTCTGCGGTAGTATGTTCACAATCGTCACAAAGCGGGGCCCCGCAAACAAACTGGCCTGTTTCTGCGCAGTTATGTGTTGCCTTAGCACCGCAACTAGCACAAAATAGTTTGCTGTGTTCGCTACAAAATCCTTTATCTACTACGTCCTGCGTACACGGACCCTGCCACGCTTGCTGGAAACGACATTTAGCGGGTTCAATTTCATTTTCCTCTACTATACCGGTATCTGCCGTTTGTGCTGAGATATAATCCTTGTCTACTGGTTTGACTCTCTTTGCCCATTCTTGTGCGTCATTCCAGGCATACTGATTAAGTAAGTGAACCACCAGGTTCATTCTTAAATCAAAATATTCCTCCTCACAGGCTTTATCAGCAGCCTCCTTAATGTCGATACGATATATCTCTTTATCTGCGTCCCAAGACCCTTCGTGGATATCTTGACATCGTAAAATAGCACACGCTAATTTCTCTTCAAAATCCATTTCGATTCTCCTTTCAAAAACGAGGTTAACGTACTACCTTAGATACAAGGTGTTGCGGGATCTCCGTGATATTCGTGTATCTGATATACAACTTGCCTCCCACCTTCAAACCCTCAGGGAGCTCTGTGATTGCTGTATCTCTGAGGTCTAAGTTCCCCACAACTTGCAAACCCTCAGGGAG
>Ga0164315_10002050_pt1 | contig 15351 bp, 16 predicted proteins | sample GuaBasSedimGuay6_FD_113737 | JGI IMG/M metagenome (GOLD analysis project Ga0164315, IMG submission 113737) | Subseafloor sediment microbial communities from Guaymas Basin, Gulf of California, Mexico - Guay6, Core 4569-2, 0-3 cm | ecosystem: Environmental > Aquatic > Marine > Hydrothermal vents... | reverse complement strand
CGGAAAACGAACTCACTCAAAACTAGGTTATCAATCACCATTACAATTTGAGCGAGAATTTTACTGGAAAGCGTCTTAAGAAAGTGTCCGGTTTTTGTTGACCATTACATTTCGCCCTGGATTAGTCAGCGGACATTGGATTGGTGTTGACCCCTATTATTTAACGCATAAAGCCTAAGAGCTAGACTACAACCCAGAAGTGATACTGGCAGGTCGTCGAATTAACGACAATATGGGAGTTTATGTGGCTAATCAAGTAATTAAGCTGATGATCAAAAAAGGTCAGAAAATTGAGGGTGCCAAAGTACTTATTCTGGGTATTACCTTCGAGGAAAACTGTCCCGAAATACGAAACTCAAAAATGATTGATGTTATCAACGAATTAATGGATTTTTCTACTATCATTTCAGTGTACAATCCATGGGCGGATGCTGATGAGGTAAGACAAGAATATAGGCTGGAATTGATGGAGAAAGACACTACGCCTGACTTTTCACAATATCAAGCCATTATTTTGACTGTTGCACATGATAAGTTTATAAGTCCTGACTTTATAACCGCAAATTCCAATCAGGTTATCTATGATGTGAAATCAACATTAGACTGTGCTGATGCTACATTGTAGAGATTCAGCTTTTGAAAAGAATATTAAACTTCCATGAAAGAACTTAGAACATTTGAAGATCTAGCTATCAATGGTGCCAAGCCTATGTTTGATGAACCTTTGCATGTTGGGCGCCCTAACATAGGTGATCGAGATGCATTTTTTGCTTATGCTAATGATATGTTTGATAGCTGTTGGTTGAGTAATAATGGTAAATTTGTCCAAGATCTTGAAAAACGAATAACTCAATACCTGGGAGTAAAAAATTGTGTAGCCATGTGTAATGGTACCATTGCATTGGAGATAGCAATTCGAGCTCTTGGGTTGGAAGGTGAAGTAATTGTTCCTTCTTATACATTTATAGCTACTGCACATGCATTACATTGGCAGGCTATTACTCCAGTATTTACCGATATCAATCCACTCAATCATACACTTGATCCTGACGCAGTCAGGCAAATGATTACACCAAAAACGACAGGAATAATAGGTGTACATCTTTGGGGACAGCCATCTGCGATTGAAAACTTGCAGGATATTGCTGATGAGTACGGACTTAAGCTTATGTTTGATGCCGCTCATGCATTTGGCTGTTCATACAAGGGTAAAATGATCGGCAATTTTGGCAAAGCAGAAGTGTTGAGCTTTCATGCTACAAAATTTTTTAATACCTTTGAAGGTGGGGCTGTTGTTACTAATGATGATAACCTGGCAGAAGCTATGCGCCTTATGCGTAACTTTGGCTTTTCAGGCATGGATAATGTCATCTATCCTGGCACCAATGGTAAAATGAGTGAAATTGCTGCGGCTATGGGACTGGTCAACCTTGATGCTATTGATAAGGTTATTGAAGCCAACCGGAGTAATTATTATGCTTATCAGAATGAATTTGCGGATGTCAATGGAATTAGCCTGTTATCGTTTGATGAACAGGAACAAAATAATTACCAATATGTTGTGATTGAAGTGAGTGATGAATGTCCCGTTTCTCGCGATCAGATAATTGAGACATTAAATGCTGAAAATATACGCGTACGTAAATATTTCTGGCCGGGCTGTCATAATATGAAACCCTATCGAGACTTATTCCCTCATGCAGGTTTGCTGCTTCCAAATACTCAAAAGGTAGCTGACGGAGTTGTGGTATTACCTACAGGTACGACAGTTGATACAGCTATCATTGCAAAAATTGTTGCCGTGATTCGGCTTTTAGTTAAAGGAAAGTTATGAAGCTGGCCATTATGCAACCCTATTTCTTTCCGTACATCGGTTATTGGCAGTTGATACATGCTGTTGATCGTTTTGTTGTTTATGATGATGTTAATTTCATTAATCGTGGATGGATTAACAGGAACAGAATCCTGATAAATGGTAAACCTTCATATATCACAGTACCTTTGAAACAAGCTTCACAAAATAAAAAGATACGCGATATTGGCATTGTACAAGAAACTACCTGGCAAAATAAACTTGTTAGAACTATAGATAACACCTACCGTAAGGCACCTTTTTATCACGATGTTTTTCCAGTGATTGAATCGCTAATTAACTATGATAGTCAAGGGTTATCAGATTATCTAGTTCATCAATTGAGTACCTTATCTCATTTTATGGGTATTGATACTGAATTTATTGTGACAAGTTGTTGTTACGGTAATGAAGCACTATCTGGTCAAGAACGTATTATTGATATCTGCCAACGAGAGGAGGCGGATATTTATGTTAACCCTCAAAATGGCTTATCTCTTTATGATGACCAATTCTTTTCCGATAAAAACATTGGTTTGCGGTTTATAGTGATGCAGCCTGTGCCATATCAGCAGAAAGCCGATACATTCATACCCTATCTCTCAATCATCGATACACTTATGCAGGTTGGCCCTAGTCAGATTAAAGATCACCTTGAATCATTTGATCTATTAAAAAATGACTCTACTCATGCAGAATAAACCAGAAGAGGCTAAGAGAAATGCTGCGTTTAAACGTAACCTGGACTTAGAAGGCTTACTTTCTCATCTGAATCGAAATTTGAATTGTGCCGAAAATAAGCTCATTTCTGATCTTGAGTCAGATGATGAAGATTATCCTTTAATCTTTGTGATGGGGCCTTTGCGTAGTGGAACGACGCTATTCACACAATGGCTTGCTGCAACAGGTATTGTTGCCTATCCAACCAATTTGTTATCGCGTTTTTATGGCGCGCCGCTTGTTGGTGCTCAGGTTCAATTAATGTTAACTGATCCTCGATACAATTTTCGTGATGAAATTATCGACTTTAACTCAAAGATAGATTTCAGTTCAGAGAATGGTAAAACTCAAGGTGCACTTGCGCCGAATGAATTTTGGTATTTCTGGCGGCGTTTTCTTCCATTTGGAGAGGTAGACTGGTTGCCCGATGAAGAGCTTCACCGAGTTGTAGATAAAGAAGGTTTGGTGGCTGAACTCACCGGTTTGACTAAAGTGTTTCGAAAACCATTTGCATTGAAGAGCATGATTCTTAATTATAATATCCCATTTCTTAATGATATTTTTTCTAAGGCTATTTTTGTTCAGATAAAACGTGATCCAGTTGCTAATCTGCTCTCAATATTAGAGGCTAGAAAAAGACAATTTGGAGATGAAAGTCATTGGTACTCATTCAAAATACCAGAATATGAAAGCCTTAAGGATTTGGATTCGATTCATCAATCGGCTGGTCAACTCACTTATATAAATAGAGCTGTTGAAATTGGAATGCAAAAGGTCGATGAATCAAGAAAACTAGAAGTCAATTACGAAAGTTTTTGTGACAATCCTTTTATCATTTTTGAACAGCTACAGGAAAAATTGACTAGTGTAAAATCCCGAGAGTACTCAGGAGTTAAAAAATTCAATATTTCCAGACAGGTCACCCAGAATACTCTCGAGTTACAAAGAGCGTTGCAAGCTTTCCAGGAATAATTATGAAAAAATCTTCCTCGATTTTATTGCTGGCCACCGAAAGGTCTGGAACAAATTTAGTCAGAGCGATCTTGAGTACGCATAGTAAGATATCTTCTCCTCCACCTTTTAGTATGGTGGACCTTTTAGCATCAGATCACTACAAGTATATTAATCCATTTCAATCCTATCATTTAGATGAGTTGATTCAGGATGTGATTGAACTTTCACGTTCTCACTTGCATGCATGGGATGTGAATATAGACATTGATGACATTAAACGTAGACTTGGGGATATTTCATTCTGGGAAGTGTTTAGGGTGATGAATGAGATTTATGCTGACAGTGAGTCCAAGAATATCTGGATGTCTAAAGAGCCAGGTCTATTCAAACATATATATGAGATTGCACTACAGTTTCCAGATGCAAAATTCATCTATCTTGTTAGAGATCCGAGAGACGTAGTATCTTCGATGTTAAAGGGTGGTTTGCACGAAAATCATGCATTTTATGCTGCTTCACGCTGGAAGCACGAACAAGGACTCAGCCTAAATGCACTCTCAACTCCCTCGCTGAAGAACAGAATTTTCTTTTTACGTTATGAGGATTTAATTGGGGATAGCAAGGTAGTGGTTAAGAATTTGATGCAATTTCTTGACTTAAATTTTGAGATACAGCAGCTTGAATTTTATAATAATGAAGCTGTAAAAAAACATTCTAGCAAGTCAGAGTTTTGGCAGAACCTGGCAAAGCCGATAGACTCAGGGAATAAAGCTAATTATCTACGTTACCTAACTGAAAAGCAGGTAAGTCTCATTGAAAGTATTGTGTGGGATGAGATGAAAATACTTGGATATTGTCCCACAATTTCGAAGCGTAAAAATATTAACGTAATGCAACGTATAATTTTTAAGTTGATATCAAATATAAAAAAAAGAACACCCAAAATTAACTCCTCAGATGAATTGCAACGTCATAAAAGGCGAATTGAGTCATTTAAAAGGATTAGAAATAGAACGTTTAATTGAAACGCATATGAAATTGAAGAAATTTCTCACCGAAGGCAAAAAACAAATAAATACTCTAGCAGGTTTTTTTCACTCCATAGGGAAAAGCAAGGTTTTTTGTGTGGGTAGAAACAAAACGGGTACGACTTCATTAAAGCAAGCAATGATAGACCTTGGTTATGTCGTGGGAGATCAAAGAAAAGCTGAGATGATGATGAAAGATTGGGGACAGAGAGATTTCAAAAAACTTGTTAGGTATTGTAGAACAGCACAATTTTTTCAAGATATTCCTTTTAGTCTGCCTTATACATACCAAGCAGTAGATATGGCTTTTCCAGGAAGCAAATTTATTCTTACTATCAGGGATGCTGAGTCATGGTACGATTCGATGCTAAATTTTCATATGCTAGATTCCGTACATGGAAATAAAGCAAAAAGCCTGGAATTGTTAAAGACGGCGAACTATTGTTATAAGGGCTTCGCATACGACACTAAAGTGTTAGTTTATGATCTTCCGGGGGATGATCCCTATCATAAAGAAACACTTATAGAACACTATGATTTTCACAACAAAATGGTTAAGGATTATTTTAAGAATAGACCTAATGATTTGTTAGTTCTGGATGTTAGAGAACCTGATTCATACCAAGCGCTATGTCTATTTTTAGGAAAATCATGCGAACAAAAATTCTTTCCATGGCAGAATAGAACTTAATGTCTTTTAGTACAGCTTTACAAATACTGAACAATTCAATCTTAAGGGTAGGTCGGAATCTCATTTCGTATAATGACCCTGACTTTATCATTATTGGTGCTCAAAAATGTGGAACAAGCTCTTTGCATGCTTATTTGGAGCAGCATTCTGAAATTGAAGGCTCTATACCTAAAGAAATCCACTTTTTTGATCGAGATATCTATTTAGGGAAGAAACTTAATAGCTACAGGCGGCACTTTTTGTCTGGTACAAACCACTTATGTTTCGAATCATCTCCTTCATATCTCTATGCACCAGGAGCCGCTCAAAACATATATAAATATTATCCTGAAATCAAGTTGATTGTTATTTTACGAGACCCAGTAAAACGAGCATTTTCAGCATGGAATCATTATAAAGTTCATTTTGAAACAGGAACCTTCAGACGGACGATAAGCAAGGGAAAAAAGAGAAAAGGAAATCTTATAAATGAGAAGTTTTTTAAGGATAGAGCATCATTCCCTGATTTTAGAGAGTGCATTGAGATTGAACTTGAACTCATTGAATTGGGAACAGGCTTTGAGCCAGCTATTCTTCGACGAGGATTATATCTTAGTCAGTTGCAAGAATATTGGAGACTTTTTAGTAAAGAGAAGTTGATGATAATCGGTTTTCAAGATTTAATAAAAAATCCCGCAGCAACGATGGGTGAAATTACCAGTTTTCTGGAGACAAACAAATTTGATTGGGAAAATGTGGAGTTCAAACCACAAAATCAGAATTATTATAAGCAGTCTATGGGTGATGATGATAAGTTCTTCTTAGATGCCTTCTATAATGAGCCGAATAAAAAATTATTTGATGAAATTGGTGCGTTGAATTGGTAACTAGTTCTTCACTTAGGTCCCGGACTATAGTTGGGGTTGTCTGGAATTTTGTAGAGCAACTTTTACGCAGAGGCGTAAGTACACTAACTACTCTTATATTAGCTTGGTTCCTTGTACCAGAAGATTATGGTTTAGTGGCTATGATATCTGTGTTTCTGGCATTTTCGAGCGTGATTGTAGATGCGGGTTTAAAGCAAGCCCTAATTCGAAAACTTGAGGTGACACAGCTAGAATATAGCACTGCTTTCTATGCCAATGTTTCTCTCGGTATCGTTCTTTACAGTGTATTGTATTTTATAGCACCCCTAATAGCTGACTTTTACAATCAGCCGGTTTTAATTGATTTAGTTAGGGTCTCAGGTATTACGGTGTTTATTAATTCTTTGTCGATGGTTCAGGAAACAATATTACATCGTGATTTGAATTTTAAGGTTCAACTTAGAGTTTCATTGCCCGCTGCCATAATTTCAGGATTTGTTGCTATATTGTTGGCCTATGAGGGCTATGGTGTATGGGCATTAGTGGTTCAAGTCCTTTTATCGTCGGTATTAGTTTGCATCTTCTATTGGTTGTTAAATATTTGGAGACCTACTTTTGAGTATAGTTGGTTCTGTTTTAACGAGTTATTGAAGTTTGGCGGTTATATATTAGTGGCCCAGATGATTAATATACCATATAGAAATATGTATGTGATTGTGCTTGCTAAATTTTTTTCACCTTCAGTAGCAGGGGGGTATTTTTTTGCTGAGAAGATAAAAACATTGCTTCTTAGTCAGTTAGTAGATTCAATTAACAATGTGACATATCCTGCCTTGGCACAAATACAAGATGATAACAAAAAGCTAAAGGAAGGGTATCGAAGAGTTATTTCAGTAACGACTTTTCTATTTTTTCCTTGTGTTAGTTTTCTTGCTGCTTTAGCTGAACCGTTATTTTTAATTTTTTTGCCTGCGGAATGGTACGATTCCATACAATATTTACAGCTTATGTGTGTCGCGGCTTTACTGTATCCATTACATTCGTTCAATTTAAATATACTCAAAATTAAAGGGCGTCCTGATTTAGTGTTATACCTGGGTCTTTTTAAAAAGACAATTGCAATTATCATTTTCGTAATCGCCTTGAGGTATGGTGTGGTAGGAATTTTGGTGGGACAAATTATAAATTCAGTGGTCTCCTATTTTCCCAATATGTATTTTTCGAACAAGCTTATTAATTATTCTTTTAAAGAACAAATGCAAGACGCTTTGCCAAGTCTGTTTTTATCCTTATTTTTGGGTCTAGCCATATATGCTGCCACTTTGATGCTTCATTGGAGGTTAGAAATTGAATTGGTTGTTTTTTCACTGCTTGGTCTTACATTCTATTTGTTTGGATCTTACGTATTAAAGATAAAAGGGTATTCTTTGGCTATACAAATTGTTGGAAACAAGTTAACTCAGTCAGATGGTAGGCTTTAATTATGGTTAATTATAGATTTAACTATTATCGGTTTTCTTATCGTATTTGTTGATCCATTGGCGTGAATAAGCCTGGTTAGGAAATGCTTCGGAGAAATGCAGTATTTTTTCTCTGTGTTTAGACAATAAGTATTGGCTATAAACTTCAGGAATATCATTTTTTATTCCAGTTCCAACCGGCCTTATAATATTGCTCTTATATGTTTTTGGTAGTTGCTTTAGCTCTAGAAAACAGCATAATTCAGTAAATACTTGCCATGCATCTTTTTCAATTTCGTCAAAGAATATTAAGTGTATATTCTCGCGGCCAAATACTTTCGACCATCGATTATAAAGTGCATTGTAGTCGTTCGCATAAGCTTGATCTGGTTGATTGAAGTGGTCTATCCATTGTGAATGTGAAATTTGACTTGGTTTTTTTTTATGCGCTTTACATAAGTTCATTTTGGCACGAGACCAATCTCTCTCGATGGGGTCCCTAACTGTAATAACGATTTTTAAGTTACCGTATATTTTCTTGATTTCGAGGATATCTGATTCAGATAGCTCACAATATTTAGGTGTAATATCTCCAGATACGCTATCGTGGTTGAAAAGTTTAGAATACCAAGAATCTGTATGAGGGCAAAAAGTATACTGAAGATCCCATAATAATTTTTCGCGATTCATTTAAAAAATAAGCAGATTTTTTACATGCTGATAAAAACTGTAAAGAATGTACTTTCTTCTTGCTTTGTAAAACCAATGTTTACAGAAAAATAGACTCATGTAATTACGTTGACCGAGAAATTTTTTCTCCCAAAGATAACCAACTTCCTTCATTGGCGGGAATTTAACATCGGGGTGTTGTATCAGCGCGTTATATAGCCATGTAGTGGCTGTTTTTGGAGGGCCGATAGCAAGAAAGTCAGGACCTGAAGTTTTTTTATTTTTCATCTTTTGAGGGGCTTTTTGCGAATATAGTGTAGTGTATTATATTTTATTGGTAAGACCTAACACCTAGGTATTACTTTACGATCAGAATAAAATGTAACTTAGATGTCGTGCAAGCTCACGGTATTCTAGGTATCTAATATCGTTACAATTAACGTCATTAAAAGTGTAGAAATAAGTACAAAACGCCATTCCAAAGAGTTCAAATTTGATGTTGGTATGCAAGATGAGTGGAAAGTATGAGAGATTTTAATGAAGTACAAATTATGCAGAACTGGAAAGGAGATGTCGCAGAACCAGTCGTTAGTATATGTTGTTTAACGTATAATCATAAAGATTATATTGAACAAGCCATTGATGGTTTTCTTATGCAGGAAACGGATTTCCCCTTCGAGATACTTATTCATGATGATGCATCAACAGATGGAACCAAAGAAATTATTAAGCATTATGAAAAACTATATCCTAATATCATAAAAACAGTTATCCAGAAAGAAAACTACTACTCACAAGGGGGTAGGTTTATGATAGCTAGGTTTTTATTGCCAAAGGCAAAAGGGAAGTATATTGCATTGTGTGAAGGCGATGATTTGTGGATATCGACTAACAAACTATATAAACAGTTCATGTTTATGGAAAAAAACTCTGAATATGCATTTTGTTTTCATGATGTTAAACAACAGAATGACACCAAAAATAAAACAAGCTATTCGGCCTATTCAAAGGTAAGAGCTAATACACTTTATTTTGAAGATATTCTGAAAGAACATTTTGTACCTACGTTAAGTTTGTTTTTCAGAAAAATCTTTCTACCGCTGAATATTCCCAGTTATGAAAAGAAAATCTCTAGTGGTGATATTTTTATGGAATTGATGTTAGCGTATAGAGGGCCAGCATACTATTTTGATGAAGTGATGGGAGTTTATCGGCATCATGATGGTGGAGTGACAAAAAAATGGAGTCTCATTGATAACCTGGAAAATATTAGTAATTTGTATTCTGAAATAAATAAGTTGACGGTGGGAAAATTTTCTAAGCTGATCAATAAAAAAATGTCTGATATTTACTTTTGGTACAGTAAATTGTTTTTTATGAATGCTGATCTGAAAAACTCTTTTTATTGTATGTATAAAGCTCATTTGAAAAATCCTAAGGTTTCAGCGCTCTATGTAAAAGAAAAACTGTGCCGGAATTAGATTTAAAATAATAAACCTGGTAACCTTCTCTAAAGGGATGAAAGAAATTAAATTTAAGGTATTTTGTTGATTTATTTAGCTAGGAGTCTGTCCGAGAATAGAGAACCTGCTACAGAAAAGGGCTTTCCCTCGCGACAGTTTCTATTCTCGGACAGCCTCCTAGGCCAGTCGATTTTAATTATAAATTTAAAATATTTAAAGAAGAAAACAAGACGTTTTTTTAAAGGATATTAAGGTTAGGATTTTTGAAAGTTACCCTCATAATTTCTTCTCTATCCTCTGGTGGTGCCGAGCGAGTAATGACGTTGATGGCTAATTATTGGAGTGATAAAGAGTGGCAAGTAACATTGATTACCTTGTCAGATCATTATCATGATTTTTATTATTTGGAATCTGGTGTCAAAAGGATTGGTTTGAACTGTCTCGGTCCTTCTAGAAATGCTTTGCATGCATGTTTTTGGAATATCAAGCGATTAAGGTTATTGCGTCAAGAAATAGAATATTCCTCCCCAGATGTTATTATCAGTTTCATGGATAGAATGAATGTAATGACTCTTTTGGCTTCAATGGGCTTGAATATTCCCATCCTGATATCCGAGCGAATTGATCCGAGGGAGCACGTAACCGGTAAGATCTGGACTTTTCTTAGAAATAGGTTGTATGTTTATGCGAAGATATTAATTGTACAAAGTTCATCAGTTAAAGGGTGGGCCACTGAAAATTGGCCTCAATTATCAAACACTGTGATTTTTAATCCGGTTATCATTCCAATAAAGAATAAATCTGACTACGTGCTCAACCCAACGTTTAAATGGTGCGTTGCCATGGGGCGATTAACAGATCAAAAAGGATTTGATATACTTCTTTCAGCCTTTTCAAAGTTAATAGGAAGGGAGGGCGGAGATCACTGGAGATTAGTTATTTTAGGTGAAGGTGAACAACGGTCACTGCTAGAAAAACAGTGCAGGGACTTAGGGATTAAAGAATATGTTCAGATGCCTGGAAGAGTAAAAAATCCTGCTGATTATCTCTATAAAGCCGATTTGTTTATTCTGTCATCCCGATATGAGGGGTTTCCTAATGCATTGCTGGAAGCTATGGCTTGTGGATTACCAGTAATTTCTGCTAATTGTCCTAGCGGCCCTGCTGAGATTATCCAGCATAATGTCGATGGTATATTAGTTGAGTCTGAAAATAGTAATGTCCTGGCTGATGCAATGGAAAGGCTGGTGAAAAATGAAAAACTCCGAACAAGATTGGCTCATCAGGCTGTTGAGAGTGTTAGACGATTTAGTCCCGAGGTAATCATGGAACAGTGGGAAAGTCTTATATATGAATCCCTTGAGAAATAAGCTTGTGAAAATTGAAATACATGACAATCCATTTTGCTGTTAGATGTTGGCTTTAAATTATTAAGAACTATGAAAATTTTATGCTTTATTCGTTCATTAAACGCTGGTGGCGCAGAGCGACAATTAGTAGTTACTGCAAAGGGATTGGCAGAGCGAGGACATAAAGTAACAGTATTAACTTTCTATAATGGTGGTTTTTATGCTGATGAAATCATTGACAGTAAAGTACAGCTATTAAGTTTGAATAAAAAAGGGCGCTGGGATTTGCTGGCGTTTTTTTTGCGTCTGAATAGCGTGCTACGCAAGCAAGCCCCTGATGTTATCTATAGTTTCTTAGGCATTGCCAATGTACTTACTGTGCTTGTACGTCCTTTTATTTCATCTACGCGATTGGTCTGGGGAGTGCGTGCCTCTAACATGGATTTAGGTAAATATGATTGGCTAACTCGATGGAGTTATTGGGTTGAATGTCGGCTAGCGCGGTTTGCGGATGTTATTGTTGCTAACTCACATGCTGGATTGGAGTATGCAGTAGCGCATGGCTTTCCTGAAAAGAATATAAAGGTTATCCCTAATGGCATTGATACTGAATACTTTTATCCTGATAAGTTGGCTGGTGAATCACTACGGAAGGTATGGGGTGTGGCTGAGGATGCTTTCTTAATTGGTGTGGTTGGACGTATTGACCCAATGAAAGGGTATCCCACTTTTTTGGAAGCAGTGGCACAGATTAAACAGCAATATCCACAACTGTACTTTGTTTCAGTGGGTACAGGTGAGGCAAAGTTCGAGACATCTATCCACGAATTGGCAACAGAGTTAGGCTTAGATGATGTGCTAATTTGGGTAGGGCAATATACCGATATGCTTGCAGTGTATAACGCCTTTGACATTGCTACTTCTTCTTCTTCTTATGGTGAGGGATTTCCCAATGTATTAGGCGAGGCGATGTCGTGTGGTGTGCCTTGTGTGGTCACCGATGTGGGTGATTCGTCTTTGGTGGTGGGTGATACGGGATTGGTAGTAGCTCCAAAGGATAGTGATGCATTATCAACGGCCTGGACTGCGATGTTTTTGCTTGATAAGGCAAAACTTGAGGACTTGTCAGCTGCTGCAAGAAAACGAGTGATTAATAAATTTAGTGTTAATACTTTGATTGATAGTTCGGAGCAAGTGTTGCTTCCAAAACTTGATTGATTGTTGATACTATTTTTAGCATGTTTTTTTCTGGGCGAAGAGCATATAGAAAATTACGGCACAGTGAGGATGTACCTGATGATGTGGTGGATTTTTGTAGTCGTGGGGGGGGGGGATTGGGTAATGGGGACAGTCCGTTGTTATTGTTTGGATTCTGTTGTGAATAGGTGTTCATTTTTAACTTTGCTGGAGAAAAAACGTTGCAAGTAGTTCACATCATCACTGGGCTAGCCACGGGTGGAGCAGAGCGTGCACTTTATAATCTATTACAAGGTGGATTAAGTACAGAATTCGATAGCCACGTTATATCATTAAGTGATACGGGCACTATGGGGGCTCGGATTGAAGCACTGGGCGTACCAGTAACTACGTTGGGAATGCGAGCGGGGCGACCTTCGCTGGCGGGTTTATTAAAACTACGCACAATTATTAAGCAATTACGTCCCTGTCTAATTCAAGGCTGGATGTATCATGGCAATCTAGCAGCAACATTAGTTAGATATTTGCTTTTAGAAAGAGTGGCATTAGCCTGGAATATCCGCCAAACTTTATATCAGATAGGAAATGAAAAGCTATTGACTCGCCAAGTTATAAGAGTTAACCGATTTTTTTCGAAATCGCCAGATATATTGCTTTATAACAGCCAACTTTCGCGCCAACAGCATGAGGATTTTGGCTTTGTTGCCGATCATGGGCAGGTTATACCAAATGGAATTGACTTGCAGCAGTTTAGTTTTTCAGAGGATGCTCGGCAGTGTGTGCGAACGGAGTTATCTATCCCTGCCGAGGCGTTGGTTGTCGGACATGTAGCACGTCTACATCCGATGAAGGATCATGCAAGTTTCTTGCAAGCGGCAGAGGCGACTGCCTTGCACTATCCCAATGTTCATTTTTTATTGAGTGGCCGAGGTGTTTGTTTAGATAATGCGAGCCTTAAGCAAAAAATACCAACAGCACTACAGCATAGATTTCATTTACTGGGCGAGCGTAACGATGTGGCTGATTTAATGTGCGCCATGGATATTTTTTGTCTTTGCAGTGCTTGGGGGGAAGGATTCCCTAATGTGCTGGGTGAGGCAATGGCCGTTGGAGTGCCTTGTGTTGCTACTGATGTAGGGGATAGCGCCTTGATCATTGGTGACTGTGGCGTTGTGGTTCCTCCTAAAGATAAAGTAGCCCTTGTAGCTGGAATTGAATCGCTGCTAGCAATACCCGGTTCAGAAAGACGCGCACTAGGAGAAAACGCGCGTAGACGAATTGAAGATAAATTTATTTTAAATGTGATTGTTAAGCGCTATATTAGCTTATATAGAAAACTATCTAGGAGAGCGCGGTGAGAAAGATATTTTCAGCAAGCCTGATTATCTTAGGGATTGTAGGATTATGCGTTTCTTTTTTGGGAGAGCTGACAGGGTTAAGCGACTATGAAAGCGCATCCCCCCGTAGCTGGGAACAGTTTGACCCCCAACTTGTGAAAGAAACACCAGACCTTGCATCCTTGCAAAGGAAGATAAACTTTTTAAGCAAGCAAGCAAGCAAGCAAGCAAGCAAGCAAGCAAGCAAGCAAGCAAGCAAGCAATGACTGAGCAAGAGAAAATGTTGATTATTTATAATGTGGTAATTAAGCGTTTTACTCACAGTGATCAGGCGAAACACAATCTGTTTAGTAATTGGTTCTTGTGGGGGGCTGGAAAGCTATATTCTCCTTTTTCTTACATTAGGCTACCTGCTACCTTGGTAGAAAAAGGGCATTCATCTTTATGTAGTGAGCAAGCTTATTTATTACAAACACTCGCTGAATCGGTTGGGGTACAAACGCGTTCTGCGGGGCTATTTGGCCATGTAGTAATGGAAGCTTGGTATGATAATGATTGGCATTTATATGACCCTGATTTAGAAGTGGTTCCATTGCTAGAGAACAAAAATGTCCTGTCATTAGATGACTTGGCAAGATCGCCAGATCAGATTAGGTATTTTTATCAGGGTAGAGGGAGTAAGGAATATGTTGATAGTATTGTCGATATTATCGCTTCGCGTGAGGATAATAGCTTTGTATTGTACTGGATGACCCAGAAGCATTTAGCTTATCGCACTGAGAAAATAGCAAATGCGCTTAAGTGGGGCTTCCCAGTTATTTTAATGATAATGGGTTTCGGACTATATTTAAAAAACAGTAAGGGAAATAAATGTGCGGTTTAGTCGGTTATTGGGATCAACGTGGTGCTGATGCGACGGTAGTTGAGCAGATGGCATTGCGTATTCAGCATAGAGGACCCGACGGGGCAGGTGTTTGGCTTAGTAAAAATGGAGATTTGGCAATGGCGCATCGACGTCTTGCCATTATTGATCTGTCACCTGCGGGTCATCAGCCGATGACATCTCCCTGCGGCCGTTATACTCTAGTGTTTAATGGTGAGATTTATAATCATCTTGACTTACGTGCAGATCTAGAGATTGAAGGGGGACATTTTGATTGGCTGGGCCATTCAGATACCGAAACTTTATTGGCCGCTTTGCGTCATTGGGGACTAGAAAAAACGTTACAGGGTCTCAATGGTATGTTTGCTTTTGCGCTATGGGATAATGAGGAGCGTAGCCTGTTTTTAGCACGAGATCGCGTAGGTGAAAAGCCGCTCTATTATGGTAACAATGAAGGCTGTTTTTTATTCGGTTCGGAGCTAAAGAGTTTTAAGGCGCACCCTCAAGGGCCGGCAAAGATTGATCGTAATGCCTTAACGCTTTATATGCGTCATAATTATGTACCCGCACCCTGGAGTATTTATCAGGGTATTAAAAAACTACCGCCAGCCCATTTTGTGGTGATTCGTGAGGGAGGGCAGCAGATTTCTGAACCGCATTGTTATTGGAATTTAGCGGAGATTGCAGAACAGGGTGTGGCAAAGCAAGCTAAGGACGATTCTGAGGCATTAGTTGATGAATTAGATGTAATACTGCGTGATTCAGTACATAGTCGTATGGCAGCAGATGTTCCACTGGGCGCTTTTTTGTCGGGGGGCTTTGATTCCACCATGGTGGCTGCATTGATGCAGGCGCAATCCTCACGGCCGGTTAAAACCTTTACCATCGGGTTTTATGAGCAGG
>Ga0164315_10002049_pt1 | contig 15362 bp, 11 predicted proteins | sample GuaBasSedimGuay6_FD_113737 | JGI IMG/M metagenome (GOLD analysis project Ga0164315, IMG submission 113737) | Subseafloor sediment microbial communities from Guaymas Basin, Gulf of California, Mexico - Guay6, Core 4569-2, 0-3 cm | ecosystem: Environmental > Aquatic > Marine > Hydrothermal vents... | reverse complement strand
TTTTAATAATAGAAAGTCTGTGACTTTCCAACCTAAAATATTGATGGGATCACAATTTGATTTTATCCACAACTCTGTAAACCGGATATGGATAATAACTTCCTCCCCATTGAGGAACCAGGTATTTATCAAAATAGTTCCATTTTAACAAACCATCATTCGATTGTGGTTCAAGTAAATAAGAAACTAACCAGCCAAGTGGCTGGGCAGTTTTTACAATTACAGTTCCCTTGGTGAAGTTTCTTTCTTCTTCAATAAATTCACCTTCTACAATGTTTGTGTAATGTCCCTGATTAAGTCTTTTATTTGGTTTGAGGTCGTTAATCATGAATCTTTCAACCACAATATTTACATCATCCTTCAATCTTTCAACAATAATTCCATGATTTTTTAGGTTCTCTAAAACTTCAGCATCATTTACAGATATTACATATGCATATGGCATTCTGATACTTTTAGTGGGGAAATAATCTGCAATGTAATCAACAGTTACTGTTCTTTGCCGGTCGCTCTTTTTATATCTCCAATATCCTTTAACGCCAGGAATTGTATCTGCCTCGAAGGCTTTAATGGTAACTTTTTCTGGTGTTGCCTGGCCTTTGTATTCAAGTGCAAACGAATCGTTTACCGTAGGGTTTAGTCCTCTGGAAACAGTTTTTTTGTCGGCTTCTTTTAGTAGGATTTTTATTTTATCTCTATTAGCAGATGAATAGTCTAAAATTGATAATAGTAGTTTGTAACTTCCTTTTACTCTGGTTTCATAATCTGCATAAACATAATTTTCATTTAGAATTGCAAGTCGATTTCGTACTCCCACATAATTAACAACATATCGGGGCTCACTTGCATAGGAAATCCACCCTTTGTCAATATTCATTCTGTTAATGAATTCACCATAAAATACATTTTCTACATTGTAATTATTCAGCAAAGTATTGTGTACCGATGGCATCATATCATCTCTCATAAAATTAATAAGTTGCCTGTTGCTATTTGGGTTCATCATCCATGTAAATGTAACTGGTTCAACATGGTAAGAGCCATTTGTTGTATGACAATCGACTAATATTGCCGGGTCCCATTTATTTAAAACATTTTTTATAAGACCTTTAATTTCAGGAGATTCCAGTTTCATTGCATCACGATTTAGATCGAGTTGCTGTCCGTTGTACCTGACGCCAACACTTGCAGGGCCATTTTGATTTGTTCTATTTTTGGTACTGAATTTTTCGTTGCCATCTGCATTCAGTATTGGGTTTATTAAAACAATACAATTATTAAGTATTTCTGAGTCTGGATTGTTTACAAGGGTTCTGGCAAGCATTTGTGTTGCTTCTTTTCCTTCAATTTCGCCAGCGTGAATATTGGCCTGAATATAAACAACAACTCTTTTATCATCTTTCACTTTCTGCCAATTATCAATCATTGGATTGGCAATTACCAGCATAGGGATATCTCTTCCTTCAGTTGTTTTGGCTATCCATTCTATTCTTAGAATATCTGATTTGTCATCAAGATTTGAAATGAAATTAATTACCTCATTATATGTTGAAGTAGCTTTAAAATCAGAACTCTCCGCTGTTGTCAATAACTTTGATTGTGAGAATATTGAAAGTGTAATCAATAAAGTAAAAAGTACTAATACAATTCTTTTCATTTGAATAAATATTAAAGAAGTAAAACTACAACTATTTATAAGTTGATGGAATATTAAAAGGGATAATGAAAAAGATTAGTTGGTAAACAACTAGAACAAATTGTTAATTTCTTTTTTTAAATCAACAAATCTGTCTTTGTCACAGTGCTTTGAGTAAATGCCAATAAAATTATAGGCTGCCTCTTTGATAAAAAGTGAGACCAAGAAAGAATCAAACATATGGTAATTGCAATTGTTTTTAATTTTATCCATTTTATTTCTGAATTCAATAAATTCTGTAAAGTGTGGGATTTTAAAAAAATATCTATTTCCATTATCATTATCCTGAAAAACCCCATCTTCCAACTCAACAAATTCAAGATATTTTTTATAATAAATTAGACTCTCAAAGGGCTCAATTCTTCTATTGCCGATTAAAATGACGCCATCCTTTTCCAATTCATCAATTAGCAGCGGTAATTCTCTTGTAGTTGTAGTGTTAATCCGTATGGCCTGATAGTCTTTATTTTGATATGTCATTTGTCCTGGGAATATTCTAACATCTTTATGAAGTCTCGATTTTAATTTATAGGATGCTTTTAAAACAATATCCTGAAAACAGTTTTTATGATGCTTTGCTAATAAATAAATATGTCTATCATTTACATGTCTTTCATTGGGAGGAAAATTTTGAAGTGCATAATAGTCAGGTTCTGGATTTGATTCTAGCACTAAACAATTTAATGTTTCACTTAAGGGGGAATGTCCTACTTCAAGGTCTACTGTAAAACATGTTAAGCCTTCGAACTCTATTTTTTTCATAATATTGATTTTGATTATTGCGATTACCTTTGATTATCTCAAAAATAGTTATTATATCGCAATAAATCAAGACTTTAGCATACAATTCCATTGTTATTTTTGATGTTAATTCTTTAATAAATAATAGGCTGTAAATCTATAAATTAAAGAAAGAAAAAGATAAACAAACATGTAATATACCTAGATATGTTTATAATTTATCATATTCTATTCTGATCAGATTTGCTATTTTGTCAAATTCTTCGTTGGAAAACTTCAATTTTGGTTGTTTAAAGTCCATATCATAAATAGAGTTTATGGGAATAAGATGAATATGTGCATGAGCTACTTCAAGGCCAATTACTGTTATGCCCATCCTTTTGCAGGGAATAATTTTTTCAATAGCAATGCCCACTTTTTTAGCAAATGCAAATAAGCCTTTGTACTCTTCATCTGCAATATTCAAAATGTAATCTGTTTCATTTTTGGGTATTACGAGAGTATGTCCTTTTGCTAATGGTTTGATATCTAGAAACGCAAAATAATTTTCTGTTTCTGCTATTTTGTAGGATGGTATTTCACCATTCACAATTTTTGTAAATATTGTTGCCATGATTTTTTCTCACAAAGTTAATTTTATTTTTATTGAGAAGGCAAAGGAAGGAGCGGAAGGATTGTAAAGGCATAAAAAAACCGCTCTGCACAATACAGAACGGTTTACATTTTTCATATGTTTCTTTCTATCGTGTGATTTCTATTATTTCAAAAGGAATTGTACCTGCAGGAACAATAATTTCTACTTGTTCTCCTACAGACTTACCTAATAAACCTTTTGATATTGGTGAATCGACAGAAATTTTACCTTCCTTAAAATTTGCTTCTTTTTCAGGTACTAAAGTATATTTCATGGTAGCACCATTTTTAAGGTTTTTGATAGTAACTGTTGACAAGATATAGGCTTTGCTACTATCCATTTTCGATTCATCAATAATACGAGCAATACTAATAGTTTCTTTTAATTTAGAAATTTTTAGTTCCAGCATTCCCTGATACTCTTTTGCGGCATCGTATTCTGCATTTTCAGAAAGGTCGCCTTTGTCACGAGCCTCAGCAATTTGTTTTGAAGTAGCAGGTCTTTCCACTCTTTCCAGTAGATCGAGTTCATCTTTCAATCTCTTTAATCCTTCTTCAGTAAAGTATTTCGACTCCATTTTATTAATTGTTAATCCGCCTAAGGCGGACGAGGTTTTAATTCCCCGTTCCTATGAGCGTTTATTTTTATTACTTGGTTCCGATATTTTTCGGAGTAGTTAATTGTCTTATAATAAGCCAAAAAGACCCTTAACTGAGTTAAGAGTCCTCCTGTTTAATCGGCAAAGATATAAAGAATATCTATTGCTTATATAATTTTTTAGAAATTTAAAACTATGCCTATGGTATGGTTTCCGTTAAAACTAACACTTTCGCGATATGCATAATCAATAGCGAAACTAGTTCTTTTTTCTTTATTAATTGGCACTTGAACTGTTGCACCTAGGCTCAATCCACTACTCAAATTTGTTTTTTCTGTAGTTTCAATATCATCCCATATTCCTTGTTCGTATGTGTATCCAACACGAAGCATAACATAATTTTTCAAATTAGCTTCAAGTCCTAAAGCAAACTGATCTTTCGAAAAAGAATTGGAAATAAAAGTTCCAGCAGTTGTCAAATTATAATCGTTCCCGAATATGAAATTATAAGATGCACCTATTGTAAGCATAGTTGGAATTTCATATCCCTGTGACCTTTGATCAAAAGTGTAACCCTGATCAACACCTTTCATTTCTACTATCTCCTTAAAAGATAATCCATCACCTGAGAACTTCATTTGAGGACCAACATTTTTAAGTGCAACTCCAAATGCTACCTGATCATTCTCACCAGTAACATACTGAATACCAGCATCAATTGCAACTCCAAAAGCATTAACATCAGATATTGACTCGGAAATAAACTTAACTACTAAACCACCATAAATAGAGTTTGAAAATGCTTTTGCATATGAAAAAGCAAAGTTCATCAAACTTGGTTTGTAAGTACCAAGGCCTCCATCGGGACTACTTCCGGTTGTTATCTGGATTTCACCAAAACTCATCGACATCACCTGAAGTCCAATTACTCCAGATTCACCTACCTTTTGTGTTAGACCAAAAGCAAAAATACTTGTACCTGTACCTTTAAGCCAGTCGGTGTGTGAAAATATCAACTGTGTTTTTTCAGTAAATGCTGTACCAGCAACATTTCCCCACATTGCTTCCAGTCCTTTTACGCTAGCCATATTAGCACTTCCCCATCCACTGCTCCTAGCCCATGGGTTTATTAAAAGTTCTGAAGCACCAGCCTGCCCTGAGCGGTCTTTGTTACCGGCAAAAACAGGACTTACAATTGCTATGATTAAAAATGCTATCAGATATTTATAAAGATTATTCATATCTTTTATTTTTTTCTCGTTCATTACTTTTTTGAATTAGAATGTGTTAAGGTCAGGTACTCTTTGCATACTGAACCATTTTATCACTCTTTCACCAAAAGGTGATTTAATATGTATGTAGTACACACCACCTGAAATTGGTACACCAGCAAAGTTTTTAATATCCCATTCTATGCTTGTAGTTTCCTGCATATAATCTTGTTTATTGATATCCTGTCCAAATTTAACAGGAGCAACACCTCCAACATCAACTTTAAATTGTCTAACTTTTGTTCCGGCAACATCAAAAATTGTAATTGTACATTGTTTAGGAATATTGGTAATCTTAACTCTGGTGTCGAGGGCATTATTCTCATATGTTGAATACGCATAATATGGATTTGGAACTACATTAACAACGTCAAGGTGAGATTCCATCACTTCAGCAACCTCATATCCTGTCGCAAGTTCCTCAGTACTAAATTTATACATCGGGTAACCTCCATTTACATCTAAACCGGAGCCAGCATGGATAGTATCTAAAGGAACCAAAGCATAATTTCTATCGTAAGGTTTACTAATGCGTATTTTAATCTTTAATTCAGTAGCAAGCCATTCTGCTTGAGGATTACTTAAAGGTATTCCAGTATACATTATATATTTATAGAAATATGATTTGATCGGAATAGGTAAGTATGAATCACTATAAAGAGTATCTAATAAACTAACAGCACTTCGTCCAGCATCATAGGCAGGTGATTCGAATTTGAAATTCAAGCCTCCTTCTGATATAACTGTGGCACTATCATGTCTCATAATATACACATAATGTTTTCCTCCAAATACTACTTCATTATTTGATCCTTTGAAAATTTCTGAAGTCGGATTAAAGATCATATCGCGCCCATTTTGCTCAACTAACCAAGAATCTTCACCAAACATAATATTTAGTCTTTCACCAGTTTCAAGATTTAGTGCATAACCAGGAAACCATCCCATTCCATGATCACTAATATAGTTAGCATCGTTGGGGTTCTCACTTGGCCCATCACCAATATTAGCATAGTTACCCTCTTTGTCAACTGAAGCATGGCGACGTAAGGCAAATTTGGGAGCATTTCCTTCTGCCAATTCGCTATGAATACCCATTTCTAAAACAGGAACACGTGACCATTTAGATTTATCAGGTGTAAACACAATATCAACACTTGCAATTTTTTCAAGTGTTGAACCTAATTTTGCAATTTTAGTATAGGCAGGTCCAACATCACTTTCATTATCATTTGCAAAGTCAGTATTATTTCCATAGGCTGTCATTGTATATGGAGCCCATGTTCCAAATATTAACTGTTCATAAACTTCATCAGGATCCCATGGTTTATTCGGATCTCTTGTCATATCCCAGTCATTATCTGCTGCTGTACCTCCTGTTCCTGCTTTGTATGTTCCAGATCTAATCCAGTCAAGGGCAAATCCAGGAATATCAAAATCTGGAACACCAGATAACCATATTTGTGTGCTGTCAGCAACTTCAATTGAAGACGACAAATAACCGTTGTTATCTGAAAGAATATAATACATTGATCTTTGGTCCTGGTTATTTCCTACATTATAAGGCCCTGGATAATAAGGCTGTGAAATATTTACAGAAATTCCAAGTTCAGTAAATAACTGCTCATTTACAACAAGGATACTTGTGTCAGAAGGATAAATTTCACCTGAGATAATATCTTTCATATACCATTTTGAAACCATTTTACTAGCAGTATCACCTCGTAAAATTGGATCGCCAATAATGTCAAATAAACGGTATGATTCTAAAGTATCCAACTTTATCTCAAAGGAACTACTTACAACGTTCAATGGGTCGATAACACTTATATTAATAGGTCCGAAGTTTCTTTTATAAACAGGATTATATGAAATAGGATAATCTTCATCACCAAATATATTATCAGGTCCTGCAGGTGATTTCGATAAAATCTCCTCAACAGTTTCATCAGTAAATTCTAGTATTGCTCCACCGTTTCCATTACCAGCAAGTCTAGTAATTTGAGGAACATCGCCATATTCACCGTTGATTTTAGTGCCATTTACTATTTTGTGAGGAACGCCAACATAGGTTCTAATATTTTTTCTTCCTGAAAGATAAGGTTTAGTTTGTCCGAGGTGTCCAAAAGGTGGAAGATTCGGTAAGTAAGATGCATAACTATTATAACCATACGCAATTGCCATAAAGTAATACTGCTTATGATTAACAAGTTGGATATCACCCTCAGCAAATAAGTCTTGTGTGATTCTAAAGGAATGTGCAATTCCATTATCGCCACCGTTCACCATTTCCTGAGGAACGTTTGCACCAATACTCTGGTCAAATGTGTAATTCACTAATTGTGTTACACCATTCTTAACATCATACTGTGTTACTAACCTTGCAAGGTCAGCATCATACAGGCTTTCAACACTAACCTGCGGGCTTTTCAACTGATAAATCTGATAACCTTCAAAATAATAAATAGAGTCACTACGCTCTCCATTTTCACCACCAGGTAGTGGCTGAATAATATTAGGATCGAACTCTGCATATGCTTCATTGTAGTTATTTGAATTTGGAGAGTTTGAAATATAAACAATAAGTTCACGATCAAGTTCACGAATAGCTATGTCCGGAGCGTCAGGTCCATCAATAACTTTAAAACAATTATCAAAAAGGGCTTGACACTTATCATCAACTACTCTTAATAATTCAACTGAGGCAAAAGGGCCACCTGATGTAGCACGAGCCCAAGGAATACCAACAGTAATGTAGTTAACAGCACCTGATTTAAGTGTAAAAGGTCCAGCAGATTGCATGAAACGTCTATCACCAGGGTTATTAGGTGAGCCATTATTTCCTGTTTCTTCTGTCCAGTAATAACCATTCTGGTTGTATCCTCCATTTGGCGGAGCTCCACCAGTTCCCCAGTTACATGGGTCTGAATCACCTGGGAACATAAAGTCACACTCAGGGCCTACAGTACCTAAGTTAAAAGCATCGCCACCATATAACATTGATTGTCCTTTTTGCCAAAGTCCTTGTAGATAGTTGTAATACTGAGGTGCATTATTTGGATTACCATTATCACCACCTGAGTTGTTATAATAAACAAAACGACGCATTCCAAATCGCTCATCATCAACAATATTATTTCCAAAATTAACACCATTAATACTTTCGTCACATCTTTGAACTGTTCCTACGGTATCACCATTTATTATTGTGTAATCCCATTTTGGATTATCTATTCCATCTTTGTCCATATATGGGCCCTGGAAAAAGTCAACTCCAATTGCTGGTGGTTGATCACCATATGATTCAGGTTCGTTATTACCGTCGTTAGCCGCTCCATTGTAGCAGTACCCTAAACCACGACCAACATCACAACCAACAAAGTCGTCAAATGCATACCCAAGGTCAGTATCAACCCAAGGAGTCATGTAAGTATTTGTAAGTTCAAAAGTTGAACGGTTTATGATTTCATAACTATAAAAAGTCATATTATTAATCACATCATTCGTTGCAAAAGCAAAAGCTTGTGCTCTTATTTCCATTCCGATTGCAGCACCCGATGTTTCAGTATGTACATTACCCTTATCGTTAAAAACCCACCATAAAGTTTGGTCACCTTTTATTACTTGGTCAGCAAGGATACTAGTACCCTCGATTAGCGATCCTTCAATTTCTTCTTCTTTTGTAGGAATTTTAGTATGACAAAGTTCATTAGTTATATCATAATATGGATAATCACCTTCTTCCCAATCATAGTCTCCATCTCCACCAACATCATAAAAAGGAGCGAGATAATAACTCTGTCCTTTATCTATATCACCATGAGCAGGCCACTCTCGAATTTCTATTGGAACCGAGTAACCATCTTCAGGTGTGTAGACCCCTGTTTCTGAATCAAACTGTGCAATAAACTTATCAACCATTTCTCTTGTCATACTAAAATGCTTATCGTAATCGGCACAAACAGGTTGGTCGACTGAAGCTGTACCATCAATAGTAAGAGGACCTGTCCAGAAATCAACACCATTTGATCGGAAAGTATGAGCAGCAAGTTTCAACTGTAAGTTAATATCTTGACCACCAATCCATAAAGCACCTGCAAACATAGAGGTTGCTGAGCCCTCCTTGGGGATAAAATACTTACCTGTACTTTCTAAATCCCACCACATGTCTCCACCGGTATTAATTCTTACCCTGACATTGTTGATGTCAAGCCATTTAAAACCTGCTGCCGGGGAACAACCAGCCGTTGTTTGCTTCAGGTTATTGCTTTTGCTTTTTTCAGATATATTTTTTTCAGCATAGGACTGATTTATCAAGAGTAAGCCTACAATACCAAAAATTAATCCTCGAAAAATATTTCTCATGATATTATTTTTTTCTTCTTTCTTCATTTCAATTCGCTCTGTTTATCTGTTAAAAGTTCAAGATTATACCTAGCCTGATCTGGCGTGGCATACTATAGTTAAACGGACTGTCAACATAAATACCATATAAATCAGTATATGATTGAGGATCAATTTGACTGTTAATCTCACGTTGCCATTCAGGAGCAGACAAATATCCATCATCATCCGGGTTACCAGTAAATGGATAAACATTAATAATATTTTGAGTATTAAGAAGGTTTAAGACTTGAAGATAAACATTCATATAAATACGCTTCTGATTATCTCCTGCTACTTCTTTAGATTTGAAATAAAAATCTTTATCAACTCTTAAGTCCATTCTAAACTGCCATGGAAGTCTTGAACCACCATAAGTTCCTTTCAATAGATTTGTTCCACCTGACAATGGTGATCTAACATTAGTAGATGCAGTATAAGGTGTGCCTGAACCGCCATTTAGTGTTAAACTAAATCCAAAATCGCTCAGCACATCAACTGGGGCTTTACCTTTTTTGTCACGCTTAATTTGAGGTCCATTATATTTTTTACCATTTCCAAATCTATAATCAATCACAATATTAAACTGATGTCTTCTGTCCCAAGGCATTGGGAAAGTTGACCTTAGGTTTGGTAAACCAGCAGCAATTAAGGAAGCAGCAGTTGTTGTTGAAGCACCTGTTGCATCAGCAAACTGTAATGTATATGATGCTCTAAGTCTAACATTATTAGTACGTCTTAAGTCATACTCAAGAGTAAGACCTTTAACAGTTCCAAAGTCAAGGTTGTTATACGAAGTATAATCCTTAGGATAAGCTCCAGTAAATCTGTATTGCTGAATCATGTCACGCATTTCACGATAAAATGTTGTGAATGTGATTGCAGACGAATTTGTAAGTTTTTGTTTAAAACCAAGTTCGTAGTCAATTGTTTTAGTTGGTCTTAAAGAAGGATTATTAATTGCCGTTGTAATTGTGTTAAAATAGTAATAAGTTGCCGGGCTTGAGAATATATTACTAGTTGGGCGTTGTGTTAACACATCGTAGTGAGCAAAAAACAAGGCATCTTCCGAAATAGGGAAGGAGAACGATATTCTAGGCATAATATTTACCTGTGGATCATAATCCTTAAATGAGTTCATGTCTACACGTTCCTGGCCTGGCTCCTTTAATAATGGTGAAATACCGCTACCAACATCTAAAACAGATGGATCCTGAATTTCAACACCCGCATCATTGTACCAAATATCTCCATTCCTATAACCAACTATTTCAGTTGGGTTGTCAACTTTATCAACATAAACAACAAAATCTTCTCCAATGTTTCCAGGATGAGAAACAGATCCTCCACCAGGCATTGATCCAACTTCGCCAACAGTGTAGGCAGGGAACAATAAATAAGGGTCGGTAAGTACTTTCTGGTTTGCATCAAACCTGTCAACACGTACACCTATGTTAAAAATTAAATCTTTAAAAGCAAATTTGTCTTGAATATAACCTGCTATGTAAATAGGTCTAAATGCTCCAATGTCGCGAGTAAAATCACCATTTTCATCTGTTCTATTAAAAAAGTCATCATAAGATGCTTGTCCAGTGGAAACATTTCCTTCGTAATCAAATCCTGCATAATTCAAATAGGAACCATTACCTCCGTTGTTCCATAGTTCATCAGCTGAAAACATACCAATGTTAAAAGCATCTTGTCCTATATTTCCTATGTGCATTACTCCATCTGCATCATAATACTCTATTGAGCCATCTGTGTAATCATAGGAATCAATAAGGATAAAATCAAGACCATCTTCAGCAAGCCCCATAGCCTTTCTAAGGTTCTTGTCAAAAGTGAATTGGGAGGCTCCATCATAATTTCTTTGGTATGAAATAGTATCAATACCTGAAAAATAAGGATTGTCTTTATCTAATTCACGAATGTGGAAGTTTGATAATCCTCTCATATGAGTCCATAATCCTGTTGGACCATAATTTATAAATCGATTTACCCTTTGTTCATATTGAAATCCAAATCGAAGTGCATTATTACCAATATCAAGGGATGCATCAGCTTTAATATTGTACTGATCATTATCCCATTTTCCATAACCAGTCTGATTTCTTCCTGGTAAATCATAAAGGCCATAAGTTCTTCTTTCACCATTACCTGAACCATCACCATTTAATAAACCACCACCTGACTGAATCTGGTCATAATTCATATAGTTTCCCTGAGCATCATCAAATAAGTCATAATAACTACTTGTTACTTCAGCAGTCAAAGGATTAATGTTTCTTGGATCCCATGTTACTAAAGTATCAAAATCCCATGAGTTTAATAAATAAACATTTTCATAAACTTGTCCGTCAATTGTTTCAGTACCTAACTGATATGTTGATGTTTTATATGTAGAAAACTTACCTAAATATCCATACTTGAATAAATCATCCCAATGGTTAGGGTCGCCATATTCACCTTTATCTTTAGTGTAGTCAGCCTGAATGGAATAATAAACATTTTTAACCATACTTGTGCTCTCTGGGTCAGTTTGGAACCTTTGTGTAAACTTAATGTAACCACGATATGTAGTATTATTGGTTATTCTGTTTTTATCGTAATTCAGCAAACTTCCTCTGTAACTGAAATCATTGCTTTGTCTTGTGTAATAACTTCCACCAAGAGTAAGGTTAATTGTTTCAGTTGTTCGAACATTAATATTACCTAATATGTTTACATTATAATTTGATGTATTCATAGATGAATTAATGTGCTCGATATCATCTGCTCTAAGAAACTCACCATTTTCATAAGTACCGTTTTGGCCTGCCCCTATTGGACGTAATGGATTTTGTTGTAGTGACTGAAGTACATTGTCATTGGCTTTGTAATGGCCTATTGCAGAAGGTCTTCCATCTTTATGGTAGTTAATGTCACCTGCAAGGAAGAATCCAAGGACAGAAGTTCCATTTTTGTCTTTACCTTTAATAAGTGGCCCCATTAAATTAAAACCTACTCTACTGGAACCAAAATCATCAAGAAATTCTGATGACTCGAGTTCTATTCCTGCACCAAAAGTACGGGATGGTCCTTTTGTTGTTACGTTAATAATACCTGATGTTACATCACCATATTGTGCTGGTACTCCACTTAAAACAACGTCAACCTGTTCGATTGCTGATTGTGGTACACTTGAGTTACCAATAACGCGGACCCCATCGATAAACATTGCTGTAGCATCACCACGTGCACCACGTACACTTCCTCTTTCACCATCCTGTGAGAATACACCACCAACAGTTGTAGCAACGGCATTAGCATTCCTGTTAGGCATCTTAGCAATTTCTTCTGAAGTAATTGATGCTCCTGTTGATGTTTCATCCTTTGAAATCAGAGGTACAGAGTACTCCAGAACTTCAAACTCTTCAAGCATCTCGGAAGTAGATGTCATTAAAATGTCGTGAAACCTAATTTTATCTGCTGCAATTGGTATGCCCTGGGAGATAACAGTTTTATAACCAACATAGGTGGCTTTTAAATCATACTTTCCCGGTGGGATTGGCTTAATTGAATAGTTACCATCAAAGTCGGAGGTTGTACCTCCAACCTGAGTTCCATTGTTATCAAGGATAATATTTGCAAACGGAATAGGCTCTTTTGTGTCCTTGTCAATTACCTTTCCTTGCAATGCGCCTTGCTGAGCTTGTAGCAATAGCCCTGTTGTAAGTATTAAGCCTAACGTAAGGAGTAAATTTCTTATCATACTCTGTTAATTTTATAATCTATAAAAATCCTGCGTTATTAAAAATCGGGTAAATTTACTAAAATAGTAATCACCTCTGTTATTCAATAAATAAATTGTCAATAGGACGGTCTCTTCAGTATTTCTGAATAGATTATCGCCTTTTTAACATTAAATCTTGGTTTTTTCCTTTTTTTGAGAGGCTTTTTTTCAATATTGCTTAAAAACCTTTCATTTCTATTACTTTCTGAAGTATAGACTTCTTTTTTCTCTAAAAAGTTGCCCTCCTTATAAGCATCATCGTATGAAAATACTTCTTTAGGTGTATTTGTTACCTCTTCAGTTGGAATATCAAAATCATTAATCAGTAACTCTTCTGTTTCATTTTTAACTTCGGTATCTTGATAAACACTGTCTTCTTCTTTAATATCTAGGAAATTTCCAAGAAGTTCCTCAATTGCTGATTTACTTTTATTTCTTTCACCTTCAGGCTTTTGTCTCTTTTTATTTTTTTGACTTCCTTTATAAATTGAAAAGGCTACCCAAACTAGCCCAATCACAACGTAAAGAATATCTTCAAATGAACCTTTAAATACCATTAGCAAATTAATTTAAGCGCATAAAAATATAAATTTAATACATATAAATAGCAAGGCTATACGATTGAAAATGAATTTAGAATGAGGAAAGATGATAAAAAGTCTGAAACCAGCTGGAAATCAGTTTTTAAGGTGTTAATAAAAACAATATTGAATGATTATAAATTATTTTTTCATTTTTAATAGGGCAACTATTTCAAAACTTGTAAAAATGAAATAATAGGAAAAAAATGTGAGCATAAACGAAACAGCATCCTCACGATTCAGATATGAATAAGAAAGAATAATTATTAGAAAGAAAATCAGTTTCCCAAAATTTACCAGCATATAAGTATTTGCGAATCTACTTAATCTACTTTGAATCGATTTTGACAGCATATGGAAAATGCCAAGTGTGATTAAGTAGAGGGCAACTAATAAATATGGATAAGCATATGATATTTGGATTTTAGGAACAAATAGATCTATCGTTACGCTTATTAAAAGAATAACACCAGCCAAGATTGAAAACTGCTTGAAAAAACTATTAAAAGTGTTCATTGTTTAGTACTTTGGTTATTGGTCATTGGTTATTAGTCATTGGTTATTAGTCATTGGTCATTGGTCATTGGTCATTTGTCAAATTGTTGTCTAATGTCGACAGGAATTGTAAGTTAGTGGCTGAGTATTCAGAAATTTATTTTTCTTTGAATAATCCTCGCATACCATAAATTACGGCTACGATTACACTTAATATTGTTAATGAAACAGTAAATACAGGAAACTCCCAATCAACATATTTATCAATTTCACGTCCTCCAAAAGCAGCCCCGACAATAATCACAATCATTTGTAAACCAAGTGACGAGTACTTAGCATAAAACTTTAGGGAACTGTCATATTTTTTTTGCTTCGGCATCTTTTTTTCTAGACAGGGAACTTAAATTTTCAGATGCCATTTGGCAATTACCTGAGAAAACAGCACCTGGTTCGATGGAAATCTTTTTTGTAATGATATCACCAGAAAACCTTGAAACTTCTTTTAAAACAACAAGATTGTTTACAGTAACCTTGGCAACCACCTTTCCTGAAATATCAGCATTTTCACATTTTATGGTACCTTCAATGCTTGCAGACTCACCCACAACGAGTTTGCCCTTAGTAATAATATTACCTATTAAACTGCCGTCAATTCTTAAATCACCGTCAGTTTCAATATCACCTTTTATTGTTGTTCCCTGAGAAATTAAATTGTGTACGTTAGTATCACCAATTCCGTTATTTGACTTTTTCATTTTATTTTGGTAGATTTTTAGCCTCAAAGTTAATCTCTTTTGTACATCTTTTCAAAGAAATCTTTATAACCACCAATATTTTTCTCACGATAAAACAAAGGATAGTTGGTTGTGGATATTGGAAACAGGAAGTATTCTTCCTCATTTACTCCAGAAAGCACATATTCATCGTTTTGTAAAGCGGCATAATAATTAAGTGCTTCATCTTTGTTTTTAAAGTTACCCACGGTAATAATTGTTTGCAGTTTATTTAACATCAAACTCTTAGTTTTCAGCCTCATCAAACTAAAATACTTTCCGTTAAAATCCGATAATCTGATCTTTAACGGACTTATTTTTACTGATTTATTATTAACCACAAACATTACAAAGTGGACTTCGTTTTCTTCGTAAGTATAAATAGATGGTTCTTCTTTTTGTGCTAATATCTCTTCTT
>Ga0164315_10002048_pt1 | contig 15363 bp, 22 predicted proteins | sample GuaBasSedimGuay6_FD_113737 | JGI IMG/M metagenome (GOLD analysis project Ga0164315, IMG submission 113737) | Subseafloor sediment microbial communities from Guaymas Basin, Gulf of California, Mexico - Guay6, Core 4569-2, 0-3 cm | ecosystem: Environmental > Aquatic > Marine > Hydrothermal vents... | reverse complement strand
TAGATAAGAGTTTACCAATCCAAGTTTTAGATTCATATTTTACTACTGAAGGGTCATCTATTAAACCGACAAATGGAAATCTACCATCATCACTTAATTTAACTTGGCCTTCTTTTTCAAGTTTAATTAATAATTCGAAAAGCTCATCATCCCCACAATTCAATTTTTCTTTTAAATTTAAAATAGAGTCAGGACCATCTCTATTTAGTACTATAAATAAATGTATCCTTAACCCAACTTCTTCTATTCTTCGTACCTCTACCGGTGGAACTATCTTGGCACTACACTTATCACACGCGTAATGTAGAACTCCTGGTATTTTATACTCTCCTATTCCAGGCCTATTAAAAGTTATATTGCTTTGTTTTTTAACCATTGGTTTATCACATTTTATGCACTCCATAGTTTACTCCTCGTCTGAATTATTTAATGCTTCTTTTAATGCTTCTATAGTTAGTGCTTGTCTAGCTATCGTAGAGTACATCATTATTTTAGCAATATCTTCTATCACTGCGTCTTTAGTAATACTAAATCTTTCTGCAGTATCTCTAATTCCTTGATCTTTTAGTAAACCCTCACATGTCTCATCCATATGGCACATAACATCAAAGGTTCTTTCAGTAAGTTTAATAAAAGCTTCTCCTTGTCCAAATACGTCATCTGCTGCAAACATGTTTTTTAAAGTAGTACTTAGGTTATCAAGCACTTCATTAGATGCCACGAAATCCGTCATTTTATTTTTTGTCATTTTATTTTTCCCTTTAATTATTTTTTTTTCGTTACATGTATATTATAAGCATACTTAATTATTTGTCAAGAATAAATATACTTTTATTCTTTAATTCAAGTCTTAATAAAATAAGTCTTCTTTATTAGGTAAGAATTCGTCAGTCCAAAGTGCCGTACCTTTTACTACTCTTATTTTATCCATATAACCATAAAAATTATTTCCTTTTGGACTACTTCCTATAGTAAAGAAACCATTCGAAGAATTAACTGGTAGTTCTGATATCCATATGTTTTTTATTTGACCATTTTTGAAAGTGTAGAAATTATTATTAGCCCGTGTGAGCGCCCAGTGTATCCAAACATCTTCTTCAATAGAACCAATAAATTTTTCATCTGCTATATCCCAATTATCACCATTACTAGTAATAGAAACTACTTTATTAGGATTACTAAATATATTAATAGGATCTTTTCTATCAACAGAATTTTTATATAACGAATATTGAATAGGACTCAATTCTAGTTTATAGTCGTTAGGATCTGATTTTTTATATTCCCACCAATCAATTGAGAAATCTTCTACTCCGAAATTAAAATCACCGTCATCAGTAAAATTTAAATTAGAATCTTTTCCATCAAATTCTACACAACCTAGTCCGAATAAAGCTCTATTTTTATCAGTCATTTTAGTTCTACTAATAATTGGTTGATGATTTCCTGTCGCGTCTATTATATCTGTCTTATCCACAGTAACAAACAGATGTCCAAGTAATGTAGTATCCTCAACCTCGTTAAGCATCGGCCTAGAAACCATTCTACTTCGTAAAGCTGATTTGGTATTATTTGCTTTTCTACCAGAAATTCTAGATAATCTTGCCATTAGCGCTCCTTTTTTTTATAAAAAAAATACGTTATAATTCTAACTATAAATAGGTTAGATAATTATAGTATTTAGATGAAGTTAATACAGGAAAAATAAGTACAATTGATATTAGTAATACTGCTGGATCTTTATTAAATAGCAATCCGTCTGATAGCCCTAACATACCTGAGGTCATCTTTCGCCCGTATGCCCTGATAACCATTACCAAGCGTCATTTCGATATCCCAAGCATCTCTAGAGCTAGGCCCACATGTGGTGGATGACCAGTACGGTGTTGAATAGCCATTATCAATAACAGCACCTGCTGCTAGTAAATCAGCAAGATTTGCCCATAAAAACCGTAGTTCGTTTTTAGAAGGTAAGTACCAGTCAAAATACCCTCCAGTAGTTAAATTATTGCAGTAAGTTCCTGCTTGATATCTAGTATCTGCGGCAGCTAAATTAACAGTGTTTTGATAACCATCTGTTAAACTATACGCATTTGCTGGCCCATAGTCATCCTCCTGGGTACTATAGTCTAAATTTGCTTGACTGTCATATGGTGATAGTATAAGTTCATAACCGTTTAACTCCCCTATGTACCTGCCTCCCTCATATATATCACCTAGACTTACTTTAGCTGTTTCGTGGAAATCTTTGCTTGTAAAGAATTCAGCAATTGTAGGCCGAATAAATCCTTCCTTAGCTTTACCGCGCATAAGTGTTTGTTTTTTATGATAAATTGAAGAAGCAAATGCATTCACTGGAGGAATATAGCCATAATCTAAATCTTCCATCATTTCAAACTCATCAACAATAAGGTATGCGTCAACCGAATTCAATGTATATCTATAGTATCTATATAAGGAGGTATTATCACAGAGGAATTCCCTTCTTTGTGAACTAAGCCAATCGTTTATACCTTCTATAGTATCAACAACATACCACTCACTATCATCATTAGACCCTTCTAATACCCAGCTCTTAGGACTGTACTGTGTAGACGTACTATTAGGGGCTGTTATAGAATATTTTCTAATTCTTTTTTGAACACCAACTCCAAAGTCATATTTAATCCAACCTGAACTGCCGGGGCAACTCCAAGAGTCATCATGGGTACCAAGAATGTTATTAAAAGCTTTATCAGCAGATCTACCAGCGTTCTGTATAGCGCTAGCAGTGGCTACCCCTCCCTCACATAAATCTTCTGTATATGCCATTGTATTATTTCTCCTTTTTTTTATTTGAACAATATTAATTACACAACTTCATCTTTTCTACATTTAATTTCCTTGGGCACCTCCAGCATCTTAGGTTTAGTGCCCGCATAAAAGCCTATTGCTATTGCTGCTACTGAACTAAAAGAATAATAATAACTAGTAAATTTATCCATATCAGCACCAAAATAAATAGCCACAGCTATCATTATAGTTAATATAAGATATGTAAATATAATACTAAATAACATTACTCTTCTAGCTCTGGATGGTTCTTTTTCCACCCATTCTATTAGTTTTTTCAAAATATAGTTCCTCCTCTTTCTTTATTACTAAGGTGCTTGAATTAACAAACACCTTAGTTTTAAAGCATTATTGGATTATGATATTAGGTGGAATAACAATTACTGCCTCTTTTTCTAAATTCCCTTCACTACCGCTGTCTAAATTTAAGGATGCTGTGAAGAAAGATACAGGTTTAATACTCATATAACCAAAACCAATATCACCGAATGTATTAGGTGTACAGTCTCGTATAAACTCAGTTGTATATAGTGTGAAGCTAGATGCTGCATTTGTATCAGCAAAATAAGTTGCTGTTCTTTGACCTACCAATACAACACTGTCCGGTATCTCGCTTTCTTTCACTAATAAATTTTGAGTGAAAGCCGATACAGGTTTGTTGCTCCAAGAACTATCAACCATATTACCAAAAGTTTCCGGTACACAGTTTCTTATAAATTCGGCACTATACAGTGTAAATGAAGCGTTGTTTAAGTTAGTAACTTCGAATTCTGCCATAGTATCCTCCTTTTATAAAGGTATCCCGAACGAACCGTAAGTACCTTGTTTTATAATAAAATGATCTAAGTCTGTTCCTCCATTATCAAGGAACATATCACTATCACAAGCTACTCTGAAGATATCTCCATTAGCCCCTATATTTGTTGTAAAAGCTTTTAATCCAAACATTTTTCCCTTAACGTATCTATTCGTAGTGTTATCGAAAGAAGCTATGATATCAAATACATGATGTTTAACAGTAGCTCCAAACGGCGGTGGGTTGCTCGGTATCGTTCCATTCATATCAAAATAATTAGTAGTACTTACACCCTCACCACCCCAATGTCCAATAGGCGTACACATTCTATTATAATAAGTAGCCTGTGCCCCAGTATATTTAGCAGTTCTAGGTGGACATAATACATAATAATTACTATAACTAGTACTTGGTTTATAGTTTGACGTAGCTAGATAAGAATTCATCCATGCAAAATGTGGAGTGTTATCTCCATCATTAGCTACAGAAAATTCAAAACAACCAATCCCTCCATTACCAGTGGAACTCCCAATAACAGTACCTATATTCAGCATGAAAAAATATCTTTCTGAAGCAAACAAATGTAATCTGCCATTATGAGAGGCTAAAGTAATAGCTTGACTCCATAATGCATGATTATCTGAATAATACGCTAGATTAGTACCTATTTTAGTTGTAGAATTATAACCCTCGTAAACCTTACAATAGAAACTATATCCTGTGGTATCATAATAACCTATTTGAATATATTTATAGGTAGTAGCATCTTTATTTACTGCTTTATAAGTCATAACACATTTGTTACTACCGGCATCCCAGAAGCTTGCATCTTCTTTGGTCCACCCATGTGCTACCAGGAAAGTCTGTACTTCTGTTAAAATCTCTGTGTAAGTAGATCCAGCAGTATATTCTATAAAGGCAGAATTGTCTCCTGAACTTGTTTGTGTAACTGGCATATTAGTTCTCCTTTTATTTTACTATATTTGTGTTAAATCAACATCAGTTAAATCAATAGAAATGTCCACTGCTATATAAACAGTGTCTTCAATAGTCTGAATGTTATAACTTTGTCCTGGGCTTAATTGAGCTTCAATTACTGAAACATCCCCAGTAAACGTGTAAACATTAAACAGTGTTTTATCAAAATAATCTTCAACTATCATAGTATTCTCCTTATGTTTTTGTATTATTAGAAGGTCTAAATGAATAGACCCCTAAGGTTTAAATCATTATTGTAGTATAATATCAGGTAGCGAGATAATTATACTTTCTTTACTCCTTTAGTTTAATTGTGTTACTCCAGTTAAACGATTTTCTACATCATAAGAATAGTTCCATTTTTCAATAAGAGCGTCCAAAGGAGTAAAGAAAGTTATAAACTCGGCTTTACCTGCCGGATTATACTCTATTGTACAATAAACTCCATTCCCATAATCAGTCCTAGTTACTTTATTACTTTCATTGTAAGTAATGTTAGTTACCTCTTCAGCCTGTAATCTTTGAAACATGGTATTCCCATATGCAGGTACCCAGGCAGTTGGATCTATGCTAGATAACCTCCAATAACCTCCAGTGTCTAACTGGATACATAGCCTACCTATATCTTCAACTTCAAATCCTATAGCAGCATTTCTGGTAATTCTATCAGAATACTCAAATGCATGTGCCACATGGATTGTTTTACCTACTAAATTTTCATGCTTTATTAACATATATCATTTCCCCCTTTATAAAATTACCAACTCACCGTCGTCGTTCGTCACTATATAATCTAGTTCCCCTACGATCAAATCTTGTGCATTGCCTTTAGGTATAGCTTTGTATACCTGAGGTGTACAAGTAAAAAATTGAATGAGTGTGGCTCTAGGTAATTCAGGGTCTACACTTCTCAATTTCCAGGCAACGTCATATACCTGTGATAATGTTCGTGCCATAAGTCCCTCCTATTTTAGAAATTTGGTATTAAAGAATCCCTTATTACATTCAAGTTGAGGATTTTGAGTATATCTAAACTTATCCATGAACTTATTCATCTCGGCCATTAATTTGCTGTATGATATGTCATAGTTATGTTTGTGTAAAGTCTGAGCTAAAGAATAAGTCATTGCACCTCTGTATTGTTGGTTGATCCAAGCATCAGCACTAGTCTGATTTTCTTCGCAACCAGCCAGTAAAATAGCATCTCCTTGATCAGTGGTATCTACTAAGAAGTTGCTTTTTTTAGCGCGCCTGTCAACTTGTGGATCTGGGAAATCAAAAGAAAAATCTTCTTTTATAATAACTGCGGAGTTACTTAGTATATTTGATAATGGTGGAGATATAAATCTGTTAACAAAATCATTTTCTGTATGTTTGTCGCCAGCCTTTAAACCATTCCTAAGACCAGTACCAGAATGGCAGCAGTCGAGGATAACTAGTGTAGTACAATCCTTTGGTACTCTTTTAAAATAAGAGCCCACTTCATGATCCCTTAAAGGGTCTTTCCAATTTAAATTTACTGGGCACAAAATTTCATCTCTACCGTCAGTTTCGTTTGAGGAAGTCCAATCATCTACCATAACCTGAGAACCATGACCTGAATAATGAAATACAATAGTATCTCCTGATTGTACACCAGTAGTGAGCCATTTTAGCCCGTTTATGATGTTTTCTTTAGTAGCCTCATAGTCAGCTACCACTTTAATTTCTTCTGTCTTAAAACCGAATTTTGACGTCAATATTTGGAAGATTGTGATAACGTCATTAACACACCCTCGAAGGGCTGAATCAGAGTACTTATTAATTCCTACAAGAAATGCTTTCTTCATAATAATTCCTCCTTTTATTTATATTTATAATAATTATCGAATGATTTAATATTTTTAAATTGAATAACTTTTCCTATTTTTAGTACTTAGTCATATTATCAATGTAAAAGGTATTCTCTAAATCATCATTTAGTATTTTAAATGTTAGTGTGTTGTAACCTCCACTAAGTGTAGTTACGTCCCAGACTTCTGTTTGAAAAACATCAGATGCTTGTATATTTATGTCGTGAGTTAGTATAGATTCTGAGCTACCTGCGTTAATAGGTATTACTTGGTCATCTATCTGATCAATTGCTACATGCTGTTCTATTATTCCATCAAAAATTACGGTGGAATTAGCTATTATAGCCTCATAAGTAGTATTTGTTATTTCATCATCAGAAATTGTTATTTTTGTAGTTTTTATGCCTCTAGTGGTATTAGCGGTTCCGGAATGATGCCCATTATTTACTACAATACTATCAAATGTTTGAGAAGAATTAAACACACATACTAATCTTCGATTCGAACTGCCACCAGACGTAGACACCCAACCATTATTAGTAGAGACCCCAGTTTTAGAAAGACTGGTATCAAATATCCGCCAGACCTCTGTACTTACAGCATAAAATAAACCATACGCAGTGAAGTCAGTGCTGTTTGTTAATGATACTAACGTGCCCTTATAATAGAATTCTATTGATCTTATTTGACTATAAGTACCATCTCCCCAATTATCGGAGTATTCTAATATAATAGATTTAGCTGAATATTCTATACTACTACTACTTAACTGTAATTGTATATTAGTGCCTACTCTAGAAGATCTCACATCAAATTGAATATTATTTATATCAGTTGTATCCAATACTGGAGTTAGTATTTTACTAAAATAGTCATTCACAGAGGAATTAATGCCAGCTACTGCTTTTAATGAGTAATTGCCATAGGTTTTAATAACATCCTCAGAAGATAATATACTTGACGTGTTTATATCTTGTAAGGCTAATATTTGATCATCCACCTCATTAGCTGCACTATGTTCAGAAAATACCCCATCGAATATTAAGTATGCATTTGATATAGTCTCTTCATAAATAGTAGATGTAATATTATCTGATGAAGTATAGATTCTTACATTTTTCGCACCTCTTGTGGTAGCTATTGAAGCATCGGCCTTTGCAAATGCGTTATTGACAACTATAGAATCAAACGTAATAGGTATATTTAAAACACATATTAACCGTTGATTAGTTATATTGGGAGATGTAGCTAACCAAGAATTATTAATATTTGATCCAGTTTTAGATAGAGAGGTATCGAAGATATTTTTAGCGTAATAGGTTGAACTATGTGCGGTAGTCTCGTAGGAGGTAAAATCAGTATCTAGTAATTCTATTAATTCACCATTTAGTTTAAATTCAATGGATCTAATAGATAACCACGTTGCATCCACGTAGTTATCTGTAATATCAAGTATTACAGATTTAGCAGTAATATAGTTTTGAGCTGTTGTTACTATATAATTATTATTAAGTATTTCGTCTGTTGGGTATTCAAATGGATCAATCCAGTTAATAATTTCTAATTCCTTTTCTTCAAATCTCATATTATCTATGTAAAAAGTATTTTCTAAGTCATCATTTATTATACTAAACATTAATTGCTCGTATGTACCTGATAGGGTTGAGACATCCCAAATTTCTTTTTGAAAAGTATTAGGAGTAGTTATATTTATAGTATGTACCTCTAATATAGTACTGATTATATTTAATATTTGATCATCCACTACATCGTTAGTAACATGCGCTGCTATTTCACCATCAAATACTAAATTAGAGTTAGTTAAACCATCATTATAAATTGTTGAAGTTACTATGTCTGTGGAAAAATATATTTTTATGTTCTTAGCCCCCTCCAATGTATAATTACCTAGGTGATGCCCATTGTTTATAACCACATCTTTGATCATATAGGGAGAATCGAACACACATATCAATCTTTGGTTTGTTTGAGACTCTTGGGCAGATATCCAAGATGAGTTGGCCCAAGAACCTGTTTTTAAAAGTCCTGTATTAAAAGCCATAGCAGGAGTGTAGCCAGAAAATAATGACGAGGCGTAAGCAGTAAAGCCAGTGGTCAGAGGTATAATATTATCATTCTCATCTATAAATTCGATACTTCGTATCGACATATAAGTTTCTGCTCCACCATAATCATTAGCAATGTCCACTATTACAGACTTTGTAAGTACTAGAGAGTTCGTTATTAATTCAATGGATAAATTAGTTCCAACTCTAGAAGAAGCTATGTCGAATGCTAATAGATCTTTCCCCGCCAGACTTAATTCTGGGGTCATTATTTTAGTTATACTAGAACCTAAAGATCCTGAAATAGCTGTACCTTTTAGGCTGTAATTCCCATAGGTAATGGTATCTACAAAAGAATTGGTTTCAGGAGGTATTAAAGATAAAATTTGATCATCTACTTCGTCAACGTTAGTGTGTTGGGTAATGTAACTATCAAATATCAAAATAGCCTTCGATATAGCGGCATTATACGTAGTGTCAGTAATTTCATCAGAACTTGTGTTAACTATCATATTTTTTACGCCCCTATTAGTAAAGGCTGTACCAGAATGATGTAAATTATTCACGGTTATACCGTCAAAAAATATAGGGGCATCAAATACAATAATCAACCGCTTAGCACTATTACCAGTCTGAGTCTGCCAAGTAGTATAATCTATGCCACCAATTTTAGTTAAAGAGGTATCAAAAGCCATCTCAGCCTTATAATAAGGATCATAAGAGTTAGTAGCATAAGCAGTAAAATCATAGGTAGAAAGTTCTATTAATTCTCCCCCAGAAGTAAATTCAATTGATCTTATTCCCATATATGAAGCATCGCCGTAGTTGTCTGTCATATCAAAAATAACTGATTTAGTTAAGTCAACGACATTATTTTCAGAAGATATATTAAAGGTAGTTATAGCTTCTGGTATATTTTGTAATACTAATGTTTGAGAATCTGGTTCATTGATAGCACTGTGTTGGTTAAATACATCATCAAATATTACGATGCCGCCTGTAACAGGCGCGTTATAAGTTAAAAGTGTTTCAGTAGTAGTAGTAGTCATAGTAATTTTAACATTTTGTATACTATAAGTAGTAAGAGCTCCATCATCATGGCCATTTGTTACTATTATATTATTAAACTGTTGTGGTGTATTAAAAACTATGATTACTCTAGTATTTGAGGAAATGTTTTGTTGCCACCCGTTCTCTGGATGAGCCCCTATTAAACTAGTAGTAGTATCAAACAAATTAGCTACTGCATAAGGGGAGGAATGTGCTGAACCATAAACTGTATAATCCGTGGTAGTTAATTCTAATTTAGTACCGTTAAGATAGAAATCAACTTCTCTACATAGTATTGCGCCACTCCCGCCCCAGTTATCTGCTATGTCAAATACCACAGATTTAGCAGTTAATGTTCCTGGCATAGTACCCATATCGTTAACTATATAATTGGAATTAATAATTTCATCCGTAGGATATTCAAAAGGGTCTACCCAGTCTATTGCAGTGAATGGGGCAACTGAAGTGGTGCTACGATCAAGACGCTGCCATCCATCATTATTTCCAGTTATCCATGATTTAGCTACTTTATCATAAAAAATTGTACCTTCATAACTTGAGTCCCAAGTGGGTGCTTCGCTCATTGCGAACATATTTTTAATGTAATTTTTTAGTCCTGTTTCCATAAACTACTCCTCTTTGATTATAATCCAACCTAGACTATCACCACCAACCCAAACATGGTTATCTGTATCATAGATAAGAACTCCTTCATAGCTAGAATCCCACTCTGGTAGTGTTGTTGCAAACATATTTTTAATGTAATTTTTTAATACATCTTCCATTTATACTCTTTCTCCTTTAAAATAAAAAAAGATATAAAAACTAGTAATTCTAATTCCTATATCTTTCCCTTTTAAAAGCTTATTTTAAATCTAAATTATTTTATATTTAGATCTACTATATTAGAGCTCAAATACGGTGTAGTTTTATAGCTCTTTGTTGTTTGTAATTTTTTAGTTAATTTAACCATGCGTTTTAAACTAACTTTTATTCTTTTGAGGTGTTTTTCCAACTCATTATTTGTATCCCCCATCTCAATTAAAGTTATACTGCCTGATATTATCTGTAAGGGCTGGCTAATTTCATGACATACTCCACCACCAACTTCAATTAATGTTTTTAGTTTTTCATTCTCTAGGTTAACACTAGTTAATTTTCTTTTATTCGTAATGTCTCTGGCTATACCATAAAAACCTATAATTTTTTTATCATCATCGTAGAGAACTTGGCAAGCGGAGTCAGTTAAATATGTCTCGGTACTATTAGCATATCTATTAGTAGTTTCTATTAATCTAACTAATGTATCTACATTATCTTTTTTTAAACATTTTACTATTAACTCCTTACATTTATTTAAGGAAGACTTTGTCATAATTAGACTTAGTGATTTACCTATAAGTTTATCTCTTTCCCACCCATATTTTTCTATAGCTTTGCTATAATAAAGAGCTTTTAAGTTTGTGTCTACTATCCATACTACATCATGTACACGATCCATTATATCTAATAGAAACTCTGTTTTAATTTTAAATTCCATAACTCTGTCCTTATATTTATTATCTTAAATATACTAATCAAAAATATATCTTTCAGCTTGTTGTGCTATTAATTCATGAACTCCATGAGGAGGAGAAGGTGTAAAATAAGTTTCAGCTATAACATGTCCTAGTTCATGCGCCAGTACTCCGAGATTTATATTTCTAGCAGAAACGTATATTGTATTTTTTCGTCTAGCATAAAAGGCTATATAAGTGGTATTTATAGCATAGATTTCTTTAAATTTAGCACGCACTTCTTGTTTATTTTTAAGTACTTGTAATCTAACTTTTAGCTTACTAATTGGATACATCTCCAGAATAGTCATTACTCTAGCTAAACATAAATCTATTTTAATTCGTACCATTTCAGGTATAGATTTTATATCTTTACGTCTTATACTGTCTCGAATTCTTCCTCTAACATATAACTTTTTATTAAATTTCTTTAATGTGTCGGAATCAGGAAAACAAACTTCAATATACCTCGTTGGTAAGTTTAGCATATTTCCTCCTTAATAAAGCCTCTAACTATTGAAGGTTAGTTTAATTAAATGGTATCTCCTTTATCTAAATAACGTGAGGTTAGACAATAGAATTTATACATAACAGCTGTAACATTTTCAGCTTCTTTTTTAAGTTTTTCATTTTGTTGTACTGCTGGATGGGTCTCTACATACTCAAAGAAATGATCATTGGCCACATGAGCCCTATCCATAGCTTCAAAGTAATGCCATTTAGTTAATTTAATAGGTTCTTCCATAATAATCCTTTTTTTTTAATAACTACCTAGTTGCTTCTCTAACAAAAATTATATCATTGAATTCTAAACTACAAGCATTGCATTTAAAATCTTTAATAATTCCTATTCCTATAGAAATAATACCACTTTGTTTACATCTAGGGCAAGTAGTAGAATCTGTAGGAACTTTGATTTCGACTTTTTCAGTTAACTGCTTTGTTTCCATGTAGTAACTCCTTTAATTATGTTAGTTTATAATTCTATTATAATCACTTTGTATAGTTTGTCAAGTATTTATTTACACCATCCTTCTTTTGTACCACCATAATAAGGTTTTGCCAGTTCTTTAGTAATTAACATATCTGCTAAATTTTCTCCATCTATATATACAGTTGCTAAAATTCTAAAGTATTTATCTCTCTTTAAATTTACTAACTTAATTCGTTTAGAATTTTTACAAGCCTCGGCTACAAAGTATTTAGCTTCAAACCCTTTTTTCTTACTCTCAATGCATCCACCTCTTATTTCTGGAGTGTCGATGCCGAATACTCTCACTGATATTTCTTTACCAATTAAAGGATGTAGTCCTGGTATATTTACTGTAATAGTATCACCGTCATAGTTTCTTACATATTCAACCTTATTTATATTACCATATACTGTTTGCCCAGCTTCAGCACAAGAGCTACACCCATGTAAAATAAAACTAATTATTACGATCAATACGAATAATTTGAGTTTCATTTGAAATCCCCCTCGGTGCTACTAATATAGGTCTGGCTCTATCTGGATCTGTATATGCATTAGAGAATGTTCTTACAAACCAATAAACATATGCAACTCTAAATCTATTCATCTTATCTTCAAGACAGATTCTTTTCATTAATTTATCAGCGTAGGCTCTATTAGTTCTAGGTATATATCTCAATCTCATTAATTGATATAGAGCGTCATGTATTAAACTACCTCGCATGAAGTCCTGTGTATCCATGGCAGGCCCTGATGGTCCATCCCAGGCATATCCTGCAATACAAGTAAGTATACCATTAGGGGTTAACTTTAAGAATCTGGCTTCCATATCGAAACCAAGTATTGTAGTTTGAATACTATAAGTTTCATATAACTGATATTTATAGCCTTTTATATATTTAATTTGTTCTACCATTATTCTTTTGGCTCCTCCTTGTCCTTTTTTATTTTCATTGTACTTAAAGTCTTTAACCAATCCTTTACTTGTTCTTTCTTATCAAAATGTTTAAAGCTTTTAAAAATATCAGTTATCTTAGTATGTAGCATATGTTCTATATCCTCTACACAATCAGATGATATTACATTAGTAGGTACTTCGCGTTCTTCTCCGCAATAATCATATGTTAGATCTAATATGTCTTCAATCAGCATTCCTTGGGTTACAGCTATTGAAAATAATACCGTGTAATTTTTATGCATTAAATACCTCCATTACGATTTATTTAAAAGCTCATTACTACTAATAGTAAGGTTTGTTTAATAAATCAATCTTTTTTCAGCATACCAGTTAAAGTACGTTCCGCATTTTTCACAATACTCCTGTCTAGAAACTACTACACTGCCACAATCACAACATAAAAATTTGTTTTTGTTTATAAACAACTTTGATGTGGGAGCTACCGCTGGGCCAGGTTTAATTATATCTAATGGAGGTAACGGGTTAGGTGCCTTTTTATTCATTAAATACTCCTTTATAGATTAAATTTACAGTATTCTTATCTGAAAGCATTTCCGTGTAAGTTGGACTAACTAACTCACTTATTACCTTTCTAACCTTAATGTCAATTGCTGTTGATTCTTCTTCGTTTTGGTTTCTACCTTTTGTTTCAAACTCGTATTCTAAATTTCTAAGAAGAAAGATGTCAACACTAGGGTAGTTGTTGTTAGTACTAACAATAAGTTTTTTAAAAGCCTCTTCATTATAGAACTCAGTCATAATACTAGCATATATTGTTGATAAAAGTAATGGACTATCACATATCATATAATCTACTTTATTTCTTAATCTGAACATTTTTCGATGTTGTTTTGCAAAAATATACAACTGATCTTCTTCTAATACATTTAGTCTGTCTTCATAAGTTAACTCTTTGGCATATTCTGATACGTACTCAACACTGTGTCTATTTGATTTCATTTTATAGAAGAGTCCAGCAGCTATTGTGCTTTTACCAGTGCCTGGCCCTCCATATAAATTAATAACCTTTTTTAATCTCATCACATTCTTTCCTCCTTATAGCACTAGTACCTTTCGATACTAGTGCTTGAATATTTATTATTTATTATTTCTTTTGTTTTTCTTTTTGTTTTTCTTTTTACCACAATTCTTCTTTTTCTTTTTACCGCAATCAGATTGAGCTGCTATGGATATTGCTTCATCTAATTCATCTTCATTGTAATTAAGTTCTAGGTCATTACCGGCTTTTGCTATACAAGATACATATTTACCGTGGTTTTTCCAATCATTTTCACAAGGACAGAGGCTGGCTATATCTTCTACTGCTGCAGCTACTAGACTTGGCTCGGGATCGCTTATTTCTTCTTCCTCTTCTTCTTCTTCAGGGGCTGATAACTCTCTAGACTCTTCTTCTTCTTCTTCTTGCGTTACATTAATTGTTATATCATCAAAATAACCCCCACCTGTTCTATCTAAATGTAGTCCTGCTTCTACTAACCAAACTCTATTAAAAGTTCTTCCAGCAATGAGGCTCTCAAATCTTGAGATCCCGAAATCCAAATTTTCCCATCCATCATAGTAAGATTTGTAGCCAGTACAATTCCAAGTTTCCTCCCACAAAATATTATCTTCTTCATCTACTTCTTGTAGGATTATAACTACTTTACCAGCGTTAACGGTCCTACTATTAAGATAACTAAACATCATGGATAGTTCAGTACAAGGGGCATCGAAATCATACATCATTCCCACCATATGATACCACATTGAAATACCAAGAGTCATTACTGAAGATTTACCTGTGTAAAGCACCCCAGTACGCTCACCTAAAGGACCTACCTCTAGAATACTAGGATTAACGTGCAGTTTAAGATCTTTAATCATCAATTTACCATTACCTGTTAGATGAGAAGAATAATTTTTACTATTAGTTATAGTATCAATTATAATATCCTCATTAATACATTGAGGTGCCTCTGTATCGTATAAGGAAACGTGATACCCGTTGAAGTCATCAAATACTTCAGAACTAAAAACCGAACTAACGAAAACAAACAAACTTACAATTACTAATGAAATTACTTTTTTTGAAAACATATTTACTCCTTTCTTTAAATTATGGTTGTTATTCAACCTTACATATAATATAGTAACTAATACTTATTTGTCAAGTAAAAAAAGTTACAGTGCACGGTGCCCATAATGAAAACGTTGTTTTAAACGTATATTTTACCTTTAATATACGTGACCATTATAAGCTTTTTAAGACCCTAGAGTCAAGCGTGTTTCTGATTTCTTTCAATAAATAACTAAGTGAAACTG
>Ga0164315_10002047_pt1 | contig 15364 bp, 14 predicted proteins | sample GuaBasSedimGuay6_FD_113737 | JGI IMG/M metagenome (GOLD analysis project Ga0164315, IMG submission 113737) | Subseafloor sediment microbial communities from Guaymas Basin, Gulf of California, Mexico - Guay6, Core 4569-2, 0-3 cm | ecosystem: Environmental > Aquatic > Marine > Hydrothermal vents... | reverse complement strand
CTTAAGCTCAATGTCGGGTGGGTAACGTGTTTTTGTTGCCGGCCCCTTAAGCTCAATGTCGGGTGGGTAACGTGTTTTTGTTGCCGGCCCCAATAGATCAATATTTCACGCTAAAGTTTCGCGGAGCGAAACTTTAGCGTGAAATGGGTGGGTAACGTGTTTTTGTTGCCGGCCCCTTAAGCTCAATGTAGGGTGGGTAACGTGTTTTTGTTGCCCACCAATAGATCAATGTAGGGTGGGTAACGTGTTTTTGTTGCCCACCAATAGATCAATGTGGGGTGGGTAACGTGTTTTTGTTGCCGGCCCCAATAGATCAATGTAGGGTGGGTAACGTGTTTTTGTTGCCCACCAATAGATCAATGTAGGGTGGGTAACGTGTTTTTGTTGCCGGCCCCAATAGATCAATGTAGGGTGGGTAACGTGTTTTTGTTGCCCACCAAATTAAAAAGTTTAAGCCTATGCCCACCTGTAGTATAAAAAGTGAAGTGCATCCAAGGGCCAGCAAACAGGGTTAAGTATAAACAAGGGATTTAAGATGACATCAAAATTACGCGCAGGATTTTAGCACTTTGTTTAACACATTGCATTAATTGTGAGAAGCAAAAGGGCGAACACGCAGGTTCGCCCTATTTAATATTAAACTTTAGCGTCTTTAGCGTCTTTAGCGTTATTTTTTGTTTTTTTGAGGGCACAAGGGCAACTTAAACGATGGCATGGAACGATTTAGCCCCCTCGTGAGAGATTTTTTTCTTTAACGGCAGTCAAGTCATTGTACAAACGCTCTAAATCCCAATTACATTAACCATTAACCATTAATTGCTGAAAAATACAAATGCAATTTGAAAAATATTTTGATTTTGTTGCCGAAGATGCGATTCGGATTACAAAAACCAGAGTAGGTATTGAAACCGTCATAGAGGATTACCAACAGGGGGCCAGTCCAGAAGAAATTATTTTGCACTATCCAAGCCTCTCTCTTGAGCAAGTCTATGCGACGATTACCTACTATTTAGCTAACCCAAGCAAGGTAGAAGCCTATATGGCATTGGTGTACCAACACCAAGATGACGCTTATGTAGAGCAACAACGTCATCCTTCAACATTTGTGCGTTCATTACAGCAACGATTAAGCGCACAACGTCAAAAACGTCAAAAACGTTTTCAATCTGAAAGACAATCGCAAAAGAGATCAATTCAGCCACTTCAAGTGAATACATTATGAAACAGCGTTTTTTGATGAACATATCAGCTCAGCGATTCAACGACAATTACGCCGACTTGAACCGCAAATTGACATTTTGCGTATTGGTAATCATGATGCCCCGCCAATAGGAAGCACCGATCCTGATATTTTAGTTTGGTTAGATCAGGAAGATTACATTTTAATTACTCAAGACAGAAGCACCATACCAGGACATTGGGCTGATTATTTTGCGAAAGAAGGACACGCGCCCGGTGTTTTCTATGTTCATCGAAAAGCAACTCTTGGACAAATTATTGAGGAACTTTACTTAATTTGGATGGTTTCAAGCGCAGAAGAGCACAAAAATTGCCAATTATCTATCCCATTAAAATAATAGAGTTTATACCGATTTAATATAACGATTTTATTAAAAGTCATATTTTGAGAAAAGTCATGAAATCAAGCACTTACATTTAATCGGTATAATGTCTAATATAGCACTTTTGACAAGCGCGAAAGACATCAATTGTAGGGGCAAGCCCTTGTGCTTGCCCTGTATTTAACCAAATCGAAAAATTAATACATCCGTATCAAATATCACTATACCGATCTCCTCGAATCCGATTCATTTGTTCTTCAACTGATTCCACGTCGTTGCGACAATTAAAAAAGGGATGTTCACAAACTGTCTTGGTTTTAGTTTTTAAGGCTCTTTTAATGAGCATCCTAATTTTTATACAATAGCGTATTTTCACCTTTTCGTTGCGCTCCAATTTGTAATGATTAATAATTAATGACTAATAATTAATAGACTTATCCCTATTAAAGCTGACACGTTTGTAAATCCAATGTGAAAGTGCTGAAATGTGGCGTGAGACAGGTTTGAAGGTTTGAAGTGATAGAACGCTGATTAGACTGATTAAACTCATTAATGCATGATTAAAAAAATCAGTGGCATCATGAGAATCAGTATCATCAGCGTTCTATCAAAACTTTTTGAACCAACCGCTCGAAACGAATTATAAACACAGGATAAGTATCGGATTATTTTATCAAGTTTAAATCTTGAACTTGGAAACAATAACTTGCAATAGTAATAATGTTATTTATACAAAGGAGTAATGTTTATGATGCCCGAAGTCGAACTGCTTACCGAAAAAGCACTTAAGCTTTCAAGGCCCGCAAGAGCTTGTATCGTAGAAGTACTTTTGGAAAGTCTCGATTTTGAAGAAGATTTTACCATTTCAACGGAATGGCGAAATGAGATAACTAAGCGTTGTCATGAAATAGACAGTAAGCATGTGGAACTCATTGCTGGAGAAGTTGCCATGACACGTCTTAGGGAAAAATTGAAAGTGCTGAAATGTGGGGAAGAGAGGTTTGAAATGATAGAACGCTGATTAAACTGATTAAACTGATTAACGCATGATTAAAAAATCATTGAAAATCATTACCATACAAACCCCATTCAATATCTTCTTGTATAAACTGTTCCATTAAATCAACCGTATGTGATTCTAAATAGCGGCGTAAGGCTTCTTCAACCAAACCATCAATATTTTTGAACCAACCGCTTGAAACGAATTGAAGTATATTTTCTTCTAATCGTGGTGAAATTTCTATTGTGAGTGTTGACATAATAAATATTCCCTAATTAATTTAAGGCATGATTAAAAAATCAGTGGCATCATGACAATCAGCATTTCACGCAAAAGTTTTTGCGCGCAAAAACTTTTGCGTGAACCGAAGGTCAGCGAAGCTAAATATCAGCGTTCTATCAAAAATCTTCCGAAACGCTAACTTTCAGACTCTTCAGCTTCTGAGGGAAGCGAAGGTGATGGCGTAATCAACAATTCACCATTGTTAATAATATGTTGGGTATTAATTGTGATTTGTGTATTGATACGAATTTCAATTTTTTTATTTTCAACGCTTATCTTTTCTATATGCACTTTAGTCTCGACAGGTATAGCATCATTTGATTGAGATTGAGTTTGCGCTTTATAACCCGCCTCTTCAAGCCATTGACAAATACTGCGCCAATTTTCTACCCTTTCTTGCTCTCGCTTAACGATTGTTTTAACGTATTTATACAATTTATTAGACAAATTAACTTCAAGCCCTCTCACATCTCGGTGGAGTATTTCAGCAATATCATTAGGGCTATACCCACACAATAAACCACGCAAATGAAGTTTTTCAATTCGCGAGAGATTTTTTCCTTTAACGGCAGTCAAGTCATTGTACAAACGCTCTAAATCCCAATCATTTTCAGCTTGAGTGAATTGTTCATTGGTGTGTGCTGTCACGGTTGTGAATCCTTATACAAAATGAATAATTAAAATTAATGTAAAAACTAATATAGATTAGTTTCTTTAGCCAAAATTTTCCTGTAATATGCCGCTCTGAGATTGATGGCCACTCGTTAACATGAAAGCTAATATAAATTATAATGCAGTATAACAGATTTTATAATTTTTGTTAGTTTTTAATTTAATGGTGGTTTTGATATTTTAATTGGTGTCCAAATTTATTTGGATTGGTTTTTACTCTTAAATAGAGTGAGGTTATCAAATTTATGAAACAACTTGTTCGTATAATTAGTTCTGTCTTACTTGTTGTTGCTATAACATATAGTCAAGCAAGTTGGGCACGGTATAACCAGTATCTTACTGGTGGTTGGTATTCTCCTACTGGAAATACTACATTACTCACGAGTAATTATTATGATTACTATAGTTCCAAATACAGTTCTAGTTGGAAAAAAGAACATGCCGGAGTAGATGTTGTCTCGTCCCTAAATGCTCGAATTTATGCTATAGGCCCAGGAACTGTTCTTGCCGTCAGGAGAGAAAGCTCTTCAACCAAGAATTCATCCGTTATAACAATCGAACACAAAACGGGTAATGGGAAGAGATTTTGTGCGATATATGGTCATACATACTCCACCTTGAAAAGAGGTGATCGTGTTTCAAAAGGCCAGTTTATTTCCAAGGTGAAGAAATATGGTAAGCCAGTTCACATCCACTTTGGGATTAATACTTCTGTCAACAGTTCGATTTGTCAAAAAGCGAATCGTTGGGGGCTTGTGAAGAAAGGAAAAAATCCGGGAAGTTATGGGTTTGTTGACCCTTTTAAATGGTTAAACCAAAACCCTGCTGGGTCGATATCATCGGCTACCTTGAGTCGTATTAGAGTTTACTGTCCAAATTCAGTCAGCGAGAACTCTAGCAGTGCTGGCAGTTGCTCAGCTACGGCCTATTACTCTAACGGAACCAATAAAGATGTCACCAGTTCTGTTTCGTGGGGTGATAACAGTCGCGCACTTCGGGTTTATAGTAATGGTAGATTGAAAACGTCCAACGTATCAAGTGATCTGAACGTCACAGTAACCGCTAGCTATGGAAATCTACAGGGTTCCGCTACGGTACGGATTAAAGATGGAAGTATTGCTGGCGGTAAAGCACTAGATGGTAAAGACCCCCATGCGACTGGCTGTGATCGGGATGGCAAAACTGTTGCCTATAAGTCCATATCTTATGGCAAAATTGAACTGCGTTGGTCAAACAGTTGCAAGACTAACTGGACACGAGTCAAAGCTAATCGTTCTTCTTACTATACTGAGGCTTATCTCTGGCGCAGTAGTGACAGTAAGTACCAAACAAAATCTGGGAAAGGAACTATTTGGACACCAATGTTTTATGCGCCAAATATCACGGCTTGTGCCTCTGGAGTCGTAAAAGGCAAAAGAAGTAGCTGGACTTGTCGTTAAACCAATAGTCTAATTAAGGTACAAAGGGGTTGTTTCTTAACAGCCCCATTTTATTTATGGGAATATATTAATAAAAATGGGTTTAAACAGATTTTTTATACCAATAACACAAGCATTTATTTTTGTTGGCTTTGGTGGGATAGTCGGTTTTACAACTGGATTTTTTTTGATAAATCAACCTCAAAAACAACATTCTCAACAGATAAGTGAAGCACCAAAATTTGATTTTGAAGGACTTCAAGTCACTGTTAATAATCTCAATCAGATTGAACAAGAATTTTCTGATTTGTTTGTTAAATATGAAAAGCTTTCCAAAAATAGTCCACATGACAACGTTGATTCATTAAATAAGTTGAAAAAGGAATTTCTAAGTAGGTTTGATATACTTGAATCTTACATTAAGAATTCTAGTGACAATACCAACAACAAAGAACCAGTCCAGCATCAAGCCGATATCCAACCAAAAGACTGTGAACAATTTTATGAACAAGTTGATCCTGTCGGAATTCAAAATGCCATTGCTGATATGTATAGTGCTGATCTTGAGACTCGCCAGCGGGCGTTAAGGGCATTAACATTAATAGGTTCATCAGAAATTAAACAACAAATTGGTCAACTTATCTTCAATGATGAAGAAGATGCCACTCTACGTAATGATATTATAAAAAATTTGGATTGGCATGGTTTAAGTGAACAACTTGTTCAATTATTTCAAATTAGCAAAGATTATAATATTCGTGTAGCAGCTATTACAGCTGCACAAACCAGTCACTTTGATGAAGCGGAACAACAAACTTTTGAAAGCACCTTATTAGACAACTTTAGCGATGAACAAGATGATTTTGTCAAAATAGCTACCCTTGATTATTTTGCTAATAATAATCCCGAAAAACTACAAGATTTTTTAAGCAATCAATCTGAAGAAAACAGTTTATCGCCTGAAGTTCGTAAACATCTTCAATTTTTGTTAGTACCCGCTCCAGAAATCCCCACTTCTGAAATACAAGAACCGGGATAGCAAACATAATATTTTATTGTTCCCAACCTATGGTTAGGAATTTCAAGCGAACGCGACCCCTTTTTTTTCTTATGATAGATTAAATGTTGGGTTTCGTACCTCTATCCAGCAGATGCTGGCTAACATGAGTAGTATAGGTATCCAGATTGATTTGGATATGGTTTTTAACTTGATAAAGGAGAAAGTATGAATAGGTATTTAAGCATGAGAGTTTTCATTTTCATCGGGGCTTTGATGCTGGTGTCTATAGAAAGTGATTATGTGCTAGCTGAAATGGCAGATGAGACTTTCCAAAAAGAGTTCTTACTCTTGGACGTAGACAAGCTTGATGAAGCTCTTGGTGTGACAGAAATGACAAGCATTGATGAAAAAGGTCACAAACGTACTTATCGCCAACGCGATTTAGATGTGGTCGTTGATGAGATCACTAGACACACAAATGATGATCATCATGGTCATGGTGAGAATTATCATCTTTGGCGGGAATATCTGCGTCAACCCCATCCAACTGTAGAGACGTTTAAATATTTCTTTGCACAAGCCGCCCTTGAATTTGGGGTACCGGTTGAGCTTCTCGAAGTGATTGCTTTTGTTGAAACCAATTGGACGCAAATCGGGCCTTCTATTGATCGAGGTTGGGGCGTTTTGCATCTGGTTCACAATAATTATGCGGATACTTTAAATGAGGCCGCGAGTTTACTGGATATTGCGCCACAACGTTTGAAAGAAGATGCGCGGGAAAATATTCGCGGCGGGGCCGCTTTGCTCGCACACTATGCGGGTGAACAACGTCATAGCTGGACTCAATTAGCCGATTGGTTTGATGCCGTTAAACAATTGACTGGTTTAATCAGTGATGAACTGCGTGAAATGCAAGCTTTACGCTATTATGATATTCTCAAAACGGGAGCTGAATCACAAACCTTGTGGGGTGAAACAATCACGCTTAAAAGTCATCCAGAGGTTTTATTGACTCGTCAGCGGGTGAATCAGGCCCGAAAAAGTACCCGAAGTTCAGACTATGCGCCCGCACTTTCTCGGTTGACAGCTTGCAATTATAGTTCAAGTAGTGGTCGTACTATTGATACTTGGGTAAATCACTGGATTGGGGAAGGCACTTATGCGGGCGCGATTTCGTGGTTTAAGAATTGTAATGCGAAAGCTAGTGCCCATTTTGTCATCTCTTCCAATGGCGAAATCAGTCAATTAGTGAAGGTTAAAGATATTGCTTGGCACGCTGGTGTTTGGAATTACAATAAACGTTCTATTGGTGTTGAACATGAAGTGACTGTCTCTAATCCGAATGGATGGAATACCACTTGGACAACGGCTATGCTGAAATCTTCAGCTAAAATGGCCCGTTATTTTGCGGATAAATATCGTATTCCAAAAAGACGTTCTACAACCCCTGGCATTTTAGGACATAACCAAATCAAAAGTACGACTTGTCCAGGCACATTGCCTTGGAATACATGGATGACTTATTTCTCAAACAGTGGTACTGATATTAGGTTATATTCCACAATGACTATAGACCCATATCCTATAGTTCAGGGGTCACCTGTAACAGTAACAGTCGATATTGTCAATTATGCTGAAAAAGATTTTGTTGGTAATTTTGCGGCTGCCCTTCATTCATCATCCGGCCGATTTTTAGGTGATATTGGACGCATAAACAATCAGCGATTAAATGCCCGTAGTGCGTCTAGTTTTACTTTTTCCAAACCTAACATCGTATCAGGTTCTGGTAGCTACCAACTACAGATTAAGTATGAATCTCCAACTTCTGGAATCACATGGGATGTTATTCCGAAGGGTAGCTACACAAACCCGCGTAGTGTCAAGATAGTTAGTGGCAGTAGCCGTAATAACGTTTCTCAATACATTGATAAATGTATACAGAGCCTCAAATTTTATTTTGGTAATAAAACGGGTAGTTCTTACTCATGTTTCACTGATCTTATTTGTCAAAACACAACTGGTAAGATCACTAAAATTGCTATTCATAAGGATTTAAAAGGCAATGAGTTTCGTTACTATTGGAATGGTTGGGGAAGATTAAATTTATCTTATTGTGAATAAAGAAGCATAACCTGACATAATTTCCAAAGCCCCAAAGCGCAAGCCAAGGGGCTTTTTTATGACCCATTGAACCCGTTACCAATTCAAACCATTCGTAAGGCCCCAACAGCACAAGCCCGTACCTATTGCTCATTAGTCGAATTTTGTTTGTTACGATCCGACAATTGCTGAGGACACAACACAAATTGCAATAGCGATTATTAATATGATATTGTTGGAACAGTTTGATAGCCATTTTCATCGTTCACTTTTGCATTGTGTCCTCAATGTTGTGAGGTTGATAATGGTTCAATTGCTCCCCGTTTTAGCGAACGGTTTTTTTTGCCTATCGGTTTTCTATCTAGCCTTAACTTTTTCCTCCTCTAAATTATTTGAATATCCATAACGTAAAAATAATAGAGTTTATACAGATTTAATACAAATCATTGATTGACAAAAAATCTTATTAAACAAACAAAATAAAATCAAGAATTTAACGCATTCCGTTCAAATGTTGGAATAATTGCAAGTACTGCCTGGAAACAGATTGGAATCATTAATTGGAGACAGGAAAGGTGAATATAGCATCCGTATCAATGAGCAATATAGAATTTGCTTTAAATGGACAGATGCTGGTCCAAATGAAGTGGAAATTACAGATTATCATTAAAGGTGACATAAAATGCGTATTCCGACACATAGAGAGCCAACCCATCCAGGAGAAATGTTATTGGAGGAGTTTTTGAACCCAATGGAAATAAGCCAAAACGACTTAGCTCTTGCCATTCGTGTGCCATACTCAATCATTAACGAGATTATTAATAAAAAGAGAGAGATAACGCCGAGTATAGCCTTAAGGCTCGCTAAATTTTTAGGCGTGTCAGAAGACTTTTGGATGAACTTGCAATTGAGATGGGATTTATACCATGTCAAAAAATCAGAAGAAATAGAATTGCAATTAATTAAAGCCTTCCCATTCCAAAAATCACACGGTTTCCATCCTGAAACCTGTCTTGTTGGTTTTGGAATGACGTAAGGCAAATCGCAAAAACGTCAACTCGTCAGTTGTTTTGGTGAGCGAACGTAAGGTGGGTAAAGCGATAGCTAAACCCACTACATTGGCTACCATCCAAATGCCCTACACAAGCAAGCCCCCAATTGGGGGCTTTGTTCCAAATGGTGAGTTTAGCTTCGCTGACTGGACATGCTCACGACACAGTTCAGTCAGTAGGTGAGTACAACGGATGACGTGGATAAACGGATAAGGCATCAAATCCTTGCTTATTTAATTAGATGTGAATGATTCGAGAAATGCTTTGAAAAGAAAAGTTTGCTATGGGATTATTAATCAATGAGAAACACCGCGAGTTTTTTTGGCGTTAATCCGTTTATCCACGTCATCCGTTGTACTACTATGCCTTATTCGTTTATCCACGTCATTCGTTGTACTATATTTTACGTCAACTCGTCAGTTGTTTGGGTGAACCTGCGTAAGGTGGGTAGAGCGATAGCTAAACCCACTACATTGGCTACCATCCAAATGCCCTACACAAGCAAGCCCCCCAATTGGGGGCTTTTTTTTTGTCCCTAAACAGAGTTGTAGAATTTAAATTTTACCCGTTGTACGTCAAGTATCCAAATTGTGAGACACTGTCTCACACATTATCGTGATCCTATTATTTTTATTATTAATCAACGAGTTAAGTTTTTTGGTGGGCAACAAAAACACGTTACCCACCCTACATGGATTAATTGGGGCAGGCAACAAAAACACGTTACCCACCCTACATTTGATTGGGGCCGGCAACAAAAACACGTTACCCACCCTACATTTGATTGGGGCCGGCAACAAAAACACGTTACCCACCATTTCACGCAAAAGCCATGTCAACAAAATATCAATTTGATTCACCACACAAATGGCAATATGAAATTCGCAATATGAAATTCTCACTTTGGTATCAAACCAAAAAGTGACAACATCCGTTGTGCTTTCATTATCAAGTTACTATAAAATATAGATGTCATTTTTATTTTTTGAACATATGCTTGTTTTAAATGATGAAAGCGATAACTGCCCCTACTTTTTTAAACACCTATTGAGAATTTCATTATGCAACACAGTGAGTCACTTGAGCCTTCAGGCATTAAAGTCAACAGTGTTTTTGAAGCTGCTAGTCCTGTTGAACTGTTTTTTACCCCTTACACAACACCTGATGTGGATTTTACGAACTTGGGATTATTGGGGGAAATGGTTTCAACGCCTTGTTTATTAGAATATTTTCGGATACCGGCAACGGAAACGGATGTTTGTAACAGTATGTTACAACTGTTTAATTGGCATAGAAAATTAGACACTCATGCCGAAAGTGAAGAGGATGACGCGTTGTCGGACGAGGAATTGCCGTATTTGTGGATTATCAGCTCATCCATTTCAGATGAGTTATTGGTGGAATTTGAAGCCAACCCCGCTAGTGACTGGGGGCCAGGATTGTATTTTTTAGCTTCTGAAATCAATACGGGTATGGTGGCGATTGATCGACTACCTGTGACAGATGAGACGCTTTTTTTAAGGTTGTTAGGGCGTGGTTCAGTGTTGCAACAAGCGATCACTGAATTTCTCGCTCTACCTGCGACTCATCCTTCACGCAAGAAGGTGATTAAAATAGCCGGAAATTGGTGTGCCGAAACGGCAAAAGAGGATGTGGAAGAATTAACCGAGGAAGATAAGGAATTGCTGAAGCTCTTATTCCCCATTTATCAGCAATGGTTGGAAGAAGATGTGGAATTGGATGAATGATGATCCATTCGAGATTGTTTTAGAGATAGATTTGGGGCCGGCAACAAAAACACGTTTCGCGCCAAAAGTTTTTTGAGCCTCAATTTTGGCGCGAACCCACCCTACAATTATCACTTCGTTGAGTTAATCAGTTTTTCACTTAACAAGTTTTTGCGCGCAAAAACTTCTTAAGTGAAAATCATGACAATCAGCGTTCTAAGTACTGAAGCACAAATAAACAGGTATTTTATCGCAAAGGGCTTGCGCGTGGGATTGCCCCTACGCGCTACCATGTAGGGGCAATCCCTTGTGGTTGCCCCTCTTCTGGTTGCTTCTATTAAAATACCTGAAAATTTATGGTTCAGTACTTATTGATTGATTTTGTCGTGATTGATTTTGACTTACACTTTCGTTTGAGTTTTTCCAATTGTTGTTTGGCGGTTTTTGCCGATTTTTCCAGTTTTTCGCGTACCCCTTTTGGCCATTTTTTCAGTTTTTTGTCAGCAGCGAAGGCAATGTCTAAGCTTTTCTGTAGATGCAGTTTTTCTTCTTCACATGGCTTGTTTTCCTGATGAGCCAGTGTCGCTGCCTGTATATGAAAATGGGCATGTATAGATGGCGGAACGATTTTGAAAGCGGGCGACCAATACAGATCGTATAATACAGCTTTAACAGCTCCAAAGACATTCATAGAGTTTGGATCACTAATCCGTAAAAAGGTATCGATTGCAACTACCCGCGTTTCGATGCTGATTGGCACTTGTACTTCACCGACGTTTAACTGTTCACTGTCATGTATCGATTTTAAATTCTGTAAGGCTTCTTTTATCTTGTTAATGCCTTCTTTGGTATAACGGTTCTTGCTCCAAGGTAGCCATGCAAACTGAGACATGAGGGTGTAAATGCTACCTTGATAGGCTAAGAACAGAGGATTTTTCGGATCGGCTGATAAAAGCAGTTTGAATTTATGAAGTGCTGCTTGTATGGTCGATTCGTCATTTTGACGAACAAGACTCTGTTCAAAAATTTTGTGGGCAAGCGTCAGTAGCATTTTATCATCAGAAATTTCACTATTCTGACTATTCGCCCAAGTATTACTGAATAAGCCAATTAATACGAAAAAGATACATGTTTTCATTTCAGTTATCAATTATCAAGAGATTGCTATAATTCAGAAAAATAATTTTAGGGCGAACCTTTGTTATCGCCCTTTTGAATCAAATGGCGCTCACACTTGATTAGATATTTTTAATCGTGGTGTCGTAGAAACCGATGTAATCTTTTGATTGCTCACTGGTCTGATATTCGATAGCGGTTTGTGGATGAAGGTTTAACATGCCGGTTACTAAGTAGGGAATATCAAAGCCCCATCCGAGTTCTGCTCTCTTAGGTTCAATATGTTCCTGTAAGCACTTGAGTATGGGACGAATATTGAACTTGGGATTGTGCAGAAATCCGAGTAGTAATTCCATTTGGCAGTTACCCGCGCCTCTACCTAATCCACCAATGGTGGCATCAACCATATTGGCACCTATGGCAATGGCTTCAATGGTATTGGCAAAAGCTAACTGTAAGTTGTTGTGCGCGTGGATGCCTACCGTTTTCCCTGAATCAGACAGATATTCCAAGTATTTTTGGACAAAGAAACGAACTTGTTCGCCATATAAATGACCGAAACTGTCTACCACGTAAATCACATCCACTTCAGATTCGGCTAACAGTTCCAGGCCTTCAAACAATTCATGTTCTGGGGCCACGGAAATCCCCATGATGTTGGCTGTCGCTTGATAGCCTTTATCATGGGCATCTTTGATCATGTCCATTGCTATCGGCAGTTGGTGGATATAGGTTGCGACACGAATCATATCTATGACGCTATTGTCACAGGGCAGAATATCCGTTTTATAATCGGTTTTTTCCGCATCTGCCATGACTGCAATCTTTAAATTCGTGTCATTTTCACCAATGATTCTTCTCACATCTTCTTCATTGCAGTGTCGCCATGGGCCATATTGACTAGGCGCAAAAATCTTTTTGGAAGCCTTGTATCCGATTTCCATGTAGTCAACGCCGGCTTCAAGACAAGCCTCATAGACGGCTTTGACGACGGTATCATCAAATTGGCTGTTGTTCATGAGGCCGCCATCACGTATCGTGCAATCCACGACTTTTAAATCGGGCCGGTATGATAACCACTCTTTTACTTTTGTTAAATGGGACATTTTCAATATTTAGGGTGATGAATGAAAAAATTAAGATAAAACAAAACGTTAAGCACAAGCTTGTCTATACTGCACGCGGTCATAAATTAAACTTTTATGTATTTCACGCTAAAGTTTCGCGGAGCGAAACTTTAGCGTGAAATGGTGGGTAACGTGTTTTTGTTGCCCACCATCTTAAATGTAGGGTGGGTAACGTGTTTTTGTTGCCCACCATCTTAAATGTAGGGTGGGTAACGTGTTTTTGTTGCCCACCATCTTAAATGTAGGGTGGGTAACGTGTTTTTGTTGCCCACCATCCTCATTAAAAAGTTCAGTTTGTTAACCATGCTAAGTATATAAAACAGATCGCGTTTTCACGACGATCTCATTAGTAGTTGTCCTAAAATAAGGCTTTTGTGAATATAACTTTTCACATTTCACGCGCTTTGTTGCGCGCAACAAAGCGCGTGAAATACAGTTTTGCGCGCAAAACTTTTGCGTGAAAAATTGTTTTTATTGGGCTAAATGTTATTTACGGACAAGTCTATTCTTTCAGAAGCAATCCTTGTCGTTTATAGAAAAATAGTCTGAACTACAATAACAAATCAATGCTCAAAATACTATATTAATGAGCCATTATCAATGAGCCATTATCTTATGAGAACAATTTGATATTTTTTAAATTGAGATGGTGGGATCGCTCGATGGTGGGATCGCTCGTAGATGGTGGGATCGCTCGTAGTAGATGGTGGGCGAGTTAGTTAGATGGTGGGCAAGTTCGTTTCGACGCTGAGCGTCGAAACGAACTTACCCACCCTACATCTAATCTTAACTATTAACCATTAACCATTAACCATTAACAATTAACCTAAAAAATTTTAATCGGTGGTAAAATGTTATCAATATTTTGCAAAGGCCCAAGGGGATTCTTTTTATCTTCAAATTCAGACACATTGGGCTCACCTCCCCAGATTTTGTGAACCACTAAACCATTTTTTAAAACAAGCAGGGCTTCAAATTTCCAACCGGTGGTGATTTTTTTGCGCCTGAAATTAAATAAGTCAAGAAAAACATTACCATAGCGTTTACTATGCAGCAATCTTGGGGTAATTTCAAATCCTTGGCAATGCTCTCTTGTTTTTAAACAAGCTTGTACTCCCGGATCAAGATCTTCTACTCTGATTGATTGGTTGGGTAGAAATCTTTCAATGAGTTCAAGATAAGTAATCAATTTGACATTGGGTACTTCAAACGGATCGAATCCCAATCGTTTTAAATCATCACGGGTTGTGTGTTGTGGCACTATTCTGTCAAAAGCTCTTTTGGCATCTTCAAACGTTTTCCAAGGCGATTTGGTTGTTTGTTTCACAGAGGGTAACATCCCGGCACAACCACTACCCATCACTACCAGTATGAGTATGCTTAAGGCTGAAAATACGGTTTTAATCATCTTTTTTCTCCCGTTACATCTATTTGAAATCGGAATTTATAAATCTCTCTTGAGCATCAATCAAAACTCTGGGCATAAACGATAAATCAATGACTTACATGCCATTAGGTACTCGTAAGTTATTGATTTATAGTTGGGCGTTGGAGTTTTGCAATCCCCTCTCTTGTCAAAAAAGATGTTGAAATCATAGTGATTAAGGGATTTTCAAAACAGTGATTTGAAAAGCCTTTAATTAATCAGCATTTTATAAGTTTCTTATTATTAATGATTTAGCAAAAATAACTCCACTTGTCTAATCAATTATCAATTATCACATCATATTATCAATTATCAATTATCAATTTATCCTGTATTGGTAGTATATTAATTTTTTTGAGCAGCCTTATGATAAATTTGACATCATGCTATAGCTTTTCAGTTATCAGTTTCAGGCAAAAGTTTAGCGAAGCGAAACTTTTGCCTGAAAATCAGTTCCACCTTTCACAATAAAGTTTAGCGAAGCGAAACTTTAGCGTGAACCGAAGGTCAGCGAAGCTAAATAAAGTTTTTGCGCGCAAAAACTTTTGCCTGGAAATCAGTTATCAATACCTATGATATCCAGTATGTTTAAGGCCAAAACATTTATCTGACAAACTATATGCAAAAAAAAACCTCGCCGATTTTGATAATGGGCGAGGTTGTCATGAGCTGTGAAACACATTGTTTAATAAGGGGCTTGGGGATTCATCATCTCGATTCCTACTTAATCGTGACTGCCTTGGTTCCCGTATAACCTTTGGTTAAACTAAGCCCCCTACGTCACCGTAAAGGACTCGTCTTCAAAACCGTGCATGAGACTTTCACCTCACACGGCTTCTCTCCTAACTGTTATTATTTGGCCTTACGGCCTTTCCAATACCG
>Ga0164315_10002046_pt1 | contig 15365 bp, 12 predicted proteins | sample GuaBasSedimGuay6_FD_113737 | JGI IMG/M metagenome (GOLD analysis project Ga0164315, IMG submission 113737) | Subseafloor sediment microbial communities from Guaymas Basin, Gulf of California, Mexico - Guay6, Core 4569-2, 0-3 cm | ecosystem: Environmental > Aquatic > Marine > Hydrothermal vents... | reverse complement strand
TTTCCTGCTGAACTTGCCTCACATCAAATTTGGGGCACTGATACCCAAAGGTCGTTTTGTAACGCTGGTTTTACTCGGAAGTGATATCAATAAGGAAATCGCTGCAAGTTTTGTACACTCAGATGCAGTCCGAAAGTTGTTTCCCCCCGAAGTAAATCTGGACGAAATCACCCCATGTAAATGCTTCCCGAGCATCAATGTGAAGGGTGCAAAACTGGCCTATGATGACAGAGTGGTTCTAGTGGGAGATTCTGCATCATCCAAACTTTACAAAAATGGTGTGGGAGCAGCTTATATTACGGGAAAAGCTGCGGCCAACACAGCTGTGTTCAATGGGATTTCAGCTGCAGCATTTAAAAAGCACTATCAGCCTGTATGCTCTAACCTGGAACGGGACAATGTGCTCGGTAAGTTTATTTTTTCAGTCACCGGGATCATTCAAAAATCCCATCTGCTTAAATCCGCCATGTTAGGGCTGGTGATTAATGAACAGGGAAAGAAAAATCAAAATCGAAGAATGAGTTCCGTTTTATGGGATACGTTTACAGGAAGTGCTGCTTATAAAAATATATTCCTGCGCTTCATGAATCCACTGTTGTTTATACCCTTTATATGGAGCATCATAAAAAGTATGTTTAACATAATATTTAAAGGAAAATGAGAAACAACAAACTAGGGCGGCTATACCGCGATGGTGAAATCGTCATTAACAAAGGTGACGAAGGAACCTGCCTTTTTGTGATCCAGGAGGGCAGGGTTGAAGTATTTGATGAAAATGGAGGCCGTGAGGTCAAAATCGCTGAGCTGGGCGCCAGTGAATTTTTTGGCGAGATGGGTCTGTTTGAAAAGGATGTCCGGTCCTGCACGGTGCGTGCTCAGGGAAACGCCAAAATTCTGACCATTGATAAAAAGAATTTTTATAAAACCATTCAGAAAGATCCAACACTGGCATACAAGCTATTGCAAAAAATGTCGTTCCGTTTAAGAGAACTCAATAAAAAAGTCTTACAGTCCTAGAAGAAACTCTTCCCTTGCCATGATAATAATTGATGATGCGCTGATCACCGACGCCAAACAATATATCTCCTCACTGTTAACAACAGAGCTCTCAAAGAATTGTGTTTTTCATACCAAAGCACATACACTTGATGTTGTTGCGAATGCAGAAATTATAGGCAAGTATTGTAAACTGGAAGAGAATTCTTTAAATGTACTCAGAATGTGTGCCCTGTTTCATGATGTGGGATATGTGGATGCCTATGATGATCATGAAATATTCAGTGCAGAACGGGCAAAAACATATCTGAACTCCAAAAATATTGATCCGGAAATCATCTCTCAGGTTGAAGCGGCCATTCTATCTACCAAAACACCCCAGAATCCAAAGGATAGAATATCCAGAATCCTTTGTGATGCCGATTTAATGAATTTAACCTTTGATGATTATTTCGAGCAGATTGATTTAATGCGTAAGGAGTGGGAAAAAGTTGGCAAAGCAAAGCTTGACAGCCACGAGTTTCACCTCTCCTCCCTGGAATTTTTTCAAAGCCATCAATACCACTCCGAATACGGGAAAAAAGTCCTGCAGCCAAAAAAGGAACAGACTGAACTGAAAATCAGAAACAAAGTTTTATTGACGAATAAATAGTTGGCTATCCACCTCCCCCAGAGGCTCTGAATCCACTACCAATTTTTGCTGGCCTTGGATTCATGCACATGATGGGCAAGTTCTCAGGATTTGCAAGTAAGTATTGTTCGGGAGCGCCAAGCAAATAGTCAGCCCACTTGATATCGCGGGTTGCCATAATCAGAATCAAATCTGCCTGGTGATCCTTGGCAAAAGAGATTATCTCTTTTTTGAAACTTTGTTTGCCAGATGCAGTAACAATTTCATAAGCAACGTCGTGCCCCTTCAGGAAGGTTTCAACGTATTTGATATTGGAGAGGGTCTTCCGCCTAAATCCTTTATCCTTTGCCTTGGACTTCAGGATAATGAAGTTAGCCCCAAAGTTTCTGGCCAGATAATAGATCCAGTTTGCTTTTTCCTTGTTCTCACGCTTGAAATCAATGGGAAGCAAAATGGTATCAATGGTATCCTTGGCAGGCTTATCCTGTACCACAAGGAAGGGAATCCGGGAAGAGACCACTACTTTTAATGCCTTGCTGCCAAAAAGTTTCTGAGCACCCTTCATCCCGTGGGTCCCCATGATAATCATCTCCGCCTTTAGCTCTTTCGCTGTTTCCCCAATGGCATGGAAAATAGACCCGCTCACCACTTCATATGCAGGTTTTTTTCCATACTCCTTTCCCAGCTTCTCTGCAGATGCTTTCAGCTCGATAACTTTTGAATCCTTCTCCCTTTCTTCATGTACAATGTGTAAGAGAAGAATCTCTCTATTCAGCACTTTGGAGATATTAACCGCATGCTGAAAAGCGTTCTCAGTCACCTGTGAAAAATCCCAGGGAACGATAATTGGCCTTTCTAACTTTTCCATTAAGATCCAGTTATTTGGTTATCAATAAAGGGTAAATATATTTTTTTACTTTTGATAATATCTTACGAATGAAGCACGGCCTGAGTTACACAAGTTATGAATTTATTCTTCAAGTCATATAGAATATACTTGATTTTTTTTCTGCTCATCACTTCTGAATCCTGCTTCAATTGGGGATTAGCGCAACAAAGCAAGCTCAACCTGGTCCCATGGATACAGGAGATAAATCTTCCCTCTGAATACAGCGAAATCCCAAATGAGACCTTCTTCCGTGACCTGGAGGGTACCCTTTTCATTGGAAAAGAGAACGGACTAAGTATCCTAAATGGACCCCATAGCAGTCATTTTCCCATGAATGGACCAGTTTACGTATGTGGGGATGATTCCGACACGCTCTGCTACGTTGCAAGGGATGACCTTGGTTTCCTTGTCAAACAGGAGGATTACTCCTTCCGCATCATATCGCGTAAACACCTCATACCAACTGCAAGAAGATCATTTACTCCCTCAGGCATTCAAAACAGATCAGGAGCTGTTTTCATTTACACCGATAAAGGAAGCTTTCAGTTTTCCAGATCGGAAGTAAAGTTTCTGGATAAACAGAGTGAACAGATAGATGCAAAGCCTCTCGATTCAGGGCCCGACAGGGAATTCCTTGAGATAATTGGGGACAGAATCGGCATTCCTTCCGACGCGATCAGGCAGGTTTTTGTCTGGAACAAGTCTGAGATCTGGATATTAGGAGCCTACACGCTTCACCAGATCTATGACCCTTCACCCCTCAAGCTTCTGGAAACCGGGTCTGTCTCTACGGGACGAATCCTGAAATCCATGGTTTTAAAGGACCGCATTCTTCTGGGAACTTCCCGTGGAATTTTCTCTGTTACAAAAGATCAGACCAGAAGGGATCAATGGTCCATGGTCGATCTGCTTCCCGAGTCCAGTCAGTCGATACACCTGTTCTCAGCTGTAAACGGACAGGTGTTCGCAGCAGGTTCAACTGGTCTTTATCTGATCACTGATAGTCTTGCTGAACTAATCGATAAAGGCTCATTTACCGGGATTCAGGCCCTCAGGAAAGGAAGCGTTCTGGTATCAGGCCAGGAGGGAATTGTCAGCTATAAGCTAAGCTATGATGGCTGGAAATCCAGTTCCGTAAACACATCGCTTCAATATTCACACTCTTTTACAAACTACATTAACAACACTTTCTTTCTGTGCAATAAGGGCGTATTCAGAATCAACAACAGAGCCGATAAAATCAATTCCATTCCCTTACACACAGATGAACTTCTGTATAAACTTCTGAAAGTGGAGCAGGACCTTCTCCTGATAGGCAGTCAACAAATATATCGCTACGACCGTAATGAGGAGATCTTTCACCCCTTGCCTGAAGGTCACAGGTCCGAACTACTCTCCAATTCAGATATGATCCTTCCGGCAAGCAATGGTAATTTCTGGATTCTTCAAAACAGCGGTGATTTTCTTTCCCGGGTGCTGTACACCAGTAACCTGGATGAGCCCACAGCCACGTATGCTGCCTTTCCAGTATTACCTTACCTTGGAGACGTGGTTGATATGGCATTTGCCGACAGTGTACTGTTTCTTACCGGCAAGGATAAAATCTCGCTCTTTGACCTGCACAGCCTGAAAGGTGTAACTGACCTTATATCCATAAAGCGCCTGGAATCAGAAGCTGCAGATGACATGCTAAGCTTTCAGATCTCCGGTCTTTATCTGCAACGCCTTCCTGAGCCTCTTTTCAGATACAGGATAGGACCCGGCAATACAACCTGGTCCGGGTGGAGCTCCAACAGAAATTATAAGGTGTCTGGATTAAAGCATGGGAAGTATTCCATTGACGTGCAGGCGATGGACCTATACGGAAGGGTAAGCGAAGCCCCGCAGATGCCATTTAGCATTGCGCCTCCATTCTACCTGGCCTGGTATGCCTATGTTATCTATGGCCTTCTAATCTTGGCAGGACTCTTTCTTTTTCAAAAATGGAACTTACTGAGCTCCCACAGGGCAGTATTAAGGATTGAGGAAAAAATGGAGCTCAGATTCAAAAACCTGACTGCTGAAAAGGAGCAATCGGACAAACTGGTCGCTGAGATTCTTCCGGAAGAAACCGCCAATCAAATCAAAAATAAAGGAAAGGCCAAATGGGATAAATACGAAAGAGCCACCGTGTTATTTTCTGATATACAGGGTTTTACAAAAATCGCGGAAGAAATGAACCCTGAGAAGCTGATAGATGAACTGGATACCTTCTTCTTTCACTTCGATTCGGTGGTTGAAAAATACAATATTGAAAAGATTAAAACCATTGGTGATGCCTACATGGCTGCCGGAGGAATTCCCTACAAAAACAGTACAAATCCTGTAGAAGTAGTGATGGCAGCCCTGGAGATGCAATGCTATATGCAACAACTAAAATCGTCCAGAGCAGAAATCTGGGACCTGAGAATCGGGATCCATACCGGTCCGGTTATTGCAGGTGTTGTGGGTCATAAAAAAATCTCTTACGACCTCTGGGGCGATACCGTAAATACCGCCTCCCGCATGGAATCATCAGGTACTCCAGGAAGAATAAATATTTCCGGAATAACCTATAGCATGGTGAAAGACTATTTCCTTTGTGAGTACAGAGGAAAGCTTCCTGTAAAGTACAAGGGAAACATCGATATGTATTATGTGAACGGCCTGCGTCCGGAGTTATCGGTCGACTTAAAGGAAATCCCCAACAGACGATTCTTTTTAAAACTGCAACTTCTGCGGCTTGGCGACCTGGAAGATAAAGTTTTCAATGATATCTTAAGCCAGCTTCCGGAAGCTCTTTACTTTCACACGCTGGAATACGCCAAGAAGGAGTATATGCAATCCTTTCTCTTATGCCGATCAGAAGGAATAGAACAGGAAGACCGTTTACTGGTGAGAAGCGCAGCGCTGATGCAATTCACCGGACTCATCCACGAATATTCCAATTTTGAAAACCGCTCCGCTGTCCTCTGCAGGGAGATCCTCCCCCATTTTGATTATTCGGAAAGTCAGATCGACCAGATCTGTAATCTGATCCTGGCCACTAAAAAACCATTTCACCCAAACAATCGCCTGGAAAAAATCCTGATCGATGCCAGAATGGAGTTTATCGGCAAACCCGATTATACTGATCAAATGAAACTTTTGTTCAAGGAGTTGAAAGAGGCCGGTTCAAAAATCAATGGACAACAGTTTAAAAAACAACAACAGGAACTGCTATTTGGCTTTGAATTCTACACCCTTGCAGCCCAACGAATGCGTGAAGTATCTGGGAGTGATCAAATGTCCACCCTGGACCTGGAAAGATGGATATAAAACATCCTTTTACAACATCCTTTCTTAATTGTTGCAGCGAGGATGTTTGATTACTTTTGGTCTCTTACTATAACCTCTAACATATCATCATGGAACTTGACTGGAAAAATCTTGGCTTCGGGATAATGGAGACCGATTACAATGTAAGATGCGTATACAAAAATGGCCTTTGGGGTAAGCTTGAAGTCTCCTCAGACCAATATCTACCTATTCATATCGGAGCTACGTGCCTGCACTACGGTCAGGAGTCCTTCGAAGGACTAAAAGCATTTACCGGAAAGGATGGACGCATCAGGCTGTTTCGCCATAAGGAGAATGCCAAGAGAATGATCGATTCGGCCAAAGGAATTCACCTTGCCGAAGTTCCGGTTAAGCTCTTTATGGAAGCAGTGGAGAAGGTTGTCATGTTGAATAAGCGCTTTATACCCCCCCATGGTACAGGTGCATCTCTCTATATCCGTCCTTTACTGATTGGAACCGGTCCGGAGGTGGGTGTAAAACCCGCAGCAGAATACACCTTCCTGATATTTGTGATGCCGGTGGGACCCTATTTCAAAGCTGGATTCAAACCAGTGGATGTGATGATATGCAGGGATCATGACAGAGCAGCACCATTGGGAACAGGCCACCTGAAGGTAGGAGGAAACTATGCAGCCAGCATGGGTTCCATTGCAGATGCTCATCAGAGTGGTTTTGCCACCGCCCTTTACCTTGATGCCAAGGAGAAAAAATTCATCGATGAGTGCGGTCCGGCGAATTTCTTTGGAATCAAAGATAACACCTACATCACTCCAAAATCACACTCCATCCTTCCATCAATCACCAACCGGAGTCTCCAGACGCTTGCAGAACAGATGGGGATGAAGGTGGAAGTGCGGCCTGTACCTGTAGAAGAACTATCCACATTCGAAGAGACCGGAGCCTGTGGTACAGCGGCCGTTATTTCGCCCATCGGAAAGGTGGCTGATGTTGACAATGGAATTACCTATTCTTTCGGGGACGGGATCACGCCGGGTCCTGTATCCACGAAACTCTACGAGACCCTCCTGGGGATACAAAATGGTGATCTGGAGGATTCCTTCGGGTGGACCAAAATCCTCGATTAAATTCCTATCTTTGCGACAGCCAATTTTTTAGGCATGTCAAAGAAGGAAAACAGGACATATTCCCGGAGAATACGTAGCTCTTACATTACCTCGATCATTAGTATATCACTTGTATTATTACTACTCGGGATGGTAGGATTGTTGCTAATCAATGGCCGGAACATTCGTAAGCAGGTGATGGAGAGTATTGGCTTCAATGTTATCCTCAAGGAAAATGTCAAGGAAGCAGATATTTACCAGCTTCAGAAAATTCTGGATTCCAGGGAATTTATCCTCTCCACCGAGTATATCACCAAAGAGGAAGCGGCATTAGAAACCGAACAGATGCTGGGAGAGGATTTCATTCGCTTCCTGGGCTATAATCCTCTTCCCCCGTCCATAAGAGTCAGGTTACACCAGCGCTGGGCAAATCCCGATTCAGTGATGATCATTGAGCAGGACCTCATGCAATATGACTCCATTGAGGAAGTGTACTATAAAAAATCCCTGTTGTACACAGTAAATGAGAATATACGCCAGATTACCCTTATCATCCTTGGATTTTCCATCTTGCTTACACTGATCTCCGTCACCCTGATAAACAATACCATCAGGCTGTCGATTTACTCCAAACGATTTATTATCAATACCATGCAGCTGGTTGGTGCAACGCGGAGCTTTATCCGGAAACCCTTCCTCTTTACAAGTGCTGCCATGGGTTTTACCGGTAGCCTGGTAGCACTCGCAATTCTGTTCGGGTTAATCTACCTGCTTCAGGAGGAGTTTGAGGGAGTGATATCCTTTAAAGATTATGACATGATGTCTATTCTGGCGCTGGGAGTGATTCTTACAGGCATCGTCCTCAACTGGGTTTCAACCTTCTTTGCGGTAAATAAATACCTGAATATAAAAACAGATAAGCTTTATTAATTGAGTCAATATGAGTAAGAAAAGCACTGAAAAAGAGAGCTTTGCTCTGGCCAAGGAAAATTACATACTCCTGGTCATTGGATTTGTCATCATAGTAGTAGGGTTCATCCTGATGATCGGGGGGAAATCCGAAGATCCTGCCATTTTTAATGAAGAGGAGATATTCAGTTTTCGCCGGATTACACTGGCACCCATTGTTGTACTTGCAGGATTTATCTTCGAAATTTGGGCCATCATGAAAAAGCCCAAATCGGATAGCAAATGACCTGGTTTGAAGCATTAATCCTTGGGCTGGTCCAGGGACTCACAGAATTTCTTCCTGTAAGCAGCAGTGGACATCTTGAAATAGGGAAAGTCCTCCTAAACGTAGAAGTAAAGGAGAGTCTATCCTTCACCGTTCTGGTTCATTTTGCCACCGTACTAAGTACCATCACCGTATTCTATAAGGATATTCTTAAACTCTTTACTGGTCTGTTCAAATTTCAATGGAACGAGGAGACCCGGTATGTATCCAAGATATTTGTCTCTATGATTCCGATCCTGATCGTGGGAGTCCTATTCTGGGATGAGGCAGCTTCTTTCTTTTCTGGAAACCTGGTGCTGGTAGGCGGTGCCCTTTTGATAACAGCCCTGTTGCTGATCTCCACCCAGCTGGTCAAACCAGGAAAAAAGAAGATTCCGTACCTGGATGCGCTGCTTATGGGCCTTGCACAGGCTATGGCGATCATTCCAGGAATTTCCAGATCCGGGGCAACCATCTCTACTGGTCTTTTATTAAAGAACGGGCGCAGCGATGTGGCACAGTTTTCCTTTCTGATGGTGCTGTTCCCTATCATGGGTGCCGCCCTGCTGGATATTCTTTCTATGTCATCATCCTCTTCGGAAGTTGGTATTTCCATAAGCTCCCTGATCATTGGTTTCCTGGCAGCTTACTTATCCGGATACTTAGCCTGCAGGTGGATGATCAATCTTGTAAAAAAAGGAAACCTTTACTGGTTTGCCATCTATTGCGTGGTAGTGGGAATCATTTCAATCATATTTGCCTGATTCAATGGAGTATAATCGTCCCGAAACATTCCTTGAAGGAACAGTTCTTTACATTGACAAGCCCCTGACCTGGACATCATTTGATGTGGTCAACAAGATCCGAAAATCGCTCAGACACAACCTGGGAATCCAGAAAATCAAGGTAGGGCATGCAGGTACCCTGGACCCTCTGGCTACCGGACTGGTTATCATCTGTACGGGGAAGGCCACCAAGCAGATCATGCAGTACCAGGATATGGATAAGGCTTATACAGCACAGGTCAGGCTTGGAGCCACCACTCCTTCCTTCGACCTGGAAACAGAAGTAGATCTTACATTTCCCTGGGAGCATGTGACTCCCGAAAAAATTGAGCAGGCTCTAACGCAGCTTTCAGGTGATCAGGAACAGATGCCTCCCCTCTATTCAGCTAAAAGTGTAGATGGAAAACGCGCCTACGCCATGGCCAGAAAAGGCAAAACGGTTATACTGAAGCCTCAGCATGTACACATATCCCAGCTGAAATTGCTATCTGCAGAGCTGCCCGACCTTACACTCCAGGTAGATTGCAGCAAGGGCACATATATCAGATCTCTGGCCAGAGACCTGGGATCTATGCTCGATTCAGGGGCCCATTTGACCGGGCTCAGACGGACCAGAATTGGCCCCTACCATGTGGATCAGGCCATTTCCGTAGAGAACTTTATAAATAATCTTAAACCTTTGTAACCTTTTTGTGTTTCTTACGTATAACGAGGCTCGCCTCAATCAAAAATTCACATCCTATCATATGAAGCTTTCCCAGTACAAATTCAACTTACCCCCTGAGCTGGTTGCAAAATTCCCAGCCAAGAATCGTGATGAATCAAGACTGATGGTTTTGCACCGCGAAACAGAACAAATTGAGCACCTAACTTTTAAAGATGTCATCAACTATTTCGATGATCGTGATGTAATGGTGTTCAATGATACCAAGGTGTTTCCTGCCCGTCTATATGGAAACAAGGAGAAAACCGGAGCCGAGATAGAAGTGTTTCTATTAAGGGAGCTTAACCGGGAACAACGTCTCTGGGATGTACTTGTAGATCCAGCCCGAAAAATCCGGATCGGAAACAAACTCTACTTCGGAGAAGATGATGTACTTGTTGCCGAGGTGATTGATAACACCACCTCCAGGGGAAGAACCCTTCGCTTCCTCTACGATGGAGACTATGATGAATTCAAAAAAACACTGTTTGAACTGGGTGAAACTCCACTTCCCAAATTTATCGAACGGAAAGTGGAGCCGGAGGACAAAGAAAGATACCAGACTGTTTATGCAAAGCATGAAGGTGCCGTAGCAGCTCCCACAGCAGGCATGCACTTCAGCCGGGAACTATTGAAGCGTCTTGAGATCAAGGGAGTTAATTTTGCCTATATCACGCTTCACGTTGGACTTGGTAATTTTCGAACTGTAGATGTGGAGGACCTGACCAAACATAAGATGGACTCCGAAAGAATATATATCCAGAATGATTCTGTAGATCTGGTTAATGCAGCCAAAGATCGGAAAAATAATGTATGCGCTGTTGGAACGACCGTTATGAGAACCCTCGAGAGTTCTGTTTCCACTGATGGATTCCTGAAAGAGTTTGACGGGTGGACCAATAAATTTATCTTTCCTCCCTACGAATTCAGTGTACCCAACAGGATGATCTCTAACTTCCACCTGCCTTATTCAACATTGCTGATGATGGTCTCTGCTTTCGCAGGCTACAATCAACTGATGCATGCCTATGAGGTTGCCATTAAGGAGAAGTACAAGTTCGGTACCTATGGAGATGCCATGCTGATCCTGTAAACGATCCTGCATGCCCCTGCTGAATTCCATCATATCATGGGTGAATGTGAAACGGCTCCACCAGATTGAGCTGTTCATGAAATATCCCATTGATGTACAGCGGGAAGTTTTTAGCAGATTGATAGAACAGGCGATGCGGACCACCTGGGGTATTCAGTATGGTTACGACTCCATCTCTACCATCGAAGAATTTCAGCTTAGAGTCCCCATTTCTACCTATGATGATGTAAAACCCTATATCAACCGGCTTCGTGAAGGCGAACAAAACCTGCTATGGCCCACTGAGATCAAATGGTTTGCCAAATCGTCAGGCACCACTTCCGATAAGAGTAAGTTTATCCCGGTCAGCAACGAAGCAATGGAAGATTGCCACTTCAGGGCCGGCAAGGATGTGATTGCATTTTATACAAAACAGAAACCTGATAGTTCCGTTCTGAAAGGAAAAACCCTTACACTGGGAGGAAGTGCGGAAGTTAATAATCTTAGCAACCAGTCCTACTACGGGGACCTGTCGGCAGTGCTCATTGAAAACCTTCCCTTCTGGGCCCAATTTATCCGAACACCGACTTCCGAAATTGCCCTGATACCCGATTTCGAAGAAAAGCTTGATAGAATTACCCGCTACACCATCAATGAAAATGTGACCAGCATTGCAGGCGTCCCTTCCTGGAACCTGGTGCTTTTAAGGGCAGTTCTCGACTTCACAGGAAAAGACAATATCCTTGATGTTTGGCCCAACCTGGAGCTCTTCACCCATGGAGGGGTTAGTTTTACTCCCTACCGTGAATCCTTCAAAAAGCTGATTCCTTCCGACAAGATGAACTACCTGGAAACCTACAACGCTTCAGAAGGCTTCTTTGCGATCCAGGACGATCTGGAACGGGATGATATGCTCCTGATGCTCGACTTTGGTATATTTTATGAATTTCTCCCCCTGGATCGCATGGATGAACCCAATCCTCCCATCTATACCGTTGGCAACGTGGAAAAGGGAGTGAACTACGTCATTGTGATTACCACCAATGCTGGATTGTGGCGTTATATGATCGGCGATACGGTCATATTCACCTCCCTCAATCCGCACAGGATTAAAATTTCAGGACGCACCAAATCCTACATCAATGCTTTTGGGGAAGAGGTGATTATGGAGAACGCTGAGAAAGCACTGATGAAAGCATGCCAGGAGACCGGGGCAGTGATCAAGGAATACACAGCAGGGCCCGTGTTTATGAGTGACAATTCCAAAGGGGGACATGAATGGATGATTGAATTTGAGACGCCCCCTGACAAGCTGGATCGATTCACAGAGGTGCTCGATACTGCGCTTCAATCCGTCAACTCGGATTACGAAGCCAAACGGTACAAAGACCTTACTCTGATGCTTCCAAAAGTAGTTTCACTTCAACCCGGAACCTTTTATAATTGGATGCGAAAACGTGGGAAACTGGGCGGACAAAACAAAATTCCAAGGCTTGCAAACGATAGGAAATATTTAGATGAACTATCTGACATTTTAACCCGATAAAGTTACTATCTTTAGTCTGACTCACCCATTAAATCAAGATATATGCATGTAGCTGTTGCGGGAAACATCGGGTCCGGTAAAACCACCTTAACAAGTTTATTATCTAAGCATTACGCCTGGGAAGCACACTATGAAGATGTGGATGACAATCCCTATTTGAATGACTTTTACCAGGACATGCAGCGCTGGTCTTTTAACCTGCAGATCTATTTTCTAAACAGCCGTTTCAGCCAGATTGTAAAGATTCGTCAGTCGGGAAAAAAAATCATCCAGGACCGTACTATTTATGAGGACGCCTTTATTTTTGCTCCCAACCTTCACAGCATGGGATTAATGAGTACCAGGGACTTTGAAAACTACTTTGCTCTCTTCAATCTGATGAGCTCCCTGATAGAACCTCCCGACCTGCTGATCTACCTGCGCGCCTCCATTCCAACAATAGTTGAGCAGATACAGCAAAGGGGAAGAAAATATGAGAACAACATTCGCCTGGATTACCTGAAACATCTGAATGAACGTTACGAAGCCTGGGTCGAGACTTATAACCTTGGTAAATTGTTGATTGTGAATGTGGACAACAACAATTTCCGGGATAAACCGGAAGATCTAAGTAAGGTTATCGACGACATCGACGCACAGATCCACGGGCTCTTTTAAAAATCCTCCATACTATTCCGCAAGAGCTTCCTCCTGTGGGACAAAGACCACATCAATTATATTAGAATCGGCATAGAAAGACTGCATCACTTTTTTGACATCTTTAACAGTGATTTCATTGACGATATCCTCATAATTCGCCGGATCATCAAAATTGATCCCATAGAGGTAGTAGCTAAGAAGAGTTGACAGATAGTAGGAATTGTGCTCCTTGCTTTCCTGTCTGTCCTTCAGAATATTTTCAGTGGTTTTGGAGAGGTCCGTTTCCGTTGGGCCTTCTGTGGCCAGTTTCTTCAGTTCGGCAAATACCTTTTCCTTCAGGTCTACTGCCCGGTCGGGATCACAGTCAAAATTTATCTGCATGCTTGCCTTCTCCAATGGCCATTTGCTCACTGAGGTTCTGATCCTTACCCCATAAGTTCCACCCTCTTCTTCCCTGATAGACTCCACATACCTGAGGTCCAGGATTCCCTCAATTACCCTTAAGACCATCTGGTTATAAGGACTATAGTCCATCTCCTGGTTGATTATGATATTTACATTGGCCTTGGGAGTTTCCAGAGCAAGGGGGATGGTCTTTTCCACTAAACCTTCCGGTTCATATACTTTGTGATCAATCCAGGTTTCAGTCCTGTCCAGATCGCTTATGGCTCCAATATACTTTTGAGCCAGTAACTTCACCTCTTCCGCTTCCATATTACCGACGATAATAAAGAAGAAATCGCTTGCATCGGCGAAGCGCTCACGGTATACTGCTTCAATTCTTTCATAGTCTACATCCTGAAGAAATTCCTGGTCCAAAACTCTGGTACGTGGGTGATAATTTGTGGCAATCAGGTTCAATGAATCGCCCATCACTTTCTGGGGATTGTTGTTCATATTCTCCACGAAAGCCATATACCTGGCAATAATTGCATCATGCGCCTCTTTATCAAACCTGGGTTGATTAAAATGCAGATATATCAGCTGCATCATTGCCTCCATATCCTGGGGACTGGCAGTTCCGTTCAATCCTTCTGAGAGATTTCTCAGACTCAGCTGCAGGGAGATGTTTTTCCCTGTCAGCATTTTCTGAAGCCCCATGGCATCAAAATCCCCTACCCCGTACATTTGGATCAGCATGGTCAGCATATCTGTTGTGGGCACATCTTCATCTCCATAAAGAGAGCTGCCTCCCTTGCTGTAAGCCCTGATCTGGATCTGGTCCTTTTCGTACGCTGCCTGTCGGAAAATCACACGGGCACCATTCTCCAGGGTCCATTCCACTGCATCCAGCACCTCCAGATTCTTCTCGCTGACAACTGCATGCGGTGCCAGTTCGCCGGAGACCAGCGATTCCGCAAGTTCCTCGTCCTGGTAAGGCTCCAAATCAGCTGCCGCGACTTGCTCCAGGATGGCCATGGAAGCAGCTTCTGATAAATGCTCCACTCCCTCTCCTTCTGGTCCCTGTACCACCAATACCTGATTTTTACCATCAATCCATGTTGGTAAGCGCTGCATGAAATCTGCCAGGGTAATGGTGGGAAGAATGGTCTGAACAGCCTGGTATCCAAATTCTGTTGAGGGATAGGCATCCCCATCTAAGAAATTGTCCACGTAGGCATTGATATGCTCCTCATTGCTGATCTTATCCCGCTCTTTATAATACTTCTCCCATTGGGCAAGTATCTCTGCTTTGGCACGGTCCAGCTCTCCCTGAGTAAATCCATATCGTTTTACCCGCTCCAGCTCGCTTATTAGTGCTGTAAAACCTAGTTCCTCCTGGTTGGGCTTTGGCAGGGCGATGGCACTCAGGGCTTCATAGCCTCTCTCATAATCTCCATAATTGATCACCCCAACAACAAATGGAGGATCGCCCTTTTGAACCAACTCCTGCATGCGTTGTCCCGTCATAGAGTTAAAGAGCTGGTGAATATACCGCTCCCGGTGTCCCATAAAGGTTTCAGGTCCGTCGTCGCTTTTCCTGTGACGAATCATGTATTGAATAATAGTCTGGTCGGCCTCTGCATCGGTTACAAGTCCATAAACAGGCGCATCTTGATCCGGGATTTCATAGAAAGGCCTTTCCGGAGCATTTTCAACAGCCGGAATCTTTGAAAACAGATCGATCACCTTGTTTTCCATCTCTATAGCATCGAAATCACCAGCCATGGCAATGGCCTGAAGATCAGTTCTATACCACTTGTGATAAAAATCCCTCAGTGCATCATATTCAAAATTCTCGATTACATCCAGATCTCCTATCACATCCCGCTCTGCAAATTTTGAATTTGGATAGAGGTACTTCATGGAGGCTGAGTACATTCTGAATTGTGCAGTTCTTCGGGTGCGCCACTCTTCCTTAATCACTCCACGTTCTGCATCGATCTCTTCTTCGGTTAGCAAGAGGTAATTGGACCAGTCATTCAGGACCAGTAAACAACTATCAAGAATACCTGGTTTATTCACCGGC
>Ga0164315_10002045_pt1 | contig 15366 bp, 16 predicted proteins | sample GuaBasSedimGuay6_FD_113737 | JGI IMG/M metagenome (GOLD analysis project Ga0164315, IMG submission 113737) | Subseafloor sediment microbial communities from Guaymas Basin, Gulf of California, Mexico - Guay6, Core 4569-2, 0-3 cm | ecosystem: Environmental > Aquatic > Marine > Hydrothermal vents... | reverse complement strand
CTCCTTAGTGACGTACCGCACCTCCACTCTCCGCTCTGTTTCATGAGGTGCCTTATCCTTATCCTCATCCTCCATACGCTTCAGAACGCTCTTTGCTGTTTCTATCACCGCTTGAGGTAGTCCAGCGAGCTTAGCAGCCTGGATACCATAGCTCTTCGTGCCTTTACCTTCCTGCACCTTCCTTATGAAGAATATCTCATCCCCTGATTCCTTTATCGCAACATTGTAGCACTTCGCACCACTCAGCCGGTCAGCAAGGCTCGTGAGCTCATGGAAATGCGTAGCGAACATCGTCTTCGCTTTTATCTCATCATGTACATATTCCGCAACCGCCCACGCTATACTGAGCCCATCAAGTGTACTTGTGCCACGCCCGATCTCATCCAGTATCACCAGACTCCTCTCGGTTGCATTGTTCAATATGTTTGCAGTCTCACTCATCTCCACCATGAACGAACTCTGACCCATGGAGAGGTCATCATAAGCACCCACACGCGTGAATATCCGGTCAACGATGCCTATTCTCGCTTCTCGCGCGGGCACGAAAGCTCCTATCTGCGCCATCAAGACAATTAACGCCGTTTGTCGCATGTATGTGCTCTTACCGCTCATGTTCGGTCCCGTGATGATCATCAATCGTGTTGGATCATTGAAATGGACGTCATTGGGCACAAATCCTTCCTTCACCTCCCGCTCCACCACCGGATGCCTGCCCTCCTTTATCGTCAGCTCCTGTCCTTCCACCACTTCAGGACAGTAATATTGGTTCTCCACAGCAACCTCAGCAAGCGCTAATAGCATATCCAGCTCCGCAATCAGGTTTGCAGCTTCCTGTATATCCTTACTCCGGGCAGCGACATTCAGCCTTATCTGCTCGAAAAGTTCGTATTCCAGCTCTTTTATTCGCTCATCGGCACTCAATGCCTTCGCCTCATACTCCTTTAACTCCTCTGTTATGTAACGCTCGGCTTCTGTCAGCGTCTGTTTCCTTATATATGTGTGTGGCACCTTCTTAATCTGTGATTTCCTCACCTCTATGTAATACCCGAAGACCTTATTATAACCCACTTTTAGCGATTTTATACCTGTTCGGGCTTTCTCACGCTCCTCAAAGTCCGCTAACCATTGCCTGCCCTCATGCTTTATCTTTCTTAATTCATCCAGTTCTTTATTGAAGCCCTCCTTTATCACTCCACCATCCTTTATCGTCGCTGGTGGCTCCTCCACTATCGCACGCTCCACAAGCTCTACAACAGAAGAGAAGTCCATCGCCTTTAAGCTCTTCCTGATTTCTTTTAGCCTTCTGGCACGACATTTCTTTAATAAATCCTGAATCGCATTTATCTGCTCTAACGACCTTCGTAACAATATCAAATCCCTGCCTTTTGCATTCCCATACGCCACACGGCTTATTATCCGCTCAATATCGAATATCTCGCTGAAAGCGTCCTTCAATGCCTCTCTGAGTAGAATATCATCAAAGAACTCCTTTATCACCTCCTGTCTGCTCCTTATCTCGTCCACATCCAGTAAAGGATATCTCAAACTCTTCTTCAACAGTCGAGAACCCATACCAGTGAGTGTTTTATCCAATACACTGATAAGCGTACCTCTTTGTGTGCCATCCCTTATATTTGCGAATATCTCAAGATTACGAACCGTTACACTGTCCACAACCATATAATCGGAAACGAAGAGAGTTTTCAGCGGCTTTATATGTGACAGGATACGTTTCTGTGTATCCCTGAGGTAAGATATAACAGCCCCCGCAGCCGATATACCAGCCTTTAGCCCGGCACAACCAAAACCATCGAGCGATATAACACCAAAATGGTTTATCAATGCCGTATATGCATTCTTATACTCGAAGTAATAATCGTCATAGCGCGATATTGCACATCCCACCTCGCATTCCCAATCCAATGATAGCGATTCTGGTATCACAATCTCCGCAGGTCTCACTCGCTCTATCTCATTTCCCAGTGAGCATTCATCTTCCAGTTCCGTCAGCCAGAACTCCCCGGTTGATATGTCTATCGTGGCAATCCCTACTTTGCCCTCTACACGACTCACGCACATGAGATAATTAGAAGCACGCTCCTCCAGAAGTGTATCCTCTATAACCGTCCCGGGTGTGATGAGTCGCACAACCTCACGCTTCTCTATCCCCGTCCCCCGTTTCTGTCTGTCCTCCATCTGCTCACATATAGCCACCTTGTAGCCCTTCTTTATCAACTGCCGTATGTATGGCGTGACAGCATGAAAAGGCACCCCAGCCATTGGTATTCGTCCCGCTGCACCCTTACCACGACCTGTTGTGGTTAATGCAATCTGCAATTCCCGGGATGCTATCTTTGCATCTTCACCAAAAGTCTCATAGAAATCACCCACACGGAATAGTAGGATCGCATCCCGGTACTTATCCTTTATCCTGTAATATTGCCGCATCATCGGCGTTAGCTCTGTCATCTTCTTTACTAACACCTATACCTATACTATCCTACCCTATACACAGCCATACATATACATACATCACAGGAACCTGAACACTTCGGGCAACTTGCCCGTTATTCGTCTAAACTCCTCCGTCCATTGCTCAGGTTCTAAGCCTTTCTGCGCAAGCAGAACCGCAGTCCATCGTTCCAGACCCACACCTGAACAGCCCGACCACAACTCTTTTCCACTCTGCAGCTTCACACTGAACCCTTTTGGATATTTGTCACCGTTCACACTCACATTCTGGAATTCCAGCCATTTGCCACTGTATGGCAGAATAGCCTCAAAATCTACCGTACCCACCTCCTTCAACTCCGCCAGACCCGCCATACCCTCCTGTGCCATGAACCAGGGTGTCACCCACGCTTCCCGCCATTCTATATCCAGTATCTCTGCGAATATACGGCGATAACGCTCACGTAGCTCGTTAGCATGCTCTATCACCTGCTCTTTTGTCCCTATCCATACAATCTCCACCCTGTGGAACTCATCCAGCCGTTCTATACCATGAAGCCCACCACTTTCATATCTGTGCGAAGTACCAGACCTATCAAATACCTTTATTGGCAGAATTGAATCTGGCAATGTCTTACCCATGAGAAATATCCAGAATGGTGGGCATTGCGCATAACACAGCCCCCCTATGGGCTCTATTCGGTCCTTTATCATCTCCAGAGGCACTTCATTTGTTACTTTGTAATAATCCATCACCTCCTCCCAGTACTCAGGGTCCCGTGTCTTCGGTGCGCATACGTAATAAGCCTCAGGATAAATACCCTTTGCATGCCCTGATCTCTTCCAGACCTCCCATGGCACCAGCTTCGGAAATACCATCTCCTCATAACCCAAAGGCTTCAATACCTCTTCTATCAGTACGCGCTCGAACGCTCTGAAAATTCTCGTTATCTGTGGTCCGTAAATCCACTGACCGCGTCCTGCGGCATGTCTTATCCAGCCTCGCTTCACCATCTCCTCTGTAGGGTCTTTATCAAACCGGAATGACTTCTTCTTGCTCTCAAATAGTAATTCCCAGTGCTCACTCTTGCCCTTCCAGCTCGCTATTGTCTTTTTCTCATCCAGTAGCCTTAATAACCTATCAGGAATCCGTTTCTCCAGTGCTGCATAGTCCACATCGAGATACAGTGTTAAACGCCCGTCATTATGCTTTAACTCACTCACAAAAGGTAATCGCTTCAATTTGATGCTCTCTTCCCAACCCATCGTTATCTTATAGCTCTCTATCTCTATGCCCCTTATTCCGATCCTGTATTTAGCGAGGAATCTACTGAACTCCTTCTTCAATCTGGTAAGAGCATCATGAGCCCTTACAAATCTATCAGAGCTCAAATCCAGCTTTAACTCCTCTCCCGAAACGCTCCATCCCTCTATCTCTGCACCACAGCCCGGTGGCGCACCACGTTTCAGTAAAGGTTCTGCGGACTCACGCATAAAATCGCTCAGCTCTGATAGCGTTATATTATTCAGACTGCTACTGCATTTAAGTACCGCCTTCAATTGAAACTGGATATCACTATCACTCATGCATGCACCAGATAGAAGATGAATTTATTTGATATTAAATGATACACAACATATTATAATTATAGATGCGAAGAGCAAGAAGGAGGAGATGTATTGGCTTCCAGCCGAATTTTCTATACTTTGAACCCCGCGACCGGGCATATACGTGTGGAGAAGAGGTATTGAAGCTGGAGGAGCTGGAGAGTATAAGATTGAAGGACTTTTTACAACTCGACCAGGCGAGTGCGGCAGCGCAGATGGGCATTTCTCAACCCACTTTCCATCGTATCATAACGGAAGCGCATCGTAAGATAGCACGCGCACTCGTTGAGGGTAAGGCTATAAGGATAGAGGGTGGGCATTATATGATGGTGGAGAGGACTCGCTGGCAGGGTTATAAAAAGGGTCCCATGAGTGTTGTTGATAGGAGGTGATATAGGATATGGCAGAAGAGAGAGAAGAGGGTAAAAGGAGTATGGCAGAGCAGGAGAGGGCGGTACAGGCGATGATGGAGAAGGTGAAGCATAAGGTAATGGTGATGAGTGGAAAGGGCGGAGTGGGGAAGACGACAGTGGCAGCGAATCTCGCGTTCGCTCTCGGAATGAAAGGTCTGGACGTGGGTCTAATGGATGCAGACATACATGGACCTGATATACCAAAGATACTGGGGATAGAAGATAAGCGACCGGGGGCATCGGGCGATAAAATACTCCCGATATTGGTCACGCCACGTTTGAAAGCGATGTCCATCGGCTTTCTCCTCCCTGACAGGGATTCCGCTATTATATGGCGGGGGCCGATGAAGATGAATGCGATAAGGCAATTCCTCTCAGATGTGGACTGGGGTGAACTTGACTATCTCGTCATAGACCTCCCGCCGGGCACAGGTGATGAGCCACTGAGTGTTGCACAATTGATAAAGAATGTGGATGGCACGATAATAGTAACAACACCACAAGACCTCGCACTGCTCGATTCGAGGAAGGCAGTGAACTTCTCCAGGGTGCTTAAATTGCCTGTTATAGGCATAATAGAGAACATGAGTGGATTTGTCTGCCCCTATTGTGGCAAAGAGATAAATATCTTCAAATATGGCGGTGGTGAGCAGTCGGCGCGTGAACTTGGCGTTACTTTCCTTGGTAGGGTACCTATTGATCCCGGGATGGTGATAGCTGCGGATAACGGAACCCCGTTCGTATTGCAGAAGGACTCTAAGGTGCGTGAGGCATTCGAGCATATAGTGGAGAAGGTGCGTGAGATAGTGGAGAAGAAGAGATAAATAACAGGGATGCAAACGATTTTTCTGAAATCTGGATAATATACCTTTTATTTTCATTTAACAGCGCTTCAGTATCAAATACCACCATTTATCTTATCTATGCTCCAAAGTTTTCTCTTTTTTATATCCGTTTCTCTTGCCTCTTCTATAACTTCTCTCGCTGTCATGCCTTTAAACATTTCTCTTAGCGAGCCCTTTTCTTCGGAACTGGGAATGGCTTGAGTAAAACGCCTTCTCCAGACTCAACCACAATCGCTCTATCTTTAAACCCAAATTTTTCGCTCATTTTGCATTACTTCAAACTTATGGTATTACCATTCGAGCTACTGAGAAAAGGCAATTTATATTTTTATATGATGAATATATATTCAATAATGATGTGGGTGAGAGATAAAGGGAGAAGCGAGGCGATATAGAAATGAAGGTATGCGTAACTGCAATGGGAAAGGACCTGGATGCAGAGGTGGATCCAAGGTTCGGGCGATGCCAGTATTTTATATTCGTTGACACAGATACAATGGCGTTCGATGCTGTGGAGAACACCGCTATAGCAGCACCAGGTGGAGCAGGAATTCAAGCTGCACAGACCGTTGTGAATAAAGGCGTAGATGTACTCATCTCGGGCAACATCGGTCCTAATGCCTTCCAGGTGCTCTCTACCGCGGGTGTAAAGGTCGCAACAGGTGCGTATGGCACTGTAAGAGAAGCAATAGAGATGTATAAAAGTGGTAAATTGAACGTGAGCGGAGGTTCTACAGTTGGTGCTCATGCCGGTATGGGTATGGGCATGGGTATGGGTAGAGGTCGCGGTATGGGACGAGGCATAGGGCAAAGCATGGTTATGCCACAGGAAGAAAAAGCTGAAAAAGAGAGTCTCGAGGGACTCGAGGAGATGGTAAATAAACTGGAGAACGAATTAAAGGAAGTGAAGAAGCGTATAGAGGAGCTCAAGCGGAGGTGAGGTGATGCCGGAATGAAGATTGCTGTTCCCGTAATCGGAACGCAGGGGTTGGACGCCCCTGTGAGTGAGCATTTTGGTAGAGCGCCCGCTTTCACCATAGTGGATATGAGCACGAAGGAAGTGAAGGTGGTCCCGAACTCGGGTGAGCATTTCGGTGGTGTTAAAGTAGCACCAGAAATCTTAGCAGAGGAAGGTGTGGAGGTAGTACTCTGCTCAGGATTAGGACCGAAGGCAATAAACATGTTTGAGCAGTTTGGTATAGAGGTCTATGTGGGTGCGAGTGGAACAGTAAGAGATACAATAAGAGCATTTCAGGCTGGCTTGCTTCACGAAGCTTCGGATAAAGACGCATGTATGATGCACAGGCATTGATTCAAACAGGAGGTGATATGGATATATATGAGTGGAGGAAGAGGGCGAATGGGCGGTAGAGGACTGGGTCCTGGTGGTGAGTGCGTATGCCCGAAATGTGGATACCGGGTGCCACATTCGCGTGGTGAACCTTGCTACAATAAGACATGCCCGAAATGTGGCACCAGTATGACGAGGGCATGATGTTCATGTGTCTGGAGTTAAAAATAGAAATAGAAGAAGTTAGGAGGTGATGTGAAAAAATGGCGTTCGGGTGGTATGGAAGAGGAGGATACCGCTGGAGAAACATGTATTACCTCACGGGCTTGCCAGGCTGGATGAGGTTCGGGTTCTCTCCAGGCTGGATAGGTAGAAGCCCAACCGGATTGCCACCGACAGCGCAGTATCTCATGCAGAGCGGACAGTTGCCTCAGTTCAGTTCATGGATACAGCAGCAGATGCCGGTAGCAGGTATGGGTATGGGCATTGGCATGGGTACAATGCCCGGCATGACAAGGGAGCAGGAGATTTCGATGCTGGAGAATCAGGCGAAGATGCTCAGTGAGCAGTTGGAGCAGATAAAGAAGAGACTGGATGAATTGAAGAAATGATGCAGGGGGTCTAATCCCCCTATTTTTTTCGATGCGATGGTTTGGTTATGGAAGGCTTTTGTTGATGAGCATTTATGTGTGGGCTGTGGCAAGTGCACCAGAGTCTGCTGGACTGGTGCGATCAGGCTTGCGGATGTGGATAAGAAAGCCAGAGTTGATTTCAGACGCTGTGTCTGCTGTACCGCATGTGTGAGGACATGTCCAGCAGGTGCTGTACATATAGTACCATATCCAATCGGGAATTTGGAATTTGAGGAGTTAAGTGCTCGTTTAAATATAATAGAGAGGCAGCTTAAAGACTTAACGAGGAGCATTGAGCAATTATAGCAGTTATAATTGTTACCCCTCATTTAGCAGCATAGTGATGCCTTTATCAACACCCTCACAGGGATGTCTCCCGGTCTTACAGAATGTTTCAAAGTGCTGTAGCCACTGTGGATAGTCGGGAGCGGAGCGAACGAAGCGGACGAAGCTCCTCAACTGCTCTATCGTCTCGGGCTCCAGTTCATGCTCCATTATGCATGCATCCTTATTCGCTATCTGCGGTGGTACTTTTATTATCTCGAGAAAAGCACGTATAGTCTCATGTCGGTCCTTCACCACTTTTGCTATCTTCTTACCCTTTGGCGTCAGGGTTATACCCTCATACTTCTTGTAATTGACAAGCCCCATCCCGTTTAGCCTCCTTGCCATCTCCACAACACTGGATGGCTTCACATTTAATGCTCTGGCTATCTCTTTTACCCTTGCGTATCCCTTCCCTCCCTGCAAGGAGATGTTTAAAATCGCTTCAAGATAATCCTCCGCTTTCCTGCTCAACATCACCGGCATCACAATAAATTAGGTCTACCTATATAAAGTAGGCTACACTTACACATATTAATCTCTTATCTATGCTATTCCTTTTATATCAATATCGGAATGAAATGATAATCTTCTTCGATCTCGAGGGACCTCTATCACCGCAGGACAATGCATACGAGGTGATGAAGCTAATAGGGGATGAAGGTGCACATATCTTTGAAGCTATAAGCAACTATGATGACATATTGGCGCTGGAGGGGCGAGAAGGTTACGAGCCGGGTGATACTCTCGCATTGATCATCCCCTTCCTCATGCTTCATGGTATAACAGAAGAGGACATAAAACGAGTATCGGAACGTGCAACGCTTGTAATAGGTGCGAAATATCTATTTGAGAGGTTACGTGCTGAGGGCTGGGATATATATATCATCTCAACAAGTTATGAGCAGCACGCATACAATATAGGTCGCAGGCTGGGGATTGAACCCTCGAGGATTATATGTACAGCCTTAACCTTAAATCAGGATTGGATGTCCGGAAAGGAGAAGGAATCACTACTATCACTGACGAAGAGAGTAGAAGAGAGGATAATTGAGCTTCATTCTAATTCCCATTCGCAAATTAACGAGCTCAGGTCGGTAATGGATGATTTCTTCTTCCATCAGTTGCCACGTTCCGGGTTTGATGTATTACAGCAGGTGAGGGTGATAGGTGGAGAGCGGAAGGCGGAGGCGATAAGGAGCATCATGAAGGAGAAGGGGAAGCCACTCAGTGACGCTATTGCTGTTGGGGATAGTATCACCGATTATAAGATGCTAAAGTTGATAAAAGAGCACGGTGGCTTATCGGTTGTATTCAATGGCAATGAGTATGCAGTGCCGTATGCCACAGTGGGACTTGCATCTGTTGATATATCCTTCCTCCTTATCCTCTGCGATGCGTTCGTCCAGGGCGGTAAAGCGAGAGTAAAGGAGATAGTGAAGACGTGGGAAGCGAACAGGGTGGATTTCGAGAGCAATCCTGACGCAGTCGCAGGCGATTACATCAGGGATGATATAAAAGACAGTATTAAGATTAAGAGCAGGAAACTACCACTTCCGTATTTACACGATATTGAGGATGCAGATGATAGCGAGTTGGAGACGATAATAAGGGTACATAAACGCGTAAGGATGGAGGTAAGAGCCCGGGCAGGGAGATTGGGCTGAAGTTGAATTCTATTAATTTCAATGATGGGAGAGGTAATGATAGGGTTGAGGTTGAGGTGCCTTTGGTAGCATTGGATGATTCCGCTGTCGTTGACAACATGGTTTTTCACTACTGACTCGCATACGGTGAAGCCACTGTTCTTCCTGAGAGGGATATTAGAAGCCTGTAAACTCCCTTAACGATACTTTAGCCTTTAATTCGCTTATTACGAAGGCTATATCACCTTCAAAGCACATTGCGAGTATCACGAGCTTCAGCATCGTTATAGCTTCTCTTTTGATAGATTGGAGAGTGATATGATAGCCTTTTGTGAATGGTTGGTGGAGGGTGTTAAAAACTTTCAACGCATTAATGACTGTAAATCCTTTACGTCCACATTGGGCACTTCATAACACATAAAGCTTCTTTTTCGAGAATTTCGGAAACTCCCTGTATACTCTCCCTCGGTTAAGTTAAAAGACAGAATTGGTACTTATCATCTTAAAATCGACCACATAGCAGCCTTTACCATACTCAAATACCTTGATTGGATTTAAATCCGCTTCCAGTATATCGGGAAACTCCACACATAACTGCGAGAACCTGAGCAGGACATTGACGAGTGAATCTATATCAGACATGGGTTCGCCTCTTACGCCATGTAATATCCGATAAGCCCTGACATTCTTTATCATCTCCTTCGCATCACTCATACTCAATGGTGCAATCCGGAATGAGACATCCCTGAAGACCTCCACATAAATCCCTCCCAATCCAAACATAAGCAGTGGACCAAAGTGCCTGTCCCGCTTCATACCTATTATCACCTCCTTACCGCCAGCAACCATCTGCTGCACGAGAACACCTTCTATTCGTCTCGCAGTTGTGAGTTTCTCACCTCTGCGCATAATCTCGAAGAAGCTCTCCTTTACCGCTTCCCTATTCACATTAAGCTTCACACACCCCACATCCGTTTTATGAATTATATCAGGTGAGAGAATCTTCATAGCCACCGGATAGCCGATCTTATCAGCGATATCAAGCGCCTCATCCGCAGTCTCTGCTTTACCATAAGCTGGTATTGGAATACCATACGCTTTCAGTAACTCAAACCCCAGCTTATGCCGTAGCTGCTCTCTGATCTGCCCTGTATCAACATTGAAATGAGGAGGAGGTTCAAATACTCGTTTCTGCCTCTCTTCGTAGTCCTTTACAGCCTTGAGACTCTTCACCGCCCTTACAGGATCGAAATAATTCGCAATACCATGCTTCTTAAGCTCTTCAACTGCGCTCATCACCGTCTCGCCACCCATGAATACCGGGATGACCGGCTTTTTTGCATTTATCGCCATGACATAATTACCCGCTTTATCAAATTCTATCGGTGCAGTGGGAGAGAGAATAGCAATTATCGCACCTACATACCCATCTTCAGCAACTATGCTCAGTGCGGTACCAAATTTGTCAGTTGTTGCATCGCCACGTACATCAATGGGGTTATAAGAATTGGCGAGCTGAAGTGGGTGAAGTTTTTCCATCGTCTCGCGCTCAAAAGCGGTAAGTTCGAGCCCTGATTCCTCAATTGCATCCGCAGCCATGACGCCCGGTCCACCGGAATTTGTCACTATTGCTATCCCTCCCTTTATACGTTGAATTCGCGATAGTGTGAGAGAGAAATCGAACAATTCCTGGATTGATGTCGCTTCAACAATGCCAGCTTGCGCAAAGGCAGCCCTGTATGCCTCCACACTGCCCGCTATGCTACCTGTGTGACTGGAAGCGGCTTTTGCTCCCGCCTCTGTCATACCACTCTTCATCACTACCACCGGTTTTGTTCTCGAGACTTTCCTCACCACCCTCATAAATCGGCTACCTTCGCTCACATCCTCGAGATACATCGCTACCACCGCTGTGTCCGGGTCCTTATCCAGGTATTCTAAGAAGTGACACTCGTCAAGCACCGCTTTGTTACCCAATGACACGATCTTGCTGAAACCGACCTTTTCTACTTTCGCCCAATCAATAACCGCGAGTGCAAACGCACCTGATTGACTGAGAAACGCGATACTACCTTTATCTGGTACAGTCTTACCAAATGTCGCATTTAAATTCGCATGCGTATTTATTATACCCAGACAATTGGGACCGACGATGTTCAATTTATGCTCCTTAGCGATCTTGACGAGCTCAGATTCGAGCACTGCGCCTTCACGTCCCACCTCTTTAAAACCCGCTGAGATTACAACCACATTCTCTACACCGCGCTCAGCACATTGCTCCAGCACGTTGGGCACCCCTTCTGCTGGTATCGCAATGACAGCAAGGTCAATATCACCCTGTATCTCGCTCAATGACGGATAACACTTCAAACCTTGGATTCTGTCGTACCTGGGATTCACTGCGTATATGCTCAACAGCCCGGTCCCGGATGCGAGTAAATTCTTGAGGATGGTATTCCCCACCTTCCCTTCTTTTGGCGTTGCGCCAACCACCGCAACAGTCCTGGGATTGAAGAGTTTATCAAGCATTTCTTCTTTCGTACTCACAACAGGTGCCCATGTTTATCTATCTCGCCCGCTTTTATCCTCCTCGATGCAATTGGCTTTCCATCTGCTGCCTTTGCATGCTCCACCTTTACTATCTTTATCGGCTCCTTACCTCGCTCTTTCCTCAGTTCGTTTATCTCCAGTGCCACATCATATGTCTCCGGGGATATCACTATATAATCAATATCCTCATCCAGAGTCATGCCGTATCTGTTATCTAATTCCACTGTTCGTATTCTCACCTGATATTCCAGGTACATGTACTGAGCTATATTCGCAGCTCTTACTTTATATGGAAGAACCAGCCGTGTCTTAGTCGCTTCTGCCATCCGGTCTGAGGTTATACCTATCACTATCTCCCCCTTTCCATCACCACTCAACTCATACGCCTTCCTCAGTAATCGCTTATGTCCATCATGCAATGGATCAAAGGTACCTCCTAATACTACTTTCATCATCCACATCAGCAAAAGTTCTGTTGCTGTTACTGTTACTGTTAGGAGAGCAATCTTCTACTTTCTCGCTCTACATCTCGACTTTGAGTTCTTCTTTAAGTGTCTTCAACACCAGTTCCGCATCCACGCTCTCTACTCCCTCGATCTTCTTTATCTCCTCTATAATATCTCCACATTTATCATAACCTGTGCATTTCGCGATTACAACCAGGTCAAATTCGCCCGTAACGTGATGAACACAGCAACTCTCTGCCATTGCCGCTATCTCATTCCCTACATCTTCTACACCATACCCCTGCCTGGTCTTTATCTTCGCTATTAATGTGACCATACCCATCTCCGAGGTGTTAAGAATCGTTGTGTAGCCGCATATAATGCCGCTCTTCATTAACCTCTTCACTCGTTCACTCACCGTTGCGGTGCTCACCCCTATCTTCTGCGCTATCCTCGTGAAGGACATGCGGGAATCGTGTTGAAGCTCTCTCAATATCTTCCTATCTATATCATCCACTTATATCATCCCCCTGTGCCTGTGTTGCGAAATCAAGGAACTCATTGAGTTTCGCTTCCGCTTTGCCTGATTCCAGTATCTCTCTGGCTATCTCAAAGGCGTCGGTTAAAGTCTCTGACTCCCCTGCTGCGAATATCGCTGATGCTGCATTTAATAGAACGACGTCCCGCTTCGCACCCTCTTCTCTACCGCCCAAGACATCTCGCAGTATCTTCGCACTCACCTCACGAGTACCGCCGGCAATCTCTTTCGGTGATGCAACTCGCAACCCGAAATCATCGGGTCTTATGTAGTACGTATCTATCTCACCATCTTCTAATTGTGATACTTTTGTCTTTCCGGAGATGGAGACCTCATCCACGCCTGGCTCGCCATGTACGACAAGTGCCTTCCTTAGCCCGAGGATGCGAAGTACCTTCGCTATCTTCTCCGTCATAGCTGCATCATAAACCCCTATAAGCTGATGCGTGGCTTTTGCGGGATTTGTTAACGGACCCAGAATATTGAATACCGTTCTCAACCCAAGCTTCTGCCTCACTTCCACCACATTCTTCATCGCCTGATGGTGCACGGGCGCGAACATGAATCCAATGCCTATCTTCTCTATACATTCCTCTATCTTTCGCGGTGGTAACGCCAGATTCACCCCCAATTCCTCTAAAACATCCGCACTACCACATTTTGACGTCACTGACCTGTTACCATGCTTCGCTACCGGTACCATGCAAGCAGTAAGGAATGCCGCGGTAGTTGATATATTAAAAGTCTTTACTGTATCACCACCAGTACCACATACATCAACCTTCTTCTCCACTCTCGGATTTATATGCAGTGCCATACTCCGCATAACAGTGGCGAATGCCGCTATCTCCACTTCGGTCTCGCCCTTCATCCTCATTGCGGTAAGGAATGCCGCGGTCTGAATTCTATCTGGCTTACCCTCCATTATAGCCCGCATCGCCATTTCCGCCTCTTCCGCACTCAGGTCCTCCCCGTCCACCACTTTACTCAAGTATCGCTCAAGCATCTCCACATCTTTTTCCCCATTATGTCTTATAAGAAGTTAAAATAAAATGAAGTAGAATGTATTCATATCCATTCTATTTTATCACATCATTATTCACTATCATAGAATCACTTCTAATGGATACCGAATAAATGAAGAGGAAGCTACACACACCTCTGGATGAGACAGCGATAAAGGAATTGGAGCTGCGAGATATTGTATATCTCAGTGGCGAATTATACACGATGAGAGATAGAGCACACCAGCGGATACTGGACTACCGGCGAGCGGGCAAGGCTATACCAATACCAATAGAGCGAGGTGCGGTGATATATCACTGCGGTCCGTTAGTGCGCAATCACGAGGTCATAGCCGCGGGACCCACAACCAGTGCAAGAATGGAGACTGCTACGCCAGAACTGATAGAGGCGCTTCAAATACGTGCTATCATAGGGAAAGGGGGTATGGGAACCGCCACACGGGACGCTATGTGCGCACATGGATGCGTATATCTCGCAATGACCGGTGGCGCGGCAGTCTTAGCCGCTACCCGTATAAAGAACATTATATCTGTATACTGGACAGACCTTGGGATGGCTGAAGCGGTCTGGCATATGCATGTGGATGAGTTTGGTCCTCTGGTGGTGGGCATAGATGCAAGAGGGGATAGCCTGTATGAGGAGTTATAAAAGAAGGGTAGCTATACATCCATGAAAAAACCCTGACCTGATACGGAACTAAAAGGAATCAGGAATCGCAGCTAAATCTGTATGTCTCCCCTCGGTTTAGCAGTGAGCTGTTGATTTCAGGTCTGGCGGTGGCACTTTCTTTGGATTGGGTAGTCTTCCCCGTCCTTTGTATTCTGGCTGTTCTTCAACGCCGTAGACCTCGACCAGTGCGTTCTTGTATGCGTCCCAGTCGTCAGTGGTAAAAATCGTGAGTTCTGTGTGCCCCTGCACTTTTCTACTAACATTGCCAATAAAAGGTGGCATCTAAAAATTCGTTTTACCGTTTTCTTTTTTACCCCCCGACACTCACCACTCACATACCTTGACTACTTCTTCACCCCGATCGGCATCACGTATAAGGGTTTATGTACCTCAGGGAGATTCAGAACCTTTGCAACTTCGTCATCATCAAATGCGCCTATTGCCACGGTAGCCAGACCCAGAGCCTCACATTCCAGATATATATTCTGCGATACATGCCCAGCCTCTATATGCACATATCTTATCCCCCGCTCGCCATACCTGCGGGTCGTACGTTCGTATTCCGCAGTGATGACGATAGAGAATGAAGCATCAGCGATGAACATCTGTCGTAAGCAAGCGGTTGCTAACTCTACTCGCAGGTCACCGCCCTTATGCGGCTCCAGATAGCCATTCTCTACGTGATATACTCCCGGCTCTATATGCTCCACAGCTCCTACTCCTATCACAAGGTAGAGCTCCAGTGGATATGTAGCACCAGCGGAAGGCGCTTTTAACGCAGCCCATACGAGAAGCGCGAGTTCTCTATTCTTTATCACACCATGTTTGAACGCCCTTCGTGACTTACGCCCCGCTATCGCCTCTTCCACCGATATAGTGCTTTTATGCTCCGGTACTTCCAATTTCACGCGTTCCATATTCCGTATT
>Ga0164315_10002044_pt1 | contig 15369 bp, 12 predicted proteins | sample GuaBasSedimGuay6_FD_113737 | JGI IMG/M metagenome (GOLD analysis project Ga0164315, IMG submission 113737) | Subseafloor sediment microbial communities from Guaymas Basin, Gulf of California, Mexico - Guay6, Core 4569-2, 0-3 cm | ecosystem: Environmental > Aquatic > Marine > Hydrothermal vents... | reverse complement strand
TAAGCCGGTCAACGCCGTTTATCTGTGATGTCTGTCCTTCAGGATCGGGCGGTCATTTCATGGCCGACCTGGACGAAGCCGGTGGCATTGCGGGAGTGATGAAAGTGCTGCAGCCACTTCTGGACTCAGATGTGTTCACTGTCACGGGACATGCGGCTGTTGCAGCGATTTTTATGGCAACTGTCCGCCAAGGGCTTGCAGGACAGGATCGCTTTAATCACCGATGGCCGTTTTTCAGGTACCGACAAGGGCTGTGCGCCTCGCCGGTTCCCAGAAGCGCAGCGTTTTGCCGGCCGTCTGAGAGGCCATTGCGGCCCGGTATCGCCCTGTGAGCTTCAATGACCCTACACTGTCAGACACCCTACAAGCTAATTGATAATTGATAATCTCCGTCAAGACAGATTCCGTATGGTTTCAGATTTTTGGCGGAGAGTCCGGGAGTTGCACCCGGCTGCATGGATTTAGAGTCCATGTGATCCCATCCGATCCACCCTCCACAATACTGTTTTTTTCGCTTTGATAAATTTTAAGAATACCCCCTGAAAATCAGAGGTATTCTTATTGTTGGATAACATTTGATTGTAGTTTATGATTTTCTGTCCGGCACCTACCGGAAAGAGTTGTCAAAAACAGATAATCAACTGCTTTTTTTATTCATCTCTTCATTTTCTGCTGTAGCATCTTCAACAATGCTTCTCATAGCAGATTTTGCTTCTTTGGACAATGGCATTGGTGTATGGTTTGCAAGAATATCAGCTGCTTTTTCAGCAGCACGTTCTGCCATATTTTTACCACCCTTACCAAGCCAGCGGTCATAATTTGAACGTTCGATAATGTGGGGTGCAGAAGGCAGTGTTCGCATGTATTTCATGGTATGAGCCTGCATTAGATGATCACCACCGGGTCCTACCGCTTTGATCGTATCTATTGCAAGATTCTCATCATTGACAACTATTCCCTGCATCACTTTTCTAACCATTTTAAAAATATCATTATCAATTACCAACTGGGCATAACTGAAAATCAGTCCTGAATCCAACATTCCAGCACCGTAAATCAGATTTGAACCCGCACTTGCCGCACATAAGGCGGTCAGTGTTTTTTCATGACCAGCCTGTGCATCAGGCACTTTTGAATCAGCCTATCCACCGGCAGAAGAACTCGGCAGCATATATTTTTGAGCAAGTACCGGTGCTGCTGCATTCAACAGACCGCATTCAGGAGATCCCACAGGTGTTGTTGTGAGCTTCAAGTCAAAGCTCAGGGATGAACACCCATAAATTACCGGTGCACCTTTGCATGTCAGCTGATGCAATACAATGGCACCCAGAATCTCACAATTATGAGTTACCAGAGAGCCTGCAAGGGTTATTGGGCCGGATGCTCCTGCCATTACCATTGAGATCAGGTTACATGGAACTCCGGCTCTGGCACAGGTCATCACTCCGGTACAGCAGTTCACATCCAAGGTCAGAGGGCTTGTGGGAGAACAGTTGACAGTTAGAACAGGTCGTTCTCTTAACTCATCTTCTCCTCCAACAATAGCTTGGGCCATTTTGATAATCTTGTCAGCCCGCCATCCATTTCCCGGTCCATAAACAGTATGTTTTGATGTGTTGGCAAATACCACTTCAGCCTCATAAACAGGAGCAACATTATCTGGTGCATCTCCTGCAGTCAGAGAACGTTCACACACATCAACCTCGTCCATAGCATCTGTTAAAAGGGCAGCCTTACCCACATCTTCATTTACTGATGGTCTGACTGTTCCATCAGTTTCCATAATATTGACACCCTGACCAAAAGTACAAAAATTAACCCGTTTGCCTTCCAGAAACACATCATGCTCAGAATCACGTCCGTATTGTACAATTTTCGGCGGTGCTGAACGGATGCACTCTTCCACAAGATAAGCAGGAAATTTTGCAATCTTTGTTTTACGGTCAATTATTGCACCTCCCCCTTCAAGAATATCTAAGGCTTCGTCACTTCCGACATAAAGCCCTGTTGTTCTCATAACTTCGAGGGTGGCAAGGTGAATTTTTTCAATCTCATCATCCGCAAAGACATTAAAACCGAAACCACCGGTTGCGATCATGTCTGAGGCGAGACGTCTTGTCACCATATCATTCTCCTTTTAATCATTGTTCATTTTTAATTTTTTTAACTCTTGTTTCATACTCTGTTTTAATTCCTGTTATGGTATTAAATTGCGGCGTTAGGCAGATGCCTTAAATTATGGGACTGTAACTTTCATTAATTTTAATCCTTCCTTCCGGAGCAACCGCTGGGGTTCTGAAGAATCTCTGGGATTCAAAAAATCCTTTCTATGCAGATGACGGGATTTGGCAATCCCTCTGGAGCAACCGCTGGGGATCTGAAGAATCCCTGGGATTCAAAAAATTCTTTCTCACACATAATCCATGCAGATGACGGGATTTGGCAATCCCTCCAGAGCAACCCTTGGGGATTCAAAAAATCCTTTCTTACACATAATCCATGTAGATGAACAAGCCGATCAGAATACCATCTGCCGTAAATGGTACCGTTCGGCACCATCCCCGCTCCTCTGTAAATCAAAATATATTCGTTTATGACTTTCGGGGAGCAAAAATTCAGCTATAGTAATCATGTCCTTAGTAAATCCATTTTTGCACTCCATTCGACTCTCTGGGATGTCATCGGCGATGCCGATGTTATATGCCGCTCCTTTAGTTAAAATGTTTTAAATTGTAATTTAATTTATTTTTGCAGTTTTTGCTTATTTATAAAATTCTCAAGCTCTGATTCTATATCAGGATCAAGTATAGATTCAGGAGAGGCTGCAAGAATTTGTTCAACTTTTTGAGCTGCCACCTGTCCAACATCTTTTGATCCTGATTCTATCCATTTATCATAATTATCCCATGAAGACACATTGGGTCTCCACGTATTTCGGCAGCCTGCCATGGTTGTCGGGTGGTATAAAAAACTTCCTTTTGGACCAATATCTTTAATTACTTCCAATCCTAAATCTTCCCCCAATTTTTCAGTGGACTGGTTCATACCTTCCATAAATCTTAATACCCTTGAAATCATCTCCTCATCCAGAATAAATTTTTCAAAAGAGTTGGTCATAATAGAATCCATAACTCCCAGGCACTCATTTATAATACTGACACCTCCTGCAATACATTCAAACAAATTCTGCATGGTCTCAAATCCTGCCTGGGCATCCAGAGTTTTTGCATCAGTAAGACCTGCCATTGTTCTTGTGGGAAGATGGTAGAGTTCCCTTGCAAGCTGAATGTTTGCAACATTGATGATATTACTTTCTGGAGAACCGGTTACATATTGACCATTCTGCATATTAGGTACAGCAGATGCAGGACAATAGATAAATGATGCACCTGGTTGTACAAGCTGGCAAAGAACCAACCCTGCCAGAATCTCGGCATTTTGCAGGACACAGACACCCAAAGGGTTCATTGGAGCAGAAATACCAGCCAGGGCACAGGACAAAACTGCAGATGGCTGATTAAACCTTGCATAACTGATAATGGTTTCAATGGGAATCGAATCATACACCAGAGGACTTAATGGATTAATGGAAGCATATATAGAAGGATGATCCATCAAAAAATCTTTTTTTCCTATTGTGATCTCAAACATATCAAATATGTTCGCTATCTCTCTATGGGTATTTACATTTCGTTTTAAAGGTTTATCTGTATGTTTGAGCATTTGAAAGAAAATATCAAGGTATCCATTCTCAGGATCGATACCAGCGGGTTCCACAGGAAAGGCTCCGCCAATATCACACACTGAACTTGCCTGGGCCAGTTTGTAAAAAACTATCAGGTCCTGCATTGTAGCCGGTCTTCTGCCCTGTTTCAGATCCTGTGCAAAAACAGCACCATTGGAAGGTTCTACATGGGTATGCTTTTGACCTTCACCCACAAGAATTGATTTTTCTGAATCTATTGCCCATAATTTAAAAGAGGCAGGAGAAGATTCAATGGCATTTTCCACAAGTTTTCCAGGAATCATCACCCGGCTGCCATCAATTTTTGCTCCATGAGTTTTAAAAATATTCAAAGCCTCGTCATGTAAAAACTCAACACCGACCTGCTCAAGAACTTCCAGGCTTGCTTTATGTATTTTGTTTAAATCCTGATTTGTCAGCATGCAGATGAAACTTTCCAGAGCCATATTTTAATTTCCTTTATATTCAAGAAACTTTTTCCCGTTTTAATAAAAGATTATCCAACCAGTCAGGATCCATCTCTGGTACAGAGGAGAGCAGAAGTTCTGTATAATCGTGATCTGGTGAATCAAACATATCTTTTTTATTGCCCTGTTCAACAATATTGCCTTTATACATAACAATAACTTCATCAGCGATTGCCTTTACCGTGGCAAGATCGTGGGTGATAAAAAGATAAGACATGCCAAGCTCAGTCTGAAGCTTTTGCAGCAGTTTTAAAATTTCTTCTGCAACAAGCTGGTCAAGCGCACTGGTAATTTCATCACATATAATAAGATCAGGTTCTGCTGCCAGGGCTCTGGCAATACAGATCCTCTGTTTTTGACCTCCGGAGAGTTCTGAAGGATATCTGTCATAATAATGAGAAGGAAGCTCAATCATATCTAACAGTTTATGCACTTTTTTCTTTTTGGCTTTGCCACTGAGACCTGAATAAAATTCCAAAGGTCTCCCAATAATCCGCCTTATTTTCTGCCTTGGATTCAAGGCAACATCAGGCATCTGATAAATCATCTGTAATCGTCTTAAAGTGTTAAGGCTTCGCTGTCTGACATCAGGTGAAACTGACTTGCTGTCAAATAAAACCTTGCCTTTGTTTGGAGGTAAAAGACCTGTGATAACCCGGGCAAGGGTTGTTTTTCCAGAACCCGATTCCCCCACTACAGCCACATTCTGTCCACGGAAAATTTTAAAATCAATATCTTCCACAATATTCTGACCCGGATAATAGCCAGCATCAACTCCTTGAATTTCTAATACAACTTCTTTATGAGATTTGGTGTTATCACATTTCTGCCGCCTTACATTTAAAAGATCCTTGGTGTACTGCTCTTTTGGATTTTCCAGCATCTCTCTTGTTTCCCCATCTTCCACAAGCCTGCCATGGCGCAAGACCATAACCCTGTCAGCCACCTGGGACACCACTGCCAGGTCATGAGTAATATAGAGGGCAGCAGTGTTGTTTATTTTGATAGCATCCCGGATGGCGGCAAGCACTTCAATCTGGGTAGTCACATCAAGTGCTGTTGTTGGTTCATCAAAGACCACAATATCCGGGTCACACCCGAGTGCCATTGCAATCATTGCACGCTGGAGCTGTCCTCCTGACACCTGGTGTGGGTAGCGATAGCCAATTGAATCAGGAAATGGAAGATTCAGACGTTTGTATAATTTTTCTGCCTTCTGTTTTGCCTGTTTGAATGTCATGTGCCCATGGCGAACAGGTGTTTCAGCAAATTGCTGAACCAGACGGTGGGCAGGGTTGAAAGATGCAGCAGCACTCTGGGCAACATAAGCGATATTGGAACCTCTCAGCTGTGTCAGCTCCTTTTTTGTTGCATCAACAAGCTCTTTGCCATCAAACATAACCGAACCTTCGGTAATATCACATCCATCACGGGTATATCCCATTGCTGCAAGACCAAGTGTACTTTTCCCTGCTCCAGACTCTCCAATAATGCCGAGCACTTCGCCCCTGTTTAACTGAAGATCTATATCCTCCAATAAAACAGTTGTGTTGCCATCCCAATATCCTTTAATTGTCAGGTTGTCTATCTTGAGTATATTGTCCATTCTCTTTTCCCTTTTTAATTATTGAGCCCGAATCTGAGCACTGCGCTGAAGGAACCAGTCTACAACAAGGTTAATACCAATGGTCAGAAATGCTATGGCAGCAGCAGGATAAATTGGAATTGTAATTCCAAAGGCAATTGCTCCTGCATTCTCTCTGACCATACTGCCCCAGTCAGCCGTGGGTGGTTGAAGTCCAAGCCCCAAGAAGCTTAATGCACTGATAAAAAGAAAAACAAAGGAAAATCTCAAACCAAATTCAGCAATAAGCGCAGGGGCGGCATTGGGCAAAATTTCACGCCGAATTATCCATAAAAGCCCTTCACCTCGAAGCCTTGCAACTTCAACAAATTCCAGGGCACGGATATCCATGGCAAGAGCACGGGCCAGCCTGTAAACCTTGGTAGAATCTATAAGGGCAATGACAAAAATAAGAATGGGAATGGAAGTCCCAAAAATTGAGAGAACCATCAGTGCAAGGATTAAAGGAGGAAATGCCATAATAATATCCACAAGACGGCTGAGCATGGAATCCAGATATCCTTCTACTGTTGCAGCAAGAAGTCCTAATCCGGAACCAATAGCAAAGGCAATACAGGTAATGATAAAAGCAATGGAAATTGTATTTCTTGCACCATACAGCATCCTGGTAAAGAGATCTCTGCCAACCTGATCAGTCCCCATAAGGTGATCCTGACCGGGAGTTAACCACACGCTGCCTACTTTCTGAGCTTCTTCATAGGGGGCAATTACTGGTGCAAGCAGAGCTGCTGCAACATTGATCAAAATAATGACCATACCAATTTTGGCGCTCAAAGGTGCCTGTTTTAACAGTTTTATGAAAGTCATGATGTAATCACCTCATCTATTCAGAAATGTGTCGTAATTTTGGGTTAGTAATAATTGCAAGGATATCTGCTGTTAAATTAAGCAGAATATATGTTGCAGCAAAGATAAGACCGCTTGCCTGAACAACCGGCAGATCCCTTTTTGCAACAGAATCCACGAGAAGCTGTCCAAGTCCGGGATATACAAAGACAACTTCGACAACGACCACTCCGACAATGAGCCATGCAAGATCCATAACTACAACATTAATAATGGGGGATAAAACATTGGGAATGGCATGCTTTATAATAATAGGCCATTCGCTTACCCCTTTAAGTTTTGCCATCTCAATATATGGACTGGTAAGCACCCCTATAATGGCTGCTCTTGTCATCCTCATCATGTGTGCCATTACTACGAGAAGGAGAGTAAAACAGGGCAGTATAATGATATTGATTTTGGTCCAAAATGGCATGCTCGCCTGAATTGTTGCAACACTTGGCAAAAGACCAAGTTTGATTGAAAAAATATAGATAAGAATATACCCCACAAAGAATTCAGGAAACGAAATAGCTGCAAGACTTCCCATGGATAAAATTCTGTCCGGCCATCGTTCACGAAAAAGAGCTGCTATCATGCCGAAAATTATTGCCAGAGGTACTGCAACCAATGCAGCAGAAAAAGCAAGAAAAAGAGTATTGGAAAACCGCCATCCTATGACTTCATTGACAGGACGTTTATTGGATAGTGAAGTGCCAAGGTCTCCCTGGACAAAATTACCAAGCCATGACAGATATCGGGTATGCGGTGGAAGATCAAGTTTCAGCTCTTTTCTAAGTGCTGCCAGATTTTCCGGTGTAGCCTGCTGTCCGAGAATTGCTGTTGCAGGATCTCCCGGCAAAGCCTCGATGCTCAAAAAAATCAGGATGGATACCAGAAAAACTGTGACTATTCCTGCTGCGAGTCGCTTTAAAACCATTCCTTTTATAGACATAGTTTATTCTCCTCTGTAAATACAAATATGTTTAATAGAGTTGTTCCTAAATAAGCTTTTTTGGGCTTTAAGACTTTTAACCATTTGTTTTTATTGAGTCAGTATTTATTTAGGAACAACTCTGATGATTTCGTTTATGTGTTTATCAAGGTGGGTTGCGGGTTTCGTTTTTTACTTCGTAAAAAATCGAAATCCTCCACCCACCCTGCAACCCGGGATTTTTATCTGTGGCGGAAGCCCTCGCAACGAGCGTGAGCATCCGTTATAATCAGAACAATTAATCAGAATAATTAATCGTTAATGAACTGCCTCTAAGAATCGAACCACCAGCGTTCACAGAACCTTAACCCGTCAAGTTCAAGGTTGCCGGACGGATTTTCAAACATCACTTTCTTTGTTGTGGCATCAACCATGTTGGCAATTGCCGGAATGACGACTCCACCTTCATCCCTGACAATTTTCTGCATTTCAAAATATAATTCACCGCGTTTTTTCTGATTTAATTCTGCACGGGCTTCCACAAGAAGCTTATTGAACCGTTCATGTTGCCAGTGCATATCATTGGAGGGAGTAGTTCCTGAATAGGTCTGGGTAAATATCCAGTCAGCTGTTGCCCTTGCAAACCAGTATGCCGCGCTGAATGGTTTTTTATTCCACACGTTGTCCCAATAGCCATCTTTTGGCTCTTTTACAACCTGCATTTTTAATCCGGCTTTTTTAGCATCTTCCTGCCATAGCTGAGCCGCATCGAGCGCACCTGAGAAAACAGCATCAGATGTGTGAAGCTTGAACTCGTAGCCTTCCATACCTGCTTTTTTCAAATAAAACTTTGCCTTATCCGGGTCATACTGTCTCTGGGGAAGATCTGAGGCAGTATATTTTACTATTGGTGCAATGGGATGGTCATTACCCAGTGTGCCATATCTCTGGAGAATCGTATCAAGCATCTGTTGACGATCAACGGAATACTTCACTGCCATTCTGAGATTATTATCTGTATATGGTTTTGTGTCACAAAGCATTGGGAATGTATACAAAAGTCCGCCAGGCACATCAACCAGCTTTAGTTTAGGATTTCTTTTCAGCAGATGTGCTGTTTTTCGATCCGGTTTATTGATCACATCGACCTGTCCGGTCATTAATGCAGTTGTCCTTGCTGTGACATCTGACATAAAAGTAATATCAATTTCATTGAAATGGGCACGGTTTTCTTTCCAGTAATTTGGAAATCGTTTTGCAAGCACCCTTACACCGGGTTCATATTCCACCAGCTGATACCCGCCTGTACCAAGGCCATCCTGAAAATTTGCTGTACCATTTGGAACAATGGGCATTCGCTGAGAAGCAAGAATATAGGGAAAATCTGCACTGGCACCCTTAAGTTCTATGATAATCTGGTTCGGACCATCTTTTTTGATGCTTTTTATCGTATCCACAAGAGTTTTTATCTGGGATGCCCTTGCAGGATCACGATGATAATTGATGGAATAAACTACATCATCAGCATCCATGGTTTTACCATTATGAAATTCAACGCCTTTCCGCAGATTAATGATCCATCTTGATGCATTCGGAGTTGCCTCCCAGCTTTGTGCCAGCTCTGGTACTGCATTGCCCTTGTGATCAATTTCAACAAGCGGGTTTCTTAAAAAGCCAAGACTTGTCATCTGAACAAAAACATCATCAAATGTTGCCGGATCAAGGGATTCTGTGGTTGATCCGCCTGCCATACCAACTTTTAAAGTACCTCCTTGCATAGGAGTGGACGCAAAAACTGATTTTGTTAAAAAACTGCCGGGCAATGCTGCACTGGCACCAAGAGCTGCACCCATTGCCAAAAATTTACGGCGGGAAATACCATTGAGATCAGGATTAACACTTGTTTTCTGGGACATGTTTTATCTCCTCTTTAAATGTCAGAAAAAATCAGCTTTACACTTTTTGGAAAATTCTTCAAATCTTATCTTGCAAAACATATGCCATTTCAATCTGTTGTATGTAAAAAAGAAGATGAAGAATGATAGACAAAGGTTATGAAAAAAAATACTGAAAAAGAAATTGTGCAAAATAGCAGTGTTTTTTTTGTAAAAATTCTGAGAATTTTACAAAAAAATAATAATTCTTCAATTTTTTCAAGATAATGCCAAATTCTGAAAAACATCTTATGTTTTCCTGGCAGGCGGAAGCCCTGCGACTGTGCGGAGCCTCACAACGAGTGGGAGCATTCATTTTTGCAGTTGCTGTCCAAGAGCTTTCATTCAGACTAAAAACAATTGCCACTCCAATTATCCGCACTCCATCATTTTTTTGAACTGATATCGAAATGTGTGATGTTTAAGATTCAACAGTTTTGCAGCCCGGGTTTCATTTCCTTTTGCAAGTTTCATTGCCTGGGAAAAATAAAATTTATCCATGTAATTTCTAACCTGGTTAAGATCTATTCCAGTGGGAGGCAGTGGTGTAAATGTAGTTGAATCTTCCATGATCTTTCCATGTTGAATTTTATTAAGTCCCAAATCATCAGGCGTTAATAATTCACCTGAGGCTATCAGCACAGCTCTCTCCATCATGTTTTTCAACTCTCTGACATTTCCACTCCAAGTGTACAGTTTTAGCAGGTTCAATGCTTCATCACTGATACCTGTTAAAGATCTGCCAAATTTTTCATTAAACGTATGCAAAAAATATTTTGCAAGAAGTATGGTGTCCTCATGTCTGTCATTTAAAGATGGAACATTTATTTTAATGACACTCAGGCGATAAAAAAGATCTTTTCTGAATGATCCTTTAAAAATCATTTTCTCAAGTTCCTTGTTTGTTGCTGATACTATTCGGGTTTTTATTTTATGTCGTATCGTACTGCCAACTTTATAAAATTCTCCCTCCTCAATGAACCTGAGAAGCTTTGCCTGAGCATCCAGATTCAGGTCTCCAACTTCATCTAAGAAAAGCGTACCTTTGTCAGCCATTTCAATGAGTCCTTTTTTTCCGGATTGACTTGCCCCGCTGAAAGCCCCTTTTTCATATCCGAAAAGCTCACTTTCAAGCAGTTCTGTTGGAATGGCAGCACAGTTTATAGTGACAAAGGGCCCTGCAAAATTTGGACTCCTATGATGAATTGTGCTTGCAATCAACTCTTTTCCCGTTCCTGTATCACCAAGGATAAGTATAGGTGTATCAGGGCTTTTAGCTACCATTTCCAAGTATTCCATAATATCGTGGATTGCCTTGCTTTCACCGATAAAACACGGCAGATTTTCCCTGATCTGCTTTTCCTGAAGTTTTTTTATCTCTTTTCTAAGCCGTATGGTCTCAAGTGCATTGGCAATGGTTACCTCCAGTCCTTCCATGTGAATGGGCTTGATGATATAATCAAAAGCACCATTTTTCATACACTCAATGACAGAGCCTATATCTTCATATGCTGTAATCATGATGACAAGAAGATTATCACTGATTTGTTTAAACTTTTTCAATGCCTCAATTCCATTCATACCCGGCAGTCCTATATCCAGGAGAACAAGATCCGGCTGCTGAACCTTTATCTTTTCAAGTGCCTTTTCTGCTGATTCAAATGTATATAGAGAGTAATCATCTTCAAGGTCAGAAGAGATACCTTCCCGGATGGTTTTTTCATCATCTACTATAAAAAGGGTGTATTCCACCATTATCTTACTCCTCTCTTTGCATCTGTATTTTCTGATTATAACGAATGCGGGAGCATGATTCGGGACATTCCCGCTCGTTGCGGGGCGGGATCCCTGCGACTGTGCGTTGCGAGGCGGAAGCCCTCGCAACGAGTGGACTTGAAGGCTCCCCACATCCGTTATAATCAGTATATTTAATTCTAAGATTGTATAAAAACAGGCATCTCAATTATAAATTTTGTACCGCCAAGTTCTGATGAAACTACTTTAAGTGTTCCTTTATGATCAGTAATAATTCTATGGCAAAGGCTCAACCCTATACCTGTACTGTTTTCTTTGGTTGTAAAAAAAGGTTCAAAAATTTTCTGCCTTAAATCTCTTGGAATACCTGGTCCATTATCATCAATACTAAGAACAAGTTTATCATGCATGGCATTTGACGAAACCTCAATAACTCTGTTTCCTTTTTTGACCAAAAGAGCATCTGCTGCATTATTAATAAGATTTAAGATAACCTCCTCAATAAGATTTGGTTCTGCATGACAGTGAGGCAGATTTTTATCCAGTTTCTGCCTGATGGAAATCTTCTTTTTGTGAAGGGTGGTATTTGACAGATCAACTGCTTCGAGTATTGGAACATTTATATCAATTAAATCAAATTTTGGTTCTGCCGGTTTCGCAAAATTCATCACTCTTTTAATGACAGATTCCATTTTTTGTGAAGCAGATCGTATGGCATCAATAGATGGTTTGATTTTATGAATTTTTTCCGGGTTTTCAAAACTTTTTTCTATTGTTCTGATATAAATATTAATGCCAGACAGAGGATTTCTGATTTCATGGGCTATCCCGGCTGATACATGCCCTAAAGATGCCATTTTATCCTGAACTGCCAGCAGACGTTCCAACTCTTTTGCCCTTGTCATATCTATGGTAATCAGCAAAAGAGCTTTTTTATCCTGATGGTCAATGGGTCTGGTAATACAGTTTACCCATTTCATAGTTACCGGCTCATTTTGATCAGATGATTTAAAAAACCTGAAATCCATTTCCGACTGCACCAAAGCTCCTTTTACAATCTGCTCATACAGTTGTTTTGCCTTTTTCAAATCATCCTGATGGATATGTTTATAGGCTGGAGAGTCAAACAACCCCAAATTCCCCATGAGTTCAGACTGTCGTGAATTTTTATAGACAACCGTACCATCCTGGATAATCGCAATACCGTTGGGGGAATTTTCCACAAGGTCCCTGAATCTTTTTTCACTTTTTTGTATGGCACGCTCATTTTTTTTTCTTTGAATCAATCTCCACATGCCCTGAGTCAGCAGACTCAGCTGTCTTAAATCTGAAGAGTCATAATCGCTTTTTTTATTCCCCATGCCTGCAACAGCCACAATTTTATCTCCACTGAAAACAGGAACACTTATGTATCTAAAATTTTTTTTATGTTCTGTTGGAGCACCCTTTTTATATAAATTCAAGTATTCATACTTGTTTGAAATTGAGGGTTTACCTTTACGGATAGCATCTCCCCAAAATCCTTCGGTATCAGCGCCGAATCCAGTAGCAAGATTATGTTCAATCTTTTTCTTTATCGAAAAAGTGCTGCCTGGATTAACCTCATACATGATTCCTTTTTGATCTTCAAAAGCCAGATATCCAAAGTTGCTTTTTGTCAGACGAATCATCTGCTGAAAGGCAAAATCAATGGTTTCCCGGATAGAGGCATGGGTACGTTCGTTCAATTCCAGTAATGCCTCAAGGCGTATCTCATTAAATCTGAGTTCCTCGGTTCTCTGCATCACCTGATTTTTCAACATTCTGTTCCAGATCAGAATTGAACTGGTGATAAAAAGAACAGTCAGGGCAATTGCTGAAACAATATACCAGAATATTTGGGTTTGGTAGAATCTTATGGTTTCAAGCCGAATCCATTTGGCATGTATCTCTTTGTGCTCTTTTTCACTGATATTTGCCAGGGCTTTTTCAATAATTTCAGCCAAAACAGGCCAGTCTTTTCTTATCCCCAAACCAAGATTGAGTTCAAAACCAGTATCACCAGCCAGTCGAAGATTTGTAATTTTTTCAGTTTCAATGACATACAGGGCATTGGGCACTTCAATGATCATGGCATCAAGTTCACCAAAAGAGACTTTATGCATACCCTCATTGCCGTTTAACACATCTGTGAGGGTAAGTTCAGGATAATTATCTCTTATAAATTTACCCACTGCATACTCCTTTGGCACACCTATTTTCATCCCCTGCATCTGATCGAGGGTAAAGGTTTTTGTTCTGGATTTTTCTACAATTATTGTTGTTTTAATATCCAGATAAGGGGTTGACCAGTTCATAAACAGTTTTCTTGCAGGGGTAGCCTGAGCTGCGCTAATGATGTCAATTTTCCTCTCTTTAGCAAGAGAAAGTATTTTTTCCCAGCTTTTAATCCTGACAATTTTAAATTTAAACTCAAATTTTTTTTCTATCAAACGAATATAATCAGCAACCATACCCTGATACACTCCGTTTTTATCAAAAAACTCCATGGGTTCCCAGTCAGGAGCAGGTGCCAACCTGATTTTTCCGTCATGAACATTCAACCATTTCCGTTCATCCCTGGTTAAGATATCGTTTCCGGCAAAACCAGTAGTTGAATAAAAAAGAATAGCTAACCAAAAAAGAACATCATGAATAACAGCTCGTAAAATTAAATTTATCCTTTGGTTGTCCATATCTGCTATTTTAACCTATTAAAATTGTTTTGTACCACTTTATTTATGATTTACTGATTGTAACACATATTAAAATCAGTATTCAAGATATATACCATAACCACTCTTTCATACGGTCACCGGACCTAATGCCTTATAGTTGCAGTTTAAATCCGGTTTACAGTTTTTAATAAAATTCTGATTTATATTCTTATCTGAAAAATAATATGAGAATTTTTCAACTTTTTAATAATTTTTCAACTTTATTTTTATCTGCAACCAGAGTTGATAAAAATTGTATTCTTTTAGAAATTTGCAATTTTGAATACTTTAAAAAAGATAACATTGAAAAATTTCATTTAAAATAAATTCATTTTTATATAATAAAAACAATAAGATATTTTAATTTCAAAAAGATATTTATTTATAATTAAGTTGTGGCATACATCATGCAAAGTTTCTAAATTTGTTGTTAAGTGAGATTTAGAATAAAAAATAAGTTGCAATTTTTAACATAAAAATAAAAAGGGAGATAACAAATGGCGGATTTTAATGCAATGCAGGAGTCTTTAGTTAGCTGTGACAAGGATAAACTTGTGGGTCTGGTAAATGCAGCATTGGCAGAAGACATAAGTGCATCAGATATTTTAAACCAGGGATTGATCGCTGGTATGGATATTGTTGGTGAAAAAATGGAAAACGGTGACATGTTTATTCCCGAAGTACTTATGGCAGCCAAAGCAATGGGTGAATGTGTGATTATTTTAAAGCCACTGCTCGGTGAGGATGAGTCTTCAAAAGGTGGTAATGTAGTTATTGGAACTGTCAAAGGTGATCTTCATGACATAGGTAAAAACCTTGTTGCAATGATGATGGAGAGTGCCGGTATGACAGTTCATAATGTGGGAGTTGATATTGCACCTGAAGATTTTGTTACTCAGATAAAAGAAAAAAATGCCCGGATTGTCTGCCTGTCAGCTCTTTTGACCACTACAATGCCCATGATGAAACAGACTGTTGATGCCATAGTTGAAGCAGGTTTGAGAGATCAGGTTAAAGTTATGGTGGGTGGTGCGCCTGTAACCCAGGCATTTGCCGATGAGATCGGAGCTGACGGCTTTGCAGCGGATGCAGGTTCTGCTGCCAGATTTGCTAAAACTCTTTTAGCATAACATTGTAAGACCGAAAATCAGCCAAGTTGCCGGTTTTCCAAACAAATTCAGCTAATTTTCCTGAAAAATCCCATTGAACGGAACCAGTGCCAAAAATTGAGCGAAGCGGCTTTTTGCACCACACACCTCCGAGATGACAAAGATTTTATTTAAAGCTCTATAACGGATTCAGGGACCCCTTAAACTTAAACTTAAACTT
>Ga0164315_10002043_pt1 | contig 15373 bp, 11 predicted proteins | sample GuaBasSedimGuay6_FD_113737 | JGI IMG/M metagenome (GOLD analysis project Ga0164315, IMG submission 113737) | Subseafloor sediment microbial communities from Guaymas Basin, Gulf of California, Mexico - Guay6, Core 4569-2, 0-3 cm | ecosystem: Environmental > Aquatic > Marine > Hydrothermal vents... | reverse complement strand
TAATTGAAAAATAGCTGGAAGTCTGAAGATGGAAGTCGTGAGTTAGTTGTCTTCAAACTTCTGTCTTCTGTCTTCTGTCTTCCGTCTTCTGTCTGCTCTCTTTACAATCCCGGTTTATAACCCGAATGCTGTAATATTTTCTGAGCATCATAATCATTCATTAATGCTTGAAGATCAACATCCTGGTTATTTTGCATATAAACACTAACTATTTTCCAACCAATGAACCACCCTAAGCGGGGAGGTGATTCAGCACCAAAATAGGAAGTGAATGGACTTTCATAAATGAACTTTTTTATGGGTTCATTGTCTTTGGTATACAACATTTCATTTTCCAGCAAAAAAGCCCAGATAGCTCCTTCGGAGTTCTTTGCCCATTCCATTTGATAAGCGGAATAATTCAAAAGTATGCTGTCATTTACAGTTGGCATCATGGCATTGGTATACCAGATAATTTTTCCTTCGTTCACCATCAGATCCAATAATGCTGCTCCAATGTTTCTATAATTAATAGTTGTTTTTGCCAATTCTTTCATACAGTCCCTCACAATGAATTGTTCATCAAACCTGTGTAGCATATAAGCTGGTAAGCCCAATTGTTTATACCGGAAATAATCTGCTCCCAGATACATATCCAATGCTATTAGCAGGTTGTTTTCCATTATTTGTGTAGGATGCTCATAATCAAAACCTGAAATATAGGTGTAGATTGCTGGTAACTCAGCTTCAGGATAATAATATTTGTGATGTCGCAAAGCATCTGTAAATTCAGTTTCCAACTTATCTAAATCAGTAAACACTCGCTGGCAATCCCTATTCACATTTTGCAACACGGTATCTTCAATATAATTTATCAATGGTAGCAAGTTCAACGAATCAGAAAGATCACCATTTAAAAAAACACTATAATCCGCTTGTATCTTTTGTAATTCTGATATGAGATTGTCAGAAGGAATATCAAATAGTTTTTGTTCGTACCGGTAAATCTTAACAGCCTGGATATCCACATTGCTTGTATCAACATTTAATCGATTACCAGCAGGATGACATGAAAAACAAGTAAATAGAGTTATAACAGAGACCAGACGAATCGTCCAATTATTCTTAACCATAAACAATTATATCTTAAAAATTTTAAATCCCACACTCAGGAAAAAAAGATTGTTATTTACCTTTTCATGGCTGGACATTGAGTTATCTGGTTGATTGTACATATTTGACAAACCCAATTCATAGCGTAAATCAATGGTCATAAACAGCACATCAACACCAGCCCCAAATTGCAACGCCCAGTTCATATTGCTCCATGCATCTTTATAAGCATCAGATGGATCTTCAGAAACACCATCAAGTGTGACATCAAAATCTTTGTTCAGAACAAAGGAAGCAACAGGTCCTGCTTGTAATCTTACCTTTACTGTAGGAGGATTAAGAATAGTTAAGCCTAACAATACCGGAACATCAATCGTACTCAGGGTAACTACTTCACTTACAGTCAATGCCGACCCTTCAGCTTGAATATCGTAAGTGAATTCTCCTGATTTACCGGCAAAATATATTTCAGGTTGTAAATGTAATTTTTTACCAATCCGGGTATAAATTCCTGCCTGAAAGCCTGTTTTGAAAGCATCGTTATAATCACTGATATTAGTGGAAAGAGAGCTCATTGAAACGGCTCCTTTTAATCCTAATTGAAACTGAGAAAAACCAACTACACTTATCAGCATAATTGATACAACTAAAAATAATTTTTTCATCATTAATTTTATTGAGGGTTAAAACGTAGCAAATATAATCATTAACGCATTTTATAAAAACAAAGTATGAATTGCTTAACCAAGGATGTAAATCCTTATTTTTGTCTTTCAATTCAATATTTTATTGATGAAACAAAAATTAATATTATCTACGTTTATTTTACTTTTTGGGTTTCAAACATTTGCCCAACTTAAACCATTCAGGTTTGGTGTAAAAGCAGCACCAAACGTTGCCTGGATTTCTGCTGACACCAGAGACTATGAAAACGATAGTCCAGTGCTGGGCTTTTCCTGGGGTTTTGTGGCTGACATCACATTGATGGAGCATTATTTCCTTAAAACAGGTTTTAACTTTGATTATTTAAACGGTAAATTAATATTACCTTTCAAAAATGACAGCGTATCGGGAACACTACATAGAAAATACAACCTGAGATATCTTGAGATACCACTCACTTTTAAAATGCGTACCAACCAGTTTGGGAAGTTTGCTTTATTCGGGCACATCGGGTTTGGAGCAGGTTTTAGGATGAAAGCCAGGTCGCAGGATGAATTATACAATGCAAGTGGAAGTTTAATTTTAGAAGAAGAAAATGATATCACGGACGAACTTACACTTTTGCGAGGCTCATTAATAGTTGGTATTGGTACCGAGTTTTTTATTGATCAATCTACCTCTATTATTCTTGATTTAACGTTTAACAATGGTTTGTCAAATATTTTAAAAGGGGAAAATTCCAAAACCAAGGAGGCACAAAAAGCATATTTACATTATTTCCAGTTGAATATTGGCGTAATGTTTTAACAAATTAAAAGGATTGCTGTGAAAATTGCTATTGCACAACTGAATTACCATATCGGAAATTTCGAGGAGAACGAAAAAAAAATTATCCGGTCGATAAAAACTGCTAAAGAGAAACAAGCTGACCTGGTGGTTTTTTCAGAACTGGCCATTTCGGGTTATCCTCCCCGTGACTTTCTTGAATTTGATGACTTTATTGATCAGTGCCTTGCTTCTATTGAACGTATTGCAACCCATTGTGTTGGCATTGCAGCAATTGTAGGTTCTCCGACAAAAAACCCTGAAGTAAAAGGTAAAGATCTTTTTAATTCGGCATTTTTTCTGGCAGACGGAAAAATAGCCAGCAAACACCATAAAACCCTGTTGCCCAACTATGATATATTTGATGAGTATCGTTATTTTGAACCTAATTCCATTTATCAGACCATTGAGTACAAGAATAAAATCATTGCACTGACCATTTGTGAAGATTTGTGGAATATTGGTGATGACCTGCTTTACCGGGGTAATCCTATGGATGAACTTTACAAGCAAAATCCTGATGTGATCATCAATATTGCGGCCTCCCCTTTTCATTACGACCAGGCAAAACTGAGAAAAGAGAAGTTATTAGAAAATGTTGCCAAATATAAATTACCCCTGTTTTATGTAAACCATGTTGGTGCTCAAACTGAATTGATATTTGATGGAGGATCACTGGTGATTAATTCACAAGGAAATATTATCAGCGAGTTGAATTATTTTGAGGAAGATTTGAAGATATTTGATGTTAATGAAGTTGAAAAACCTGTGGATGGCTATAACAACGAAATTTCATCTTCTAAAATTGAATTAATTCATGATGCACTGGTTTTGGGCATTAAAAATTATTTTAAAAAATTAGGCTTTACCAAAGCCATACTCGGGCTCTCCGGAGGAATTGACTCTGCTGTAACAATAGTGCTGGCAGCCAAAGCCCTTGGAGCTGAAAATGTACTTGCTGTTTTGTTGCCTTCCCAGTTTTCGTCCGATCACTCAGTTAAGGATGCGGAGGATCTTGCTAAAAACCTGGAATCTCCTTATGAAATCATTCCGATTCAAGAAGGATACGAAAGTATGCATCAGTCCCTTAAGCCTATTTTTAAGGATTTGCCATTTGATCTGGCTGAGGAAAATATACAGGCCAGGATCAGGGGCGTTTTCCTGATGGCTTTATCTAATAAATTCGGATATATCTTATTGAATACATCCAACAAAAGTGAAGCAGCTGTTGGTTATAGTACGTTGTATGGAGATATGAATGGTGGCTTATCTGTTTTGGGAGATGTATATAAAACAGAAGTGTTTGAATTGGCTCGTTTTATAAATCAGGAAAAAGAATTAATTCCTGAGAACACTATTGTTAAACCACCTTCAGCTGAGCTCCGACCTGATCAGTTTGATTCCGATTCTTTACCTGATTATGACATACTTGATGAAATCCTGTTTCAATATATCGAAAAACGAAAAGGACCGGCAGAACTAATCAATATGGGATTTGATGAATCCATTGTCAGTCGTATATTAAAACTGGTAAATATCAGTGAATATAAACGTTTTCAAACGCCACCCATTTTGCGGGTATCGCCCAAGGCTTTTGGTATGGGAAGAAGGATGCCAATTGTGGCTAAGTATCTTGCTTAAGTTTATGATTACTTATTGTTGTGGACGTTTTCGTGTATTGGTCCGGCGACGTTTCCAATAGTCTTTATTTTTTACTCTATTGGCAGAATTTGGAGTTGAACTTTGGTTGTATGATTTTTTGGGAGCTTGCTTCTGTTGTCTAGGTCTGGGAGCAGTTACCAGACTTTTTACCACACCATCATCGAAGTTAAGGAAAGGATGTTCTTCCACCACAGGAATTTTCTGAGCAATTAGTTTTTGGATATCACGCAAATAAGCTTTTTCTTCATCATCACAAAAGGACAACGCAATTCCGCTTGCCCCTGCCCTACCCGTCCGGCCAATTCGATGAACATAGGTTTCGGGAATATTAGGCAAATCATAATTGATCACATGCGACAATTCTTCCACATCAATTCCACGAGCAGCAATATCGGTAGCAATAAGCACCTTGGTTTGGCCACTTTTAAAATTACTCAATGCCAGTTGTCGGGCACCCTGAGATTTATTACCATGGATGGCCTCTGCCTTGATGGCTGCTTTTGCAAGAATTTTAACTATTTTATTTGCACCATGTTTAGTCCGTGAAAAGACCAACACAGAATCAATAGGCTCAGTTTGCAACAGATGAACCAGCAACCTGGACTTTCCTTTTTTATTTACGAAATAAATCGCCTGTCTAACTTTTTCAGCTGTAGTTTGCTCTGGCTTTACGCTCACCTTTTCAGGATTTCCCAAAATTTTACGAGATAAAGCAATTATATCCGGAGGCATTGTAGCCGAAAAGAACAACGATTGTCTTTTTACCGGTAATTTGGCAATGATCTTACGAATGTCATGAATAAATCCCATATCGAGCATCCGGTCGGCCTCATCCAGCACAGAAAATTTTATATCTTTCAATGAAACAAAACCTTGCTGCATAAGGTCTAGCAATCGTCCTGGTGTTGCCACAAGAACATCTACACCATTGCGCAATGCATCTGTTTGTTTTCCTTGTTTTACGCCACCAAAAATCACTGTATTTTTAATTCCGGTATATTTCCCATAAACTGTAAAACTATCCGCTATCTGAATTGCCAGTTCCCTTGTTGGGGTAACAATGAGGGCTTTTATTTTACGATGGCCATTATTTCGTTGATTATCAAGATAAAGGTGTTGTAAGATTGGGATGGCAAAAGCTGCGGTTTTTCCGGTACCCGTTTGGGCACAACCAAGCAAATCTTTTCCACGTAACAAAATGGGTATGGCCTGCTCTTGTATGGGAGTTGGCTGAGTATATCCTTCGTCCCCAAGGGCTCTCTGGATAGGTTCTATTATATGTAATTCTTTGAATGTCATGTATTTTATAAAGTCGGCAAAGGTAGGTTAATTGTTTAGATAAGATGACAAAAGCTCCCTAACCGATAGAGATCAGTTAATTACAGAAATTAATGCGGGTACAAATATTTTCAAGAGAAAAGTTCAAGACTTTATTTATCCCTTGGCCAGTTTTCGAATAGCTACCCATTGTTTGAGCATATCCCTTGCATCAGCAGCAGGATAGCCTAAAACTGTTTTCCCAGCCGGGACATCATTCATCACTCCAGAACCTGCACCTACAACAGCACCCGAATGGATAGTAGTATGATCTTTGATGGATGCACTGCCTCCAATAATAACGCCATCACACAGGGTCACAGATCCTGCAAGACCACTATTTCCAGCCATGATACATGATCGTCCTAAAATGCAATTGTGTGCAATCTGTACGAGGTTATCTATTTTACAACCATCACCCAAAATGGTGGAACTGAATTTACCACGGTCAACACATGAATTGGCACCTATCTCCACACCATTTCCAATTACAACATTACCAATTTGAGGAATTTTAACCAAACCCCTGCCATCTTCAGCCGGACGATATCCAAAACCATCTGCACCAATACTAACATTGTTATGAAAAATACAGTATGCCCCAATTTCGCAACGTTCACGTATAACGGTACCCGACCATACAATTGTTCCGGGACCAATAGTTGTTTCATCCATAATGGTAACATTGGGGTATAAAATTACACCATCACTTAAAGCAACATTTTTTCCCACATAACATCCAGCACCAATCTTACATCCATTCCCGATGTTTGCTGATTCATGTACAATTGCTGCTGGATGAATACCAACATCAAACTCAGGAGGACCCGGATCAAATACTTCCAGCAATTTGGCCATGGCCAGATCTGCATTTTTTACCCTGATTAATGCACGGTTTTTCCCGGGTTCTATATCCAGTTTTTCATCTACTATAGCAGCACAAGCTTTTGAATCGTCCCAAAGGCGCACATATTTTCTACTGCCAATAAATGTAATGTGGTTTATTTTGGCCCTTTCCAATTCTTCCGGTCCATCAATTCGCTGATTGGTTTCTCCGACTAATTCACCTTTTAAAATCCTGCTGATTTCATTTACAGTATATGATTTCATTTATTTTCTCCTATATTAATATTGATTGGAAAACTGTTTTTGTAAAACTAAAAAAAAACCAGGAAAGCATGAATCTTTTTTTTATTTCTCTATTATTGGCAGGAGGTTATACAACGTAATTGATTTGTACATCAATACTATTTCAGCAGCCACTTTAATGCTGCATTTTCTGTTGAAAAAACTTTCACTTTAAAACCTATTTTTTCATTAACCTCACCCTCAAAAATAAGTGACATAGCGGTACTTATAGGATCATCTAAAATCAAGCTTTGCTTTTTATCTTTTAATATATGTTTTAAAGTAAGTAGAAAGTCACAAATTAGATCAACGTCTTCTACATTCAGATTAAATGTTGAATTTCTATAGTCAGAAAGCAAATTGTAATTCAAATTGGTAAATTCATTTTTGCTTAGTAGGTCTTCCCATGCTTTACCGATTTCTTCTTTTTCAATAGATCCTGTATGACGATATCGGATTATTTTGTAATCATGGTCAACCTCAATTGAATAGTTCATTTTTCTGATATTATCTTGATCAATTGTAATGCAATTTAATTTAATTTAGGTAGTTCTAAAGTCATCCCTTTACCCAAAATAAAATTATCAATATGCCCGGCTAATTTTCCATCCATAGTTTTTACATGTATATGCATATTTGTTGTATGGTGTGTGAAAATAGCATGGTGCGAGTTAGAATAAAAGCCTAACATTACAACCTGTCTGTCATTTATTGTTCCATTAAGTCCTGAAGTTTTATGATTATCATGCGTGTGCTCCATATCACCCTCTTTCCAGTTAATAATATGCCAGTCAAAAGATTTTATCATACCTTTAATCATAAAAGGAAAGGGTTCATTAATGTTTAATTGGCTTTCCTTAACAAGTAAACCCAGATAGCTTTCAAATTGTTCAATTGTCATTACAGAATCAGGGATATTAATTGTCTTCCATTTTTTTACAGATGCATAAACAAAAAGGGTTGCCTTTTTGCTGAATGCGGTGTCAAAAATTATTTTACCGTCAACAACCATCGTATTAAATGGCTTGCCGTTAAATATTTGAATTTCACCTTTTAATTGCTCAATTGCTCCCAGGGCGTAAAGATTTTCAGTCTTTTTAAAATCACTCAGGTTTGCTTTGGCAGAAATATCTCCCTTATGCATTATGTTTTTCAATTCACCTTTGTATTTTACTTCAAAAGGTGGGTTATTTGAAGAGGGGTTTGTACATGAAGCTATTGTTAAAAATATCCCGGTTATATAAAAAAGAGGGTAAAAATTAATCATTTTAGAATATGTTATTAACTCAAATGTCGCATACAGATGAAATGATTCTATATTAATTACCTACAAAACAGGTTAAATTATAAACAGATAGCTTTCAGGTCACAACCAGCTTACTTCTTCCAAAGATTCCTCAACTCTTTTTCAATCTTGTCTTTATACTCTTTCAAATCAGACTTTTTAACCTTTTTAATTTCTGCCTCCATTTTATCATATTGTTTTTTGGCAGTTGTGGTCATGTTTGGAATGATCTTATTACGAACCTCATCTGTTGCATTCTTCAAAACAGAAGTTAATTCTTCCATATCAATACTTTGAATCAGTTTTTTAACTTTTGCATTCGACATTTTCGCAATATCATCCAGCGAATAGTCTTTTACCTCATCCCACTTTTTTTCGGCTTTGTACTTTGTCTTTTTGCCGGCATCCTTCACTTTTTCTGAAGCTGCATCAGTAAATTCCTTTGCTTTGTCTTTGATGGACTCAAAGTCGATAGGTTTGGATTTTTCTTCCACCTGCATCATAAAATCAGACAGCACATTCATATAATTGATAAAGGCCTCATAAGGTGATGGATAAGGATTGAAATAACGATGAACATCTCCATCCGAAAACCATTTGGTACACATATAATAGAAATGATCACTGGCTTGCAAATAATTCCAGTCCATTTGGATTTTTTCATCTTTACACAACCTTACCTTTTCTTCCATCGAATACAATTTTTCAAATGCTTCGTCCTGCATATCATTGCCAAGCCATGCCGTTAAATCCCGCTCTTCGTCAGCCCATGAAATTGGATTGGGAATATTTACCTCGCCAACAGCTTCTGTTTTACTTACAACATCTTTGGGTTTTGCAAACACAAAATCTGTTTCCTTCAAAACTTTTCCTGGTAATGCTGCCAAAAAATCAAATATCCCGGTATCTTCCCATTGATGCTCTCCAAAAGTTTCATAATCCATAAAAAGGTTCACAACATTTTGTTTTTTATCAATGTCATTTAACCACTGGGTATATTTATCAGCAGTTAGTGGCCATTCGCTCCAACCCTGATCAGAAAAACGGAAGGCAATATCATCGCTTAATAAATAGTTTTTAAGCAATATTTTCAATTTAGGATTGGTTGCATGATGATACAAATAATTTGGGCTTTTCCAACCCAAAACATGTTTTGCTCCTTCGGTCAAAATGGTTTCATAACCCATTTCAGCAACCTGGTCACCAATCTCATCAGAATAGATCAGCTCAGTATTTCGGAATGTAACCGGCTTTTGTCCAAACAGCTCTTCAATTTTTTTACTGTGTTGTCCAACCTGCCTTTTAAACTCTTCTTTACTTGCCATTGAAGCAAGTGAGTGGGCATAGGTTTCAGTTAAAAACTCAACATTTCCGGAAGCAGCCAGGGTTTTAAAACTGTCGATTACCTCAGGTGCATATTTTTCAAATTGCTCTATTGCAAGGCCTGAAATGGAAAAAGCAATATTGAATTTCTTCCCATGTTCTTTAATGAGTCCGAGCAAAATTTCATTGGCTTGCAGGTAACACTTTTCTGCAATCCGCTGCACTATGGTCCTGTTTTGAAACTCATCATAATAGTGGTGATCCACACCCATATCAAAAAAGCGGTAAGTTTTAAGCCTAAAAGGCTGATGTACCTGAAAATAAAAACAAATTGATCTCATATCTCTTCTATTCTAATTCTTAATCTATAAAGAAAGCTGTTAGTTGTTTGCTTTATCACTTTTAACTTTCTACTTTTAACTTTAAACTTTTTACTTACTAATGATTCACTGCATCTCTATACACATCCATGATTTTCACAGCTGCATATTCCCATTTTAGGCTATCTACTTCTTCTTTGCCATATTTGATAAACATTTTTGAAACAGCATCATATTTAATCAAACCCCAAATGGCATCAGCCATTCCATCCACATCCCAAAAATCAACTATAATGGCATGCTTTAAAATCTCTGCCACACCTGATTGCCTGGAAACGATTACAGGAACATTGGTCCGCATCGCTTCCAAAGGCACCAGACCAAATGGTTCAGAAACAGAAGGCATAACAAAAACATCGCTCAACGCAAACATACGGTCTACAGCCTCCCCTTTTAAAAATCCGGTAAAATGAAAACGGTCAGCAATTTTTAACTTTGCTACACGCTTTATCATTTTATTTAACATATCTCCTGAACCAGCCATCACAAAACGGACGTTGCGATCCCTTTGTAAAATCTTATGAGCGACTTCGATAAAATATTCCGGACCTTTCTGAAAAGTGATTCGTCCTAAAAAAGTAACAACTTTTTCTTTCAATACTTTTTTTACATTTATCGATTCTGGTTTTTCAACCGGCTCAATGGCATTGTGTACAACAAATACTTTATCAGGATTAATTCCATGCCTTTCGATTACAGTGTTACGGGTAAGGTTACTTACCGCAATTACACGATCAGCAGCCATCATACCTGTTTTCTCGATATCAAAAACGATGGTATTAACATCTTCACCTGTTCTATCAAACTCAGTAGCATGAATATGAACAACCAAAGGTTTTCCACTAACTCTCTGAGCGGCAATCCCAGCGTAATAGGTATGCCAGTCATGGGCATGGATCACATCAAAATCATATTCAGCAGCAATGGTACCTGCAACAAGGGCAAACCTCGAAACCTCTTCCATCAGGTCAACTCCATACTTACCAGAGAACTCATATTTTTTAGCATAAATAGATTTTGTACGCTTCTCTCTTTCAGTTTTAGTTTCATTCATTACCTTTTCAAACTCTTCCGGATCAAGATAAGGAACAAGGTTAGAGCCTATTTCGAGGTAAGTTAAATTTTTTGCAAATTTTTTGAATTCAGTATCCTGAATGTCAACCGAAACATCACTTGCATTGATCATTCGGACAGCCTGCTGGTCTTCATCGCCATATGCTTTTGGAACAACAAACAAAACTTCAGCACCTTGCTTCAACAATCCTTTTGTCATTCCATAACAGGCTGTTCCTAATCCTCCTGTGATATGGGGTGGAAATTCCCACCCAAACATTAATACTTTCATTAGCTCTGATTGGTATTTTGCTCGTACTGTTTTACTAAATGATTAATTCTCAATAATTCGGCCACACACCAGGCTTGCGATATTGCACCCTTCGCTTTGTAAGGTGGATCACCATAATACAATTCTGAAATTGTGCCTACTCCGGCTTCTGTTATTTCATCCTCAAAATTTGCATATATTTTTTTAATAAGCCCTAATCCGCCCTTACCATGAGTCTTTAAATAAGCCTCTGAAAAGGAACCCAATAGCCATGGAAAAGCAGACCCCTGATGATAAGCACTGTCACGTGCAACAATATCACCTTTATAAACTCCTTTGTAATCCGGATTCTTCGGAGAAAGTGTTCGTAAACCACGAGGGGTTAATAATTCACTCTCTACGACCTGAAGTATACTATGAATTATCTCTTCATCAGGGATATTATATGGTAATGAACAGGCAAAAACCTGGTTGGGGCGAACAGCAAAATCTTTCATTTCGCCATTCACAACATCAGCCAAATAACCTTTTTCTTCGTCCCAGAATGTATCCAAAAATGAACTTTCAATTTTTTGCACCAGGTCATTCCATTTTTTCAAACCCCTGGTTTCTCCAACACTCTTTCCAAGTTCCGAATAAAAGCGAATGGCATTGTACCACAAGGCATTAACTTCAACTGCAAGTCCATTTCGATTTACAACCGGAACATCATTCATTTTCACATTCATCCAGGTTAGTGCATCATTTTCATAGCCTGCATATAGCAAACCATTATCCTGTACATAAATATTATTGGAAGTCCCTTTAGTATATTCATTCAATATTTTCAGCATCTCTTTATGATACTTTTCCCAGATCATCTCTTCATCACCTGTGAACAATATATATTGCTGCAAAGCCCAGAAAAACCAGAGAGGGCCATCCACAGCTTCAAAAATAAAATCATTCCCTATTCTGTTGCTTGGGAAAAAAGGTCCTTTCATTCTTTTAATCAAAGAATCAGTAACCTCAATAAAAGTTTTTGAATCGTTTTGAGTAAGCGTCAAGCCCGGTAAAGAAATAAAAGTGTCCCTTCCACTAATATTGAACCAGTGATAACCCGCAATCAAATCAACCTTATCCTTTTTTTGTATGAAAAATTGCTGGGCTGTATTGATAAGACAATTTTCAAAATTATCCCTGGGGATGCGAACTTCCTTTTCTTTTTCGTAAAGCGCCTTAAGTTTTGTTGTTGTTATCTCTTCCAACCCGGCAGAAAAAATAAAACTTTCTCCCTGCTTGATAGATACTTCAAAATATCCGGGAACAAATAAGTCTTCCTTATAATCATATCCCCTTGTTTTCTCTTTAGAATATTCTATATCATAATACCAGTTTGGATTGTGGATATAATTCACCTTTTTGGAGAACTGCATAAACAATGGAGAATAGGCCTCATACATTTTAACCTTGATTCCATTCTGAACCCTTTTAAATGATGTATCAGCATTCTCATTGGCCTTACTTAAATTATGCACACTCCGAAAAGCACAATAAGGTTTAAACCTAAGTTTAGTTGGAGAATGTGCTTCTTCCAGGGTATATTTAATTAAGATGCGGTCATCGTTTGCAGCAAAAACCCTCTCTTTACTTAAAACCACACCACCAACCCGGTATGTTAATTTGGGAATGGGATCAGAGTCAAAATCACGGATATATTTGTGACCTCCCGGCTCATAAACATCATCCTCATATTTATGAATTCCCAGGTTAAACTCTGTATCGTGCTGAATTACCGTTTCATCAAATGAAGAAAGTAATACATGATGCTGGTTATCTATCTTTGGTTGTAAGCTCACCAACAACCCATGGTACTTACGTGTATTGCAACCGGTTATTGTAGTACTTGCGTAAGATCCTGCCCTGTTTGACCGCAACAATTCCTTTTGTAGGGAATATTCAAGATTTACCAATTGTTGCTTATCAAATTTGATATAGCTCATTATCGAGAAGTAAATTGTTATTTATTATTTTGGATTGCAAAAATACTGAATATCTCAATATATCAGGAGGTAAAGTAAAACTTTACATAAAATTAATGTGAGGGAAAGGTAAAAGAGTAACTCGATATTATTTCTTATAAGTAGGTTTAGTTACTACAAACAGAAAAAGGTTTCTCTTTTTTAACAAGGAAACCTTTTCAAAATGGATGTCAAACTTAAATTTTATTCGTTCAGATGGATTTTCTTTATATCATAGACCTTTTTTATTCCATATGCCATTCCAAATGAAAGCAACATAACTAGTCCGCCTCCAATTGGGCTCCCACCACCAACTGGCAAGTCTCCGCTACCTGGGCCTCCGCTACCTGGATCGGGTGGCTGGTCTGCCATTGTTGCAATTGATATTGAAAAAACTATGGCGGTGGCTAAAAAAAGTCTTCGTAAAATTCCTCACATAATTATTTTGTTTGAAAATTATTATAAAGGTTTTATACACCATTTGTTCCAAAAGGATACAAATTATTTATAATTTTGTTTGTGAACCTATGTTCAAAATAAATATTTGAAATAACACACACTATGAAACGAGGGTTATTAATTATTTTGATAGTGCTATACACTATTGGTATTCAGTCACAAAACACATCCTCCATTACCGGAAGCATTACAAATTCAGAGAATGGTAATCCCATTGAAAACGCTGAAATTTATTTATCAGAAGCTGAAATAAAAGATTTTTCAGATGTAAATGGTTATTTCAAATTCGCCAAACTATCCGAAAACAACTATACGTTAATGGTTAATCATATTGGATTTGAAGATTATTCTACTAAGGTTAATTTAGAACCTGGCCAACACATAAAACTGGAAATAAAGCTGAATCCTAACCCACTAAATCTGGAAGAAATAATTATCACAGGCGAGGTCAATAAAGAACAGATCATCAGCAAGTTGCCTTACATGAAAACAAAATTATTCAAAAAACAGGTGGAAGAAAATGCTTCCCATGATGTTGGCGATTTTTTAAGATCATCCAATAATATAAGCGGGATAAGAAAAGGCGGAACACAGCTGGATCCGGTAGTTCGGGGATTTAAATACAGCCAACTTAACATACAGGTAGATAATGGCTTAAAGATAGAAGGTGGATGCCCAAACCGGATGGATCCGGCAACAGGTCATATTGAAATAGAAGAAATTGAATCCATTGAGATATTTAAGGGGCCTTATGCCCTGCGGTACGGCCCATCATTTGGGGGTGTCATCAACATGAAAACTATTTCGCATAATACTGCTGATACGGCTCATATCCATGTACAAGCCATTACCGGTTACGAAAGTAACTGGAATGGTGATAAAGGTCAGATTGGTTTTAGCGGAGGTAATAAATACCTATTCTTTAACTTATCGGGTGGTCGAAAAGACTATGGAAATTATAAAGATGGTAATGGTAACGAAGTAAAATCTGAATTCTCGAAATATAATTATCGTGGAAAAATCGGGATCCGTCCTGTATCGAACCATTTGTTTGTTTTTAATTATGACGAGTCGCATGGCCGCGATATTCGTTTTCCAAGCTTGCCAATGGATGAACGCCTGGATGACACCCGATTAATATCATTTGATTATACTGGAACTGAAATTTCAAATACAGTAGAATTGATAAAATTCAAAATTTACAACTCGGATGTAAAACATGAAATGGACAATAAATACCGCCCATTTTCTGATACAGTTGTGTCTATTTCAAATATCCATGCCATAAACCAAGGGGCCAGGGCTGAAATCAATTTAAGTATTGGCACAGGAATTCTGGCAACTGGTGTTGATTATGAACAAATAAAGAAAGATGGTGAACGTGTAAAAAACATGATCAAACAACCCGGATTACCGAAAAAGGAAGAAAAGCTTTGGAATAATGCATTGATAAATAATGTGGGCATTTTTGGTGAATATGTGGTTAGCTTAAATACCTTTGAGATCATCGGGGCTGCAAGAATTGATTTTAATGAAGCTAAATCGGATGAGATAACTATAAAACAACCTACTCAAGGAGAGATTTATAATTATGGTACAGATTCAATCAAATCAAACTTTACGAATTTCAGTATTAGTCTGGGAGTTACCAAAACATTCAATAAAGGTTTTTCATTATCCATCGCACTGGGAAGAGGAGTACGTAGCCCTGATATGACTGAACGATTTATCATTTTATTGCCGATAGGTTATGATAAATTTGATTACCTGGGAAATCCACAGTTAAAGCCTGAGGCAAACAATCAAGTAGATATAACTTTAAAATACGTGAATGAGAAGGCAGGTTTGTTTCAATTAAATGGATTCTACTCACTGGTAAATGAATATACCACAGGTAAAATTTTACCACCATCGG
>Ga0164315_10002042_pt1 | contig 15374 bp, 16 predicted proteins | sample GuaBasSedimGuay6_FD_113737 | JGI IMG/M metagenome (GOLD analysis project Ga0164315, IMG submission 113737) | Subseafloor sediment microbial communities from Guaymas Basin, Gulf of California, Mexico - Guay6, Core 4569-2, 0-3 cm | ecosystem: Environmental > Aquatic > Marine > Hydrothermal vents... | reverse complement strand
TTCAAGACCTCCTCCAGCGACCATCCTGGCCTTAAGAAGTTCTACAGCATCATACCGATGTTGTTGCTGTGCTACTTCCTGCCATCCCTTTTGAACACCTTCAATATTGTTGATGGCGAACATTCCAATCTCTATTTCGTAGCCAGCCGATATTTGCTGCCAGCATGTTTGATATTGCTGACTCTCAGCGTTGACTTAAAAGAAATCGCGCACCTGGGTTACAAGCCGGTAGTCATGTTCCTGGCCGGTACAACAGGCATCATTATTGGCGGACCGTTGGCCATACTATTGGTTTCTACTTTTAACCCGGAATTGGTCGGTGGTGCCGGCCCCGAGGCCGTCTGGCGTGGTATGACGACCGTCGCTGGTAGTTGGATTGGCGGTGGTGCAAATCAGGCCGCCATGTATGAGGTGTTCAGCCCATCGAACAGCCTGTTCGGCATCATGATCACGGTCGATATTATCGTGGCAGAAGTCTGGATGGCTATCCTGCTTATCGGTATTGGCAAAAAAGATGCCATTGATCGCTTTTTCAAAGCAGATTCCTCTTCAGTTGATCATCTGCAAATGAAGATGGAAGAGTTCGGCAAGAGTATTGCGAGAAATCCGACGACGACTGATCTGATGGTGATGCTCGGCATTGCATTTTCAGCAACTGCCCTGTCACATTTCCTGGCAGATTTTATTGCACCGTACATTCAGGAAAATGCACCGTACCTTTCAAAGTTCAGCCTGACATCCACTTTCTTCTGGCTGATCATCATTTCCACCTCCATTGGCGTCTTCTTGTCATTCACCAAGGCCCGGGCATATGAAGGTGCCGGCGCCTCTAAAATCGGAACTGTATTCATTTTTGTTCTGGTTGCGACCATTGGCATGAAAATGGACATCCGATCGCTCGCTGATTATCCCGGTCTGTTCATGGTCGGTGGTATCTGGATGTTGATCCACATCATTATTCTTGTCGTCGTGGGAAGATTTATCAGGGCACCCTATTTCTTCCTGGCGGTGGGTAGTAAAGCCAACATCGGCGGCGCTGCATCTGCCCCGGTCTTAGCGGCGGCTTTCCATCCTGCATTGGCACCGGTTGGTGTATTACTGGCGGTGTTTGGCTACGTGCTGGGTACTTATGGGGCGTGGTTGTGTGGCCTGTTGATGCAGCAAGTGGCACCACAGATGTAGCTTACTTGCTCAAGATCCCCATGCTGGTAATCTCTCCAGAACACAATAAACAAGACGAACCATCTGTAAAACCTGTCAAAAAGAGGCCTGCGCAAGACGTGTCCACTGGCCAACCAGATAGTGAGGGATATTTAAAAACCTGTACCGATGAGTGCCTCCAGCATACTCGTAATCCTTGAGCAACAACGGACCGGATGAAAACCGCAAGGCCCTATCCGCGTTCTTTTTCAGCAGAAATTGCTGCAGGGATTTCATGTGCCCTTTATGTCCACTTTTTACTTCAACAGGCAGCACGCGCTGATCCCATGGAACCAGGTAATCAACCTCTGCAGTGCTGTGTTTCACCTGCCTTTCCCAATAATAAATGGATGGAGCTTCGAACATTGGTCGGTCATACATCAAATGTTGGCCAACAAGTTGTTCGGCCAGAATACCTTTTGAAATCTCATTAATCTCTGGCGTAGTTTCTATTTCTGCCAGGGAGATTCCCAGCATTGACTGGATCAGTCCTACATCCAGAAATAATAACTTAAAGTGACTTGTTTTTTGTTGTGCGCCCAGGGGCAAACCATCACCATGACTGTGATAGCAACGTTGTATCACTTTCGCCAGCTCGAGGAGTTCCAGTACACGCTTGACCTGATCACCGCGTGTGCCTTCCGACAAGCGGGAGTACATGACCTTTTGTCCCAACTGCATGGGAATCGCTGCAAATACGCGATTCAATAAATGAATATCGACCTGGCGGTTGTACTTATAAAAGTCCGCCTGGTAAGTGGTGATAATACTCTGCTTTGTACGCTCCACTTCCAGATAAGAGTTTGTCTCACGATAGGCATTAATCGCTTCTGGCATCCCGCCAATCATCAGGTAGTTTCGCAAATGCTTTAAGAACGTGGTGTGGATGGCCTCGTTAAACGGGTTCTCGACACTTACTTCTTGTAGCAGTTCCACTGCACCCTCGTTGTTTGTGCCACCCAGGTATTCTTCGAATGTCATTGGGCCAAGATAAAGAAACTCCACACGCCCGACCGGAAAGGAGAAGTTATCCGCATTGAGTACAAATTCGAGCAGAGAGCCAGTGAGAATGACTCGATATTCCGGTGCCCGCTCAAAACAATAGCGCAAAAATGGGATCAGTGCGGCACAAGCTTGTGCCTCATCAAAGAAAAAAAGTTGCTTATCTGGATCGATATTACTTAGCTGTTTGCTCAATGCAATAGCCTGGAATACCTTATGAGGGTCATTTTGAGGTAATAGCGGAGCAAACTCCTGGGGATCCTCCATGTTGAGTTCAATTAATTCAAGACCCATTTCCTTACATGCCAACTGCACCAGCGTTGTCTTGCCTACTTGCCGCGCGCCACGGATGATAAGCGGTTTTCTCGTCTTTCGATTTGCCCACTCCTTGATGTAGTCCAGTTGCCTTCGCTTCATTTTTGAAATCTACCATATTGATTTTTAATGATTATTTCAAAAGCAAGGGCAAATAACAAGTAATTACGTGAAAAGTAGTGGTAAATATTACCTGATGCTTATAAAAAGTAGTGGCAAAACAAGATAAGTAGTACTGCCTATATCATCCGCTGGTATGTAGAGCACCACGTTTTTGAGACCAACAATCATCTGGAAATTCACAGATATGTCATTGACGGGGTTCACGGTTTCGATATACTTCAGCATTAATCCGTCAATTACCTGGAACGAACCAGGACCTATGAAAAAATACAACGAAACTCAAACAGCGCACATTTTCTTTAACACCCATTCTGGTTGTTGTTGTTGCTGTCTTTGTATCCGGGTCCGGGGAACGACAAATCTTTCCAGGTGACACCTCCGTTACATAGCGAGTCCATTCGCTAATAACCATGGTCAAACCACGGTCTCCGGGCCAAATCCTAATCGCTAGCCATCAGTTTCACTATTTTTATTGATGCCCGGTTTTCGGGCTGTACTGGAGTTGTACCATGTCCACCAAGACAAATAATTCACGCATTGCCAATAACATTACCGAGCTCGTTGGCAACACGCCTTTGCTTCGGCTTAATAAAGTGACAGCCGGGGTCAAGGCAGAAGTCCTCATCAAACTCGAGTCTTTCAATCCAGCCAGCAGCGTCAAAGATCGTATCGCATTGTCGATGATTCAGGATGCAGAGCAGGCGGGACTCATTACCGAAGATACCGTACTAATTGAGCCAACGAGTGGAAATACGGGTATCGGACTTGCCTTTATCGCCGCTGCAAAAGCTTATCCACTCATCCTGACAATGCCGGACAGCATGAGTGAAGAACGTCGCAAGCTGCTGGCGGCCTATGGTGCCAGCCTGGTACTGACCCCCGGTAGCGGAGGAATGCCCGCAGCGATACGCAAGGCCGAGCAGCTTGCAGAAGAAAATCCGAATTACCTGCTACTGCAACAGTTCAATAATCCCGCGAATCCGCTCATTCACCGGACTACCACTGCTGATGAAATATGGCGTGATACCGATGGAAATATCGATATTCTTGTCAGTGGTGTTGGAACAGGTGGAACCATCACAGGTATTACGGAAGTTCTTAAATCATACAATCCAAAGCTGAAGGCCATTGCTGTCGAGCCCACCCAGAGCCCTGTTTTGTCAGGTGGTGAACCGGGTCCACACAAGATTCAGGGTATTGGTGCAGGCTTTATTCCCCGGGTGTTAAATACCAAACTGATTGATGAAGTTGTGCTCGTTAACCACGAGCAAGCTGGAGTTGTTGCACGACGACTCGCAAGAGAAGAAGGTGTTCTCGTGGGGATTTCCTCAGGTGCCGCAGTGTGGGCCGCGATTGAAGTTGCCAAAAGAAAAGAAAATGCCGGCAAGAGAATCGTTGCCATTGCTCCCAGCAGCGGCGAAAGGTACCTCAGCACCTGGCTATTTGAAAATATTGACGAAGGATGAGCTTCCAATGACGATTCAAACCAACCCTGTCTTCAAAGCAACACTGGCACAATTGACAGCTGACTCGCACGAAGATAAGCCATTGGGCACCTGCTACCCGCTTCCATCCTGGACGGAAACGGCCATGCTCCTGGAAGATTTACATGCATTATTGCTGATGAAACTGGATTCCAATGATGCAAAACAAAGATTGACCAGGGCAATAGACACTCTCAATTCACAGCTGACAATCTGCACCCTTGCCAAAAACAATCCAGCACACAAATCTGCCTGCATTGATGAGTTCCTGGCGCTATTGCCACAGATCAGGCTCGCCCTCCAGGAAGATACCGAAACCGGCCTTCGAAGCGACCCTGCGGTCACTTCCCGTGATGAGGTGGCACTTTGCTATCCCGGCTTGCGCGCGCTTGCATATTATCGCATCGCCAGAGCCCTATACGGCCTTGAAGTGCCGCTCTTGCCCCGATTAATGACTGAGATAGGCCACAGTGTGACCGGCATCGATATCCATCCCGGCGCTAAAATTGGAAGAGGGTTTTTCATTGATCACGGTACGGGCGTCGTCATTGGTGCCACATGTGTGATTGGAGACGATGTGAAGATCTATCAGGGCGTCACGCTTGGTGCCCGCTCCTTTCCAAGGTGTGAGAAAGGACACATCATTAAAGGCATTGAACGCCACCCCATCATCGGCGACCGGGTCACCATTTATTCAGGAGCCACAATTTTGGGTCGCGTCCATATTGGTGCCGACTCGGTCATCGGCGGAAATGTATGGATTACCAGGGATGTCCCCCCCGACAGTCATGTACTGCAACAACGCGCCAGAAAGGACAAGTTTAATCATGGGGATGGTATATAGGAACGCATCAGGCTTAACATCATGTATCGACCGGAGGCAAAATAAGCTCTGAGTACTTTTAAAAAACTTTGGTAGAATACACCGCTCTGCAAGCGCCCGTAGCTCAGTCGGATAGAGCACCAGATTCCTAATCTGGGGGTCACAGGTTCGAATCCTGTCGGGCGCGCCAATATTCAACTTATATAACTTACAGCATATATTTTTCTCTTTTCAATATGCTGAAAGACGCCAGAAAGACTAATTCAATTTGTGCGTGATCCCGTTTGATCCTCACCTTACCTTACCTAATCCAATGCGAGATACCATACCGGGATTTAGTTGTCTTGATTATGGTTGATTTATGGTTGATAATTGGTTTACACCATCATTTCACTTGACGATGCAGCCTATCAGTACAAAGGAATTGAATTAGAATGCCTTCAAACCACGGGCAACTGTACGCAAACGTTTCTCAATCAGATCCTCTTGCTTTCTGGGCTAATCACGGCCTTAATTACAAGCGGGTTAGAGATTTTCTCGACTTTGACACAAATGCATTATCTAAGCTCAGCGGTGTCAGTAAAAAGTCAGTTCGGTTTGATAGTGGAATTCCACGTGACCTAAAAGATCGTCTTGTACAGATTGCCAATATCTGCAATCTTGTCGCTGAATATTTCAATGGAGATAGTGAAAAGACCGCACTATGGTTTAACACCATTAACCCAATGCTCGGCGATATCACTCCTCGCGATATGATTCGCTTGGGGCGTTACAAAAAGCTGCTTAAGTTTGTTACTCAGGCTCGCAGTGAAAAAGCGACGACCAATACCTAGCCCTCCTCCGAGAACCGGCGGACATCTTCTCGATAAGTTTAGTCAGACAGGTTTACGTACATGGAAGAAGTTTTCCGACGATGAAGAGAAGTACACTCTCCTTCTTTTTTATCATTTAGAAGGTCTTCGTGAAATTCATAGCAAAGAATTACTTGAAGCCCTTCAAAGTTGTGTTACTCACAAAAAGATTGAAAAGTTTGGTTTCGGCTTGTTGATTTCAAATACTCAAATGCTGGTATGGAAGGGATTATATTTCCATCAACAAAAGGGATAAATAAATGCATCGCGATTTTTACTGAGAACCTTGACAGCTCTGATTCCTTTGTTGAATTAGCAGATAAAGCACCTCCAGGCATATCTCACATCAGGCTTAATTCCGATAATTGGAAAGAACTCTCTTCTTTAAGATAACCATAATTAAATGGGTTCGGAGTGAAAATTGTTGGGCAGGGGAGTTTTTACTTTGACCCCAAATATTGTTGAATCATCTTCATTGAACCAAATAAAGACTTCCTTATCATTACTGAGTCTGGTTTTAAGGGTTATCTCACCCATCCCCCATTGTCTGTGCAAAGATATTCAGCCTGCACGGCGTCAGCCAATGTGACCCCAAACAAGCTCATGTATGATCAATTTCAGAAATTAAGCCTTGGGGCGATAAAACCAATTCCATCGCGATTAGCCATGTTCACCATTGTTGAATCAAAACCCAGTGCCATCGGGTCTAATTTGTTTGGTGCTATGTCACAGGCAAACATTTTTGATGCCTGTACCCCGACCTCCAACCAAAGCTTTGGATGTTGCTTCTTGTTGCTGGTCTTGCTCCAGCACTCGCTAAACCAGTATCCGAATTTTTTCAGCCTTTGGCAGGATTTACAATTAGGATAAGAACACTGGGTGTTGCGTAATGAACCGGGAGTCGCAGTCCGAATTGGTGTGGAGCGAATTCCACACTTAGATCTAATGATATATTTCATTTTATTAGCCGCTGTCATGCGGCCCATTGTCTGAACCTTCTCGTACGCGTACACTTTCGGCGACATCATAGCAGTGTGATCTCTCGCAGAGGATGAGTGTGAAGTTAATTTTGTAAGTAAGACGAAGTCATTGGTGGTTTGGCAGTCGCGACAGGCCGTAAGTTGGTGTGCGGCGAGTTTGGACAAATGTGAAGCTTGGTTTGAGTTCTTTTGGATTATTCTGATCAGCTTGATATATTTCTCCACGGTCTTTCCTTCAATCTCTGCCATGGTATTTCCGAATTCACGTGGAGTTTGGCCTGGGGCTTTGAAGGCGATGTCGGCGTTCCGAAAATATTCGCTATGATGAGCGTTGTATATCTCGAACAGGATCGTATGGGCAATGTCCAGGTAATCCCCAGAATCGGCGATACTGATAACATTCGTTTTATAGGTGAAGTGCCCACCGGTGGGAAGATCGTTGCTAGGTGGCTCGAACACGATTTTCGTGCCGTTTTTAAAGACCGTTAAGGCCTCCAAAAGCAACTGCCCAGCTTCTCCCTCCCGAATAACACCCAGTAGATCCTCAAGTATCTTCTGTACAGGCTGATTCGTGACCTTCGTTCTCAAGTGTTGTATTAGTTCGCTCTTGGTAGACATGAGTGTGCTCCTTGTCTTTGCTATTCCCTTGCTTTTTCAATGTATGTAAATTGCGTGAGTTCTCTCTCTCGGCAAGTCGTTTAATGATGAACTTAAGGATATGAAATTTGGCGCACTGACAACATAATCATCACGAATACCATGAATATCAATATTGTAAGGATCAAACCATTCTTCAGAATTTACCGTATCAGTATCAAAAGCCAGAAAATCAACTTCTTGATTTTTGGATTTGAATTGATGTGCAAACCACATATCGATTTATTGAATTTGAAATGAACCTTAAAAATAGCAAACATTCAAAGCATCAAAGTGACATACATCAATCGATTGACGATAAGATCCCGAATCTCCCCAAACTAGGGGGGGTATGGATGGGAAACAGTAGGTTAAGGAAAGGAAAGGTTAAGTAAAATCAAATGGGTTCGGAGTGAAAATTGTTGGGCAGGGGAGTTTTCACTTTAACCCCAAATATTGAAAAGGCAGTAATATAGTCGTTCCACTTTAATCATAAGCGCCAAAGTTCATTAGGAGTCAGTGAACCCTCGAGCGCATAAAAAGGTACAACACCATGGAACTGTTACACACACCGGATGACCGGTTTGCGCGGGTGGTTACCTCCAACACCATGTTGCCAACCGGGGATCACAGCCCGGGGGATGCCTTTTTGCAGTGGCAAAAATTTTCCCAGGAAACACCGGTCTTTCCCGTTGGCCAGATTGTAAGCAAAGGGTCGGTCACCGACCTGCCAGAAGCGGTCATTGCAGCCTATGACGCCCCATTTCCGGATGAGTCATACAAGGAGGGGGCCAGGCAGTTTCCAACGCTGGTGCCCATCGCGCCCGATAACCCGGAAAGCCAGGCCAACCGGGTTGCCTGGAAAGTGCTCATGGGATTTCAAAAACCATGGTTGTGCACTTTTGGTGACAGCGACCCGATCACCGCCGCGGCAGCACCTGTTATTCAAAAACTGATACCTGGTTGCCAGGGCCAGCCACACACCATCTTGCGCGGTGGCGGCCACTTTATCCAAGAGGATTGCGGGGAAGAACTGTCACGTGTGGTGCTGGAGTGGTTATATGAAAGATAGGGGTTTCATTGCATTAGGGGCCGGATAGAATTTTTAGAGAGGGTGTTTGCCCCCTACTCGTTCTTTGCATGACTTTGCAAGCATTTAACCTCAAACCCTGAAAGTAATAGCTATAAATATCAATTAGATAATTAAATTCATACGAATAAGCTACGCTTTCCTAATCTGGGGGTCACAGGTTCGAATCCTGTCGGGCGCGCATTTAATACCTGGGTCCTTACCGGATACATGGTTTACACCTCATTCTGGACACTTGATTAACACTTTTCGGTAAAATCAATAACCCTTGGAATTTCTTGTCTTCTTGTTATTTATCACCAATGTATTACAATGTAAGACATTGAATTTTGAGACGGGAAGAAATCATGGGCACCCTAACCATCCGTATCGACGAGCAACTCGAGAATGATCTGGAGAGACTTGCCAGTACACAACATCGCACAAAAAGTGATTTGGCTCGAGAGATGTTGCGCAAGCGTATAGCTGTGGAACGATTCCGGGAACTCCGGCGCAAGGCACTCCCACTCGCCGAAGCTGCTGGTTATGTGACTGATGAAGATATCTTTCGCGATGTTTCGTGAAGGTATTTTTTGATACCAACGTCCTGGCCAGCGCACTCGCAACACGAGGACTCTGCGCGGAGCTTTTTGAGGTTGTTCTTCAGTCTCATGAATTATTGATCTCAGAATCCGTTTTCCAGGAACTTGAACGGATTCTACCAGGGAAACTTGGTCAGTCGTCATCTGTTACAGAAGGCTTTCTGGCCTTTCTCCATGATGAAGCTTGCCTTGTTAAAGGCGAACCGCCCTACCCTTCACTACCCGACCCTGACGATGAGCCCATCGTTGGGTCTGCGCTTTGTGGACAGGCCCACGTTTTCGTCACAGGCGACAAGGCACTGCTGGAATTGCAGATGGTGGAAAAGTTACCCGTGATTTCTCCCCGCCAGTTTTGGGAGATGTTGGTTTCTATTGATGAATCAACCTGATGCGAATGAGCAGAATATAGGGTCCATTCCGGATACATGGTTTACACTTTATTCTGAAGACATAGTTAACACTTTGATAGGATCGAAAAGACTAAGGGCCGGCTCAACCTGGCCCTTGTCTTTATCATTATCAATAGACAGATTTGGAAACACAATATTGACGGCTGAACCCACTAAGAACAGAGTTCGCATTCTTATATTCACGGTGTTCTTGATGCTTTGCCAGGTAATCGCTGCCACGGCATCAGCACAGGCTTCTAATGATACCCCGTTTATACTCGGCCCTCCGAACTCCAGCGAACCCATCCCCATACATGTTGGTTTCTTCCTTTCAGATGTCACGGATGTGGACGAAGAACGTGAAATGTTCAAGTTCGAGGCAGTCCTGACTGTAAGCTGGCACGATGAACGACAAGCATTCGACCCTGAGAAACTTGGCGTGATGGAGCAAGTTTACCAGGGGGCCTTTCAGTTTAATGAGGTATACAACGGATGGTGGCCTCAGTTGGTTCTGGCCAACGAATCCGGATCTTCTGAGCGCCAGGGAGAGATTCTCCGAATCAAGCCCGATGGCTCTATGACCTATATCCAGGTACTGGACGCGGTCGTCAAATCAGAGATGAACCTGCATCATTTTCCATTTGACAGGCAGAGTTTTGAAATTATTTTCAAGTGCCTGGGACTTGATCGCTCTGAAATCGTGTTAATTCCGGACCTGGCGAACTCCGGACATAGAGAACAGGGTGTTGGACTGGCCCAGTGGGTTTTTCAGGACCTGTCAGTATCCCCACTTGACCATAATCTACGGTTTCTGGATGGTCACACAGGACTCAGGTCTCATGTGGCGGTGAACATTGATATGACTCGAAACCCAAGCTATATGCTGCGCCTTGTTGTGGTTCCGTTGTTTATTTTGATCATGCTTTCCTGGTCCATATTCTGGATGGATGGTGAGTCACTGGGAGATCGTATGGATATCTCCTTTCTCGGAATTCTGACCATTGTTGCTTATCAAATTATGATTAGCGAAATTCTACCCCGGATTGATTATTGGACGCTTATGTCGACATTCCTTTATCTGAGCCTCATGTCAATGGCGGCGGGGGTGGTTATTAATCTATACGTGTCTCATCTCGATCGCCTGGGTCGAGTTACGGAAGGGGATACAATCGATCAACGATGTCGTTGGCTTTTCCCAGCAACTTACTTCAGTCTCAATTTGGTTTCAGCCATTTACTTTCTTCTTCTTAAGTAAACTGACTTATAACTGAACTTGGCAATCAAATCTCCCACGCAAGGTTTAATATATGAAGCTCAATAGACAAATGACTCCCTTTCTACTATTCGTACTCAGCACCATCATCGTTACCGGCGCATTCGCCAGCAGCAGAAAATACAAAAATACCCACGTTCACACAGACGACGATGCGTGGTACGTCGGTAGCTGGCATGGCACCAACCTGGCTTTCGAGCCTCCGTTGGAAGTGGAGATCACTATACTCCCCAGCGGGGAGGTTTATACATACGCCCACGGCGGGAGCCGCTCATACAAGGTACATACGCATGGAAAAGTCATCAAGGTCAGAAGCCTCCCGGATACACCGATGCGCGGCAAGATGAAAGAAGCCTATTCCATGATTCTGGAAGACGGCGGGTTGCTGGAAATCTCCCAAGAGCAAGGTGGGTTGCAAACTACGGCAGAAAAGTTGGGTATCGTGGTGCACTATCAGAAAGTTTCCGACCCGGAGCAGATGGTGGGTATCCAAAATCGAGTGATCGCACAAGCTGCGACGGAATCTCATCACAAAGACAACGATTTCTGGCATAGTTCAGAATTCTGGAGCGGCGTACTGGCCGGGGCGGTGGTTGACGCAGCGGTGCATGACGATCACGTTACTCTCAAAAACTCCGGTATTTCAAAGGCAGATGTAGCCGCTCTACAAAAATACTACAAGTAAAGGGTCCACTTTGCATTACTTTGCAAACAACTTTCTCCAAAAGTAACTTTTGAATCCCTTGTATATCAGCATGTTGTATTTAGTAGCAAGAAGAAGCTACGCTTTCCTAATCTGAGGGCCACAGGTTCGAATCCTGTCGGGCGCGCCATTTTCCTCAGGGTCCATTCCGGAGACATGGTTTACACTTTATTCTGGAGACATAGTTATCACTTTGTCAGGATCGAAAATATTGAGGATCAATTTAACCCGAAACGCAAATTTAGAAACCCTATTGCTTTTCACTCAGAAATGGATTGATAAGCTCTATCTGACATTCTTCAAAATCTTTGATGTTCCTGGTGGCCACACTAAAACCATGAGAACGCGCTATGGCTGCGATTTGTCCATCAAGGCTACTAATGGGGCACCCGATTTCTCTTCTGAAGCCCATGACCTCACCGTAAACCCTTGCCGCGTCTTCATCAAATGAAAGTATACGCTGCTCAAAAGCGGTCGTGACAAACTGCTCAAATCGCTCGGCCAGCATTTCCCGGCGCTTGCCTTGCGGCATGGTCCTGAGGCCAAAACCAACTTCAGCAATAGTGATAGTCGTCAAGTAAAGAGAGGTGGTGGTTTGGGCATTCAACCAGCCAAGCACTGAACTTGCGGGGGGTGAAGTCATGAATTCCGACACGATATTTGTATCAAGAATAATCATCAGAAACTCATGGGGTCATGAATTTCTCTTTCAGGGAGGTTTATCTCTTCACCATTATATGCGGAGCTAAAGAGTCTAACGGCAAGATCACCCAGGTTCTCCGGTGTGGATACAGCAAGCTTAATAATTTGACGAACCTCTTCTTCCATCGAAACCCCGTGTTTCGCAGCCTGAATGCGTAATTGGCTTATAGTTTTTTCATCAATTTTTCTGACACTTAGGCTGGGCATGAAAAATAGCTCCATAATCTGAGGGGCAGCACCAGAAAAATGATATCAAGCGCTATCAATGCTGTCAAATACTGATATTTGCTTTCATATCTTCTTTGATCTTTGATATAAACGGTTCTGCAGAAATTATTCTGCTTAGGAAGTTGTTGTAACTCAGCTATTGAGGCTCTATTTCTCAAGAACTTCTTTCAGCAAATTACCCTGAGAACCAGAAGGCGGCTTGATGCCAAGGTAAGCAGATAAAGTCGGCGCGATATCAATGGTGTGAACTTTGCGGTCGACTGTTTTTGCCGTCAAACCCGCACCGGCAAATACGATGGGGACCCAGGTATCGTATTGCCACGGGGAACCATGGGTTGAGGCAACGGTGAGCCCGTCAAAATCATTGATAAACCAATTGGGTTCGAAAACGATATAAATGTCACCCGAACGTTTTGCGTGGAAGTTATTCAGCACCGATCGATATAACCAGGTATCCGGCACATTGCCACGCCTCAACGCTGAGCTGGAAACCGCCAGTGACACACCCTGAAACTTCGACAACTCATCTACGATGGCCGCTTCCAGGGTTTCGCGATCAATGTTCTGATTTTCAATGACATCCGTACTCAAATAGACATACGGATGCGCATATCTCTCTATTAGCTGCCCCTCTATCTGGAAACGGTCTTTAATCCGCGTGATCGCGGCTTGTTTATCCCAGCTTTCCGGGTCAACGTAACCGGCGGGGATTTTGAGCGATTTAAGATAACCTGGCGCGTCCGGACCACCATGGTCAGCCGATAGCACGATCAGGGTGTTAGCAAGACCGACATGGTTGTCTATGAACTCAAACAATGTTGCCAGGGTTCGATCCAGTCGCAGGATATTATCTTCCGCCTCGAGACTCGAGGGGCCAAACACATGCCCGACATAGTCAGTTGATGAAAAGCTGACACTGAGATAATCGGTGTTGTCACCCTGCCCCAGTTTTTCACTGATCAACGCAGCCCTGGCAAAATCCAGCACCAGTTCATCACCAGCGGGGCTCAGTGTAAGCAGGGTTGTGTAATAGGGGCTTTCAGCAGTCCCATATGGGTGTGGGAAAATACGTCCAAAACCGCCGACATCGGCCTCCCACTCACGATCATCCGTTGCACCAAACAGGTAGCTGTCGCGGGCATTCAGCAAACTCCAGTTGGTATTCGCATAGTGTTGTGGCAATTGCTTTGCGTTCCAGTCCTCCACCCACTCGGGGTAACTATCGAGATAGTAATTGCTGGTGACAAAACCGCCGCTGGCTTTCGAGAACCAAAATGCGGTACCGGCGTGTCCGGCCATGGAGATTGCACCGCGATCCTTGACCGAGATACCGATGGCTTTGGACTGCCCGCCCCTGCTGCTACGCAATTCATCCGAAAACGTTGTCACCAAAATTGCTGCTGGTGAGCGCCCCTCAGTGGTAGCTGCACGCTGTGTCGGATCAATCTCGGCATCATCGTTAACATCCGCACCTTGCGTCAGCAACCGGTAGTTCGCATCTTCGACATTGTAGATAATCATGCCTGACTCGCGGTCAAACCAGAGATTACCCACCATTCCATGGTCAGACGGATGCGCACCTGTCGCCAAGGTCGCATGGCCGACGATGGTTTCGGTATTGGCATGGGCATGATGTGCGTTACGATAAACCACACCGGATTCCCAAAGATATTTAAAACCACCTTCGCCCAATCGATCGTAATAGCGCGTGGGCAGATCGCCACGAAGCTGGTCAACGGTGATTTGCAAGATCAGCTTGGGTGTGTTTTTGCTGCCTTGAGCGTATACCAACGTACTGCCGAAGGAACAGATAGCTACCAGTACAATGACGGCCATTGCCGACAAGAAGTTAGGGTAGTTGCCAGAAATTCTCATATCAATCGTATCCTAAATCAGATTTCACTCATTGCTCCACCCGGTTCTTGTAAGGGGGCTTGCATCCTGCGTTTTCCTAATCTGGGGGTCAGAGGTTCGAATCCTCTCGAGCGCGCCATATAAATCAAGGGTGCTGCGTTCAACGGCTCTTCGACCGCGAAGTGTTCAACAGTCCATATCTGAATAGATCGTCGGTGTTGAACCGTCAGAATCAATTTTATTGATGGAATTGCCTTGGACTGTCAGTAATTCCCAGGCGCCGTCCACCTGTATGTAAGTGACCAGTGTTTCGGCACGATAAAAATCTCGTTGCCCTGTTTTGTCATCCACTAAAAACATGGTGAAATTGAACTCAAGGTGATCACCATCCCGTCGTGAGCTTCCAATATTTCCGAACTGTATGGCTGCAGGCGATGAAAACACCCATAACCCGGGAAAACCATCACTTACATACATGTAGTTACCAACCAGGTCGGAACTAATTTGCGCCGCATCGGGAATGTTATCTGAGTTTTGGATTCTGGAGGGAACTGTGTTTTCACTGGTATTGACTGCCGCTAAGCCATCTGCCGCCGTTGCAACCATTATTACTGCCAGAGTCATTAGAATTTTGCCTGTCACCTGGGTCTCCTCCTGAATTTATCATTATTTAACTGCCAAGGTGAGATAACGCTGACCCCTTAAGCTTACGTTAAATACCGACTAGCATGATCAGACACTTACATTTTTCGTTGGTTCTACCCAATTGACATTTACCGGTCCTACCTGGCTGTTTCTTTTCCAACAATCTGATCAAGGAGAGAGATGGCCCTGATTTTCTATTCACGGCGCTTTGACAAATCTCGATATGAGAGTTTTACGATTTGAATGCCTGCGAAGTTGATCGTTGAAGCCAGAACACCCACTGCTTTTCATGTTTAGAGGCATGGGTGTCTTCATTTTCTTCTACTTCTCTGCCCCAAACTTTTAGGCCATAATCAGGGTATGGGATTCTGGCAGGAACTGCGAAGACGGCGCGTTTACCGGATGGCCGGCTTCTACGTTGTGGGCGCCTGGCTCGGCATTCAGGTTGCCGACGTGTTTTTCCCTGCCTGGGGTCTCCCGGAAACCGCACTCCGT
>Ga0164315_10002041_pt1 | contig 15375 bp, 9 predicted proteins | sample GuaBasSedimGuay6_FD_113737 | JGI IMG/M metagenome (GOLD analysis project Ga0164315, IMG submission 113737) | Subseafloor sediment microbial communities from Guaymas Basin, Gulf of California, Mexico - Guay6, Core 4569-2, 0-3 cm | ecosystem: Environmental > Aquatic > Marine > Hydrothermal vents >... | reverse complement strand
TTTCAAAGTGGGTGAACCCGCACAGGCAGCTCACGATAACCGCGGATAATGTTGGACGGCGCGCGCACTTCCGGGCCAACGACTTCGACCTTGCTGAAGCGTTTCATTATTTCTTCCCACGTGACTCGAATCTGCATTTCAGCCAATCGATTACCCATGCAGCGGTGCACGCCAAAACCGAAGGAGAGGTGATGGCGGACCGATTCACGGTCAATGATGAATTTGTCCGGATCGCCCTTAATGACGTCGCCATCTCGGTTGCCAGAGATGTACCACATCACTACCTTGTCACCTTTTTTAATCTGTTTGCCAAATAGTTCAGTATCTACCTTCGTGCGTCGGGTCATACCCAGAATAGGTGTCTGCCAGCGGATGATCTCGGAGACCATGCTGGGGATCAGCGACAGATCGTTGCGCAGCTTGTCGTACTCTTCGGGGAACTGGTTTAGCGCCAGCACACCGCCGGTGAGTGAGTTACGGGTGGTGTCATTGCCGCCAATTATCAGTAGCAGAATGTTGCCCAGATACTCCATCGGTTTGTTAATCATGTCGCGGGTTTTTTCGGAATGCGCGAGCATGGAAATCAGGTCATTTCCCGGCGGGGCGTTGGCGCGTTCGTGCCACATGCGTATGAAAAACTCACCGCATTCGGCCAGGGCCTCGTTACGCTCCTCTATGGTGACAAAATCACCACCAGAGACGTCGGGAGCGCCGGTGGTGCAATCCGACCAATAAGTAAGTTTGTGACGGTCTTCAAAGGGAAAATCAAACAGAGTAGCCAGCATCTGGGTGGTCAGGTTGATAGAGACCTGGTCTACCCAGTTAAAGGTTTCGCCAATCGGCAGGCCGTCAAGAATATCGCCTACGCGTTGACGAATAAGCCCTTCCAGCTTGGCCAGGTTCATCGGCGCTACCACCGGTTGTACGGCGGCCCGCTGCGGGTCGTGTTCCGGTGGGTCGCGCTGAATAAAGCTCTGGAACGGAATATCCGGCGGAGGATCGGCGATGGTAATAGTTGGTTCAGAAGAGAAAATCTCGTGATTTTTCTCAACGTAGGCGATGTGGTCAAACTTGGTTACCGACCAGACCCGTCCGTACTCTTCTGATACGTTTAGGTGAATAGGGTCTTCATTGCGTAGCCGTTCAAAAAACCCCCAATGGGTGTCGTGGAAATAGAGCTCCGCCTGGGTGACGTCAATTTGGTCGAGTGGAATGGTGAGCGGATCCTGGTCGATCATTCTGAGTGGCTGAACTTTATCGAGCATGGCGATTTCCTCTGCGGCTGTTTCTGTGGTTACGGTAAAGGCGGGGGCGAGCTACATCTGGAATTCGGGTAATGTGATCTTGATGCCTTCAAGTGCGTCGGACACCTGGATCTGGCAGCTCAGTCGAGAAGTGGGGGTACGGTCTGGAGTTGGAGCGAGCATCTCTTCTTCATCGTCGCTCGGGGTGCCGAGTTTCGCGTACCAGGCGTCATCAAAAATAACGTGACAGGTCGCACACATGCACTGCCCACCACAGTCAGCGTCAATGCCGGGAACGCCATTTTGTACAGCGGCCTGCATCAACGAACGCTCGTTGCGGGCCTCCACCTCGTGCTCGGTACCGTTGGCCTCGATAAAAGTAATTTTGGTCATGCCTGTGCTGCTCCTCTGCCTGAAAATTAACTGCTATCTACCTTGACTAGTATGGGAGTTAACGAGCGTTAAGTAAACGTTCGTTTAACTGGTTGTGATTTCATCGCAGTGGTTGGTCGGGCTGGCCGTGGCTGGAACATATTCCCGGGCAAAAAATTTGGGTGTTGTCGCTCATCGATAGCGGGGCTAATGGCAAGAAATTAAATTATGGGAGCGCCAGTGGTGATGAGTGGCTCACTCCAATGTGCTAATGGAATGTCACATTAAAGCTGGTGAGTCTGGACCCGAGATTAAAGGAAGAAATGTATCTCTATAAATTGGAGTTAAAAAGTTGAGCGTAAAAGACGAGATTAGCAAGGCCATCTCTGCCCACGGTCAGTGGAAACAGAAATTGCGTACTGCCATCCAAACTGGTGAATGTGAATCGACCCCCTCCAAGGTGAAACAGGATAACAACTGTGCCTTTGGCAAATGGCTGCATGAACGCATTGACGGTGGTGCCAAAGGGTCGGTTTACTATTCGGATGTTGTCGATTTGCACGCTGAGTTTCACCAGCAGGCTGGGGCAATACTTGAGTTAGCGGTGAACGGTGACCCGGAGCAGGCGCGCGGATTAATGGGGTTGGGGCAGCCCTTTGCTAAATATTCTTCAGCCTTAACCTTAAAGTTAAAGGAGTGGCAGGCGGCGCTTTAGGTTCGCCTCCGGCAGGCTTTGTTTGTCCTTTAGCAGGTAACTTCTGGCAGGGTTCATGGTTTAATGGTTGCTCGATAAGGTTTGCTACGGCAGTCGAGCGTCTTTTGCGCTGATTGTTGTGGACAGAAATAGCTGCTTAACCGGGGGAGTTCGACCATGTCAGAAGCCAACAAGAAGGTTGTTCGAGATTTTTTTGCGGCGATGGACAGTCGCCGTTTCGACGATATGCGTGCGCTGTTACATCCCGACCATATGTTTCATCTACCCTTAGCAAAAGAGTCGATGGATCTCGAAGCCCATATGGAGATGAACATACGCATACAGGAGTCATTGAGTGATTTTGATCGCCACTTTTACGACCAGATTGCAGAGGGTGACAAGGTGGTCAGCCGTATGCGGTTGTGCATGAAGCACGTTGGTGAAATAAATGGCGTGGCACCGACCAATGAGTATTTCTGCCTCGAAATGATTCACATTATGCGCATTAAGGATGGTCTGAATCTTGAGGAGTGGGACGCCGCAGATTTTTCACCTATGCTCAAGGCGCTTAACTACATTTCTAAAGATACGGGATCCCCGTTTCACTGATTCCTCAGTGCTCGCCGATGATCTAAAACTACCCGCTTGGCGCACTACCTGTGCGGCGGCGGTCGGTAATAGCGCACAGCCACCAAAGGCAAAAATGGCGGCATTGATGTGCAGCGGTCGTAACCGGCCAAAATGCAGCCAGGGCAGGTCAAAGTTAGGCGCTGGTCATGCCAGTTGAGCGGCAATAATTGCCTTCACCAGCATGAAGACCACGCCCCAGACACTTGTCATCACTGCAAACCGCCGCACCACACGTTAGTGGTAGGTCGTTTCAGTCACCACTAATCTCCTTCAGAGGTTCTGTTGTTAACTTCGGTTGCGCGAGTGCCTGGGCAGAGTCCCATTCGTCACGTAAAAATTCAGTGCCCGAACCTTCAAACTATCAGCGCGTTACCAGACTAATGACTAATAGAATAGCTAGAACAATAGATAACCCACGCCAGACCGCTAGTGGGTTGCGTTGTAGCAGTGGTTGCGTGGTATTGAAGTCTGGGTTGGGTTTATTCAGGTCGTGTAGAAATTCTGACAGTACTTCGTAGCGCTGTTTAGGGTCGATGGCGACTGCTTTGGCGACGGCGCCGTCCATCCACAACGGTAGCTCTGTGTTTAGCTGCATGGCGGATTGATAGTTCACCCGGTTGAGGTTGCGGGGGGTGAGTACGGTGCCAAATGGAAGTTTGCCGGTGAGCATTTCGTAGGCGATTACGCCGAGAGAGAAAATATCGGCGCGGCTATCGCCGGTGCCGCCGCGCAGGTATTCTGGAGCGGTGTAACGCTCGGTGCCCAGCAGCACATCTTTATCGACCGGGGTGTCGATTTCACTCAGGCCCGCGACTTTGGCAGAGCCAAAATCGATAATTTTGATGGTGCCATCGGTCGTCACCATGATGTTTTCAGGTTTCAGGTCCTGATGAATCATCTCCATGCGCTGAAATGCCCGTAGGCCGGTGGCAATCTCACCAATCAGCTCACGAAATTTCTGTAACGACGGCTGGGGGTTATCATCCATCCACTGACGAAAGGTCTGGCCTTCAATATATTCGGCGATGAAATAAAGGCACTGGCGTGGCCGATCCGGTTCGATCACCTTCATTATGTGGGGGCTATTGAGACGCCGGCCGATCCACTCTTCGTGCAGGAACAGGTCAATGAACAGTGGATCGTCGCTAAAACTTGGCGAGGGGGTTTTCATTATCCGTTGCTCGCCATTCGATTCATCCACCACCAGATAGACCTGGGTGCGTTTGGCGGCATGAATTTCGCGGATGACCCGGTAGCCGTCGAGTATCTGTCCCGCTTCGAGTAACGGCGGAAAGGGCAGGGCGGTGAGTTCGTTGAAATAGGACTCCTCGTCCTGCACGGGCAGTGCGTGCACGGTGAACGCCTGGGCGGTGAGGTTGTCGTTGCTGCCGTTGCGCCGAGCGGTCTGGGCCAGTGAGCGACAGGCGCCGATCAGGTCATCGGCCAGGTCGATGAGGATTTTTTTTATATCCCGATCGGGGATCCACTCATGAACGCCGTCGGTGGTCATTAAAAAGGTGTCGCCGGGTTGCACAGCGACGACCTGGTGGTCGACCTCCAGCGCCAGTTCAATCCCCATGGCGCGAGTGAGAAAATCACGGCCGCCGGTGTGGGTGCGGTGATCGCGGGTAATGGTTTGCAGGTCACCGTCGCGGAGCAGGAATATGCGCGTATCGCCAACATGAAAAATGTGCGCGCTGGAGGATTTAAGCACCAGCGCGCTGAGCGTGCTCACCAGCCCGGTAGAACTGCCGTAAACCGAATGGCCCTGGCCGTAGAGCCAGCGGTTGAGCGCGGACAGGATTTTTAGCGCGGAGGTTTTTACCGACCAGCTATCGGGAGTCGAGAAGTAGTCGGTGAGAAAGTTGTGCACACAAACCTGGCTGGCTTTAGCGCCATCGGCAGCGGCGCTCATGCCGTCGGCGATCACCGCCACCATGCCTTTGTTAGTGAGCATCGGTTCATCTGGCACGTGCAGACCGATGGAGTCTTCATTGGCCGGTTTAGCGCCGGCGTCTGAGAACTGACCGACGCTAATTTCTAGTTTTGACATGAATAAATCAGCATTTTAAGCTCGGCTTTAACGCAGTAGATGGCCGACTCAGTAGAATATCAACCGCCTGCTAGGATACCTCGATCATCTGCACAGTCCCGTCGGGCATGACCTCGGCCATGTGGCCTTCTGGTTCATCCATGAAAATTGCTAGCAGGATGAATACCAGGGCTCCGGTGCCAGCAATAACCATGAAAAATACCTGTGGTGATACAAATGACAGCACCGTCAGAAAAGTCACCGCCCCGACATTGCCGTAAGCGCCGGTCATGCCGGCGATCTGGCCGGTCATGCGGCGCTTGATGAGTGGCACAATGGCAAATACCGCGCCACAACCTGAGTGCACGAAAAAGGCGCAGAACATGGTTGAAACTACCACGAGTGGAATCCACCAGCTGCCATCGATCTGGGAAAGTACGAGGTACCCCACGATGAGCCCGCCCAGTAAGGTCATCATGGTGGTTTTACGGCCAAATTTATCGCTAAGGAGTCCGCCGATGGGGCGTGCTACCAGGTTCATTCCAGCATACCCAGCGGCTAACATGCCGGCCTGACTCTGGGATAGACCGGCGCTGCTAAACGTGTCAAAAAAGAACAGTGGCAACATTGAGATGACGGCGATTTCTGAACCGAACGTCGCAAAGTAGGCAATGTTTAGTATGGCGACCTGTTTGAACTTGTAGCGATGAATTTCTGGTATCGGGGTGATAAAGACTGATTTATTAATCTGCCACATGTGCCAGAGCTGATAACTGAAAATTGCCAGCAGGGAGGCATAAGCAATGTTGACTGCGGTGCCACTGAGAAGCCCTAAATTCTGGGGGCCTAGTTTCCAGCTGAGCACCCCCAGAGCAACAAACATCGGAATGTTCATTGCAACGTAGAGGACGAAATCGCCTTTGCTGGTCACTTCCATCGCGCCAGATTTTTTGGGCTTGAAGTAGGTGGAACCTGCCGGCGTGTTGCTGACGGAGAAATAGTAGATGAAGGAATAGATTAGAGCCATGGCTCCGGTAGCCGCTATCGACCAGCGCCAACCGTCGTCACCACCAAACCAGGCCGCCATTAGTGGCACTAACATTGCTGCACCTGCGGAACCAAAATTACCCCAGCCGCCGTAGATACCTTCGGCTACACCAACGGTTTTGGCCGGATACCACTCGCTGATCATACGGATGCCGATCACGAAACCGGCGCCGACAAAGCCGAGCAGAAAGCGTGATAGTGCCAGCGCTTCATAACTCTGAGCAAAGGCGAAGAAAAAGCAGACAATGCTGGAGCTGGCCAGCAGTAGTGAAAATATGAGCTTGGGTCCGTATTTGTCGACCAGCATTCCGACCACAATACGGGCTGGAATAGTCAACGCAACGTTCAGGGTGAGTAACGCCTTGACCTCAGCGTCGCTAAGGCCAAAGGTCTCGCGGATAGAAATCATCAGCGGTGCGCTATTGAACCAGACCAGGAAGGTGAGGAAGAAAGCGAACCAGGTGAGATGCAGAATCTTCGACGGGCCAGAGAAGGAAAGCAACTTGATGGATGAAGCAGACATGGGAGTTCCAGAGGGGAGGGGTTGGTGTTGTCGCTGCACTCTATGCAGGGATCATGCCAGCAGCGAACGATGGCCGCGAAACTCGGAAAATGTGGAGAAATGGGCGCTGGTTGCATTGTGGGAAAGCGCGTGAATTTCTGAGGATTACTATAGTATAGGGGCGGCATCAATGTGAGTCGTTGCAGGTGGCCTTAGCGGATATTGATATGCTGCAAGAAGGGCCGCCTCCGGCCTGACGGGTCGAGTCAGTCACCCGGGCGGAGGCTGGTCGGGTTTCAATTCTGGGCGCTTTTCAAAAATACGCACCAGATTGGGGCGGCGCTGGAGTAGGTGGCCTGAATAAGCCCAGGTCGAGAAAGCTGGCTTGTTAACCATTCCGATAGTGTTCACGGGCACAATCCAGTCAATCAGGGGATCTAGCTGCTAACGGACAGATATGGATGCGTCCAGAATCATGATCGGCACGACTCTTGCTGTGTAATGTAGCGACTTAGCGACTAAACCAGATCAGCGGTAGCCGTCAAGCCGCTGATGACAGGCAACAAACAATCACCGGAACCAATATGGCAAACAAACAAAAACTGGTAGTAATTGGCAACGGAATGGTCGGGCACAACCTGATTGAGAAACTGGTGGATAGCGGTGCCGCTCAGAATTATGAGATCACTGTATTCTGTGAAGAGTCCCGATTAGCTTACGACCGGGTACATTTGAGTGAGTTTTTTGCTGGTAAGAGTGCCGATGATCTCGCCCTGACCACGGGTGAGTTCTATCAACAACAGGGCATTCGTGTGTTGGTGGGGTGTGCGGCCACTGCGATTAATCGCGAACAGAAAACGATTGTCGCTGAGGCTGGCGAGGAAGTTGCGTACGATTTGCTGGTGCTGGCCACGGGTTCTTATCCCTTTGTGCCGCCCATGCCGGGTCACGATCGGGCCCGCTGCCTAGTTTATCGCACTATAGATGATCTGGAAGCGCTCACTGAGGCTGCTAAAAATTCTAAGGTCGGTGCAGTGGTTGGCGGTGGTCTGCTTGGTCTTGAGGCCGCCAAAGCGGTTAAGGACCTGGGCCTCGAAACTCATGTGATTGAATTTGCCCCTCGGCTGATGGCGGTGCAGGTCGACGATGGCGGCAGCGCTATTTTGCGTAGCAAAATCGAAGCCCTTGGCGTGCAGGTACACACCGGGAAAAACACCACCGAAATTGTCGACGGCGAATCCGCGTTCCATCGCATGAACTTCGCAGATGGCGGGCACCTTGAAACCGATCTAGTGCTTTTTTCTGCTGGCATACGTCCGCAGGATACCCTGGCGCGCGCCTGCGGTCTCGAGCTTGGCGAGCGTGGCGGCATTGTGATTAATAACCAGTGCCAGACCAGCGATCCGGCCATTTACGCGATTGGTGAGTGTGCCCTCTGGAACGGCCGTATCTTTGGCCTGGTAGCGCCCGGATACCAGATGGCGGGGGTTGCGGCGGCGCATCTGGCCGGAAAGTCCGCCCAATTTACCGGCGCCGACATGAGCACCAAACTCAAATTGATGGGTGTCGATGTCGCCAGCATTGGCGATGCCCACGGCAATGTTGAAGGTTCACGCAGCTACGTCTACAGCGACGAAGTAGCCGAGGTCTATAAAAAAGTAGTGGTCGACGAGAGCGGCGATAAACTGCTCGGCGCGGTGCTGGTCGGTGATGCCAAAGAGTACGGCACACTACTTCAGTACATGCTCAACGAAATTCAACTACCAGAACATCCCGATGACCTGATTCTGCCCCAGCGCGATGGCGGGGCGGCGGTCGGGTTAGGACCCGATATGCTGCCGGAAACGGCGATGATCTGTTCCTGTCACGACGTTACCAAAGGCGATATTGTCACCGCCATTGATGACGGTGCTACCGATATCGGCGCCCTGAAATCCTGCACCAAAGCCAGTACCGGCTGCGGCGGTTGTGCCGCACTGCTCAAATCCCTGCTCGATAGCGAGCTGGATAAGCGTGGCCTGGAAGTCAACACCGATATTTGCGAGCACTTTGCTTACACCCGTCAGGACCTTTATGGACTGGTGCGCGTGGGCCAGCTAAAAACCTTTGCTGAACTGCTGGAAAAGCACGGCACTGGCACCGGCTGTGAGCTGTGCAAACCCGCCATCGGCTCGATTCTAGCCTCCTGCTGGAACGATTACGTGCTGCAAAAGTCGCTGGTTGGTCTGCAGGATACCAATGATCGTTATCTTGCCAACATGCAAAAAGACGGCACCTATTCGGTGGTGCCGCGGGTACCCGGCGGCGAGATCACACCGGATAAATTAATTGTGCTTGGCCAGGTGGCCAAAGAGTTTGACCTCTACACCAAAATCACCGGCGGCCAGCGGGTGGATCTGTTTGGGGCGCGGATGGATCAACTGCCGGCTATCTGGAGCAAGTTGATCGACGCCGGCTTTGAAACCGGTCATGCCTACGGCAAATCGCTGCGCACGGTTAAATCCTGCGTTGGCAGCACCTGGTGTCGCTACGGGGTAGACGACAGTGCCGGTCTGGCAGTTGAGTTGGAGCACCGTTATAAAGGGCTGCGTTCTCCCCATAAAATCAAATTCGGCGTCTCCGGCTGTACCCGAGAGTGTGCCGAAGCCCAGAGCAAAGATATTGGCATTATTGCCACCGAAAAAGGCTGGAATCTCTATGTCTGTGGCAATGGCGGCATGCGCCCGCGTCATGGCGACCTGTTTGCCACCGACCTGGATAAAGCGACCCTGATCGAGTACATCGACCGGGTGTTGATGTTCTATGTCAGCAGCGCCGATAAACTGCAACGCACCTCGGTGTGGATGGAGAACCTCGAAGGTGGACTCGACTATCTGCGCTCGGTGGTGATCGACGACCGGCTTGGCATCAATGCAGAGCTTGAGCAGCAGATGGGGTTGGTGATCGATAGCTATGCCTGTGAGTGGAAAGCCGCCGTTGAGGATCCGGAATCTTTAAAACGCTTCCGTCACTTTGTTAATAGTGACAAGGGTGACAGTAACGTGGTTTTTGTACGCGAACGGGAGCAGATTCGCCCAGCGCTTGAGGAAGAAAAGCCCGTCACTGAATCTGCGTGATGGCGCTTCGTTAGCCGTTTGTTTGATGTTCGGGTAGCGAGCGTCACTTTGAATGATCCGCTTTACTAAAGAGAACAACATGCCAACTTCTCAACCACCTACTCAGCAGTGGGTCGACATCTGTGCCATCGATGATTTAACCCCCGAAGCGGGTTGCGGCGCGCTGCTGGGCGATGAACAGGTCGCCCTGTTTTACCTGCCAAACCAACCCGAGCAACTGTTTGCAATCAGTAATTACGACCCGCTGGGAGAGGCCAATGTTCTCGCGCGCGGGATAGTTGGCAATATCGGTGAGCAACTGGTCGTCGCCTCGCCGCTCTATAAACAGCATTTTGATCTGCGCACCGGTGCCTGCCTCGAAGAGGCCGAGGTCACAGTTCGCTGTTATTCCGCTCGAATCGAAGCGGGCCGGGTGGAGTTATCGGGTTAGGGGAAACATCAGAGCTATTGAGGCCCTTGTAGGAGCGACTTCAGTCGCGATAGCAGCGGCAATCGGAGACTCCGGGTCGTGACTGAAGTCACTCCTACCGTGACCCGAGTCCCCGGCAGTGATAGGGCGATTGGCAGCAGCAGTTTTTCCGCGCTAACCAAAGTGGGTCAGGCGGAGTTAGCGGCATAGGGAGCCATCAGAGCTATAGAGGCTCTTGTAGGAGCGACTTCAGTCGCGACAGCAGCGGCAATCGGAGGCTCCGGGTCGTGACTGAAGTCACTCCTACAGAAACCCGAGTCCCCGGCGGTGTAGATCGATTACCCAACTAGCTATTTCAGTACCACTATATTTTTAACCAATTTCCAGTTTTTAACTAAATTCCAGAGCAATCAAAATAAATGAGTCATTTTCTCGATCGGCTACGCTACTTTTCCCGCAAACGGGAAACCTTCTCCGGTGGTCACGGTGTCACCACGGATGATGACCGGCAGTGGGAAGACGGTTACCGCAACCGCTGGCGTTTCGACAAGGTGGTGCGCTCCACCCACGGCGTCAACTGTACCGGTGGCTGCAGCTGGAATATCCACGTCAAAAGCGGTCTGGTGGCATTTGAAACCCAGGCCACCGATTACCCCCGCACCCGGCCTGACCTGCCGAACCATGAACCCCGCGGCTGTCAGCGCGGCGCCAGTTACTCCTGGTATCTATATAGTCCACATCGGGTAAAGCACCCGATGATTCGCGGTCGTTTGCTCGACCTCTACCGCACCGAAAGAGCCCTGGGCAGTGACCCGGTTGAGGCCTGGACCGCGATTCAGGCCGATGCCGACAAGCGTAAATCCTATACCGCGGTCCGTGGCCTCGGCGGTTTCGTGCGCATCGACTGGGATGAGATCACCGAGATCATCGCCGCGGCCAATATTTACACCATCAAAACCCACGGCCCGGACCGGGTGGCCGGCTTCTCGCCGATCCCGGCCATGTCGATGATCAGCTACGCCGCCGGTAGTCGTTACCTGTCGCTAATCGGTGGTGTGCCACTGTCGTTCTATGACTGGTATTGCGATTTGCCGCCCTCATCACCCCAGGTCTGGGGTGAGCAGACCGACGTGCCCGAGTCCGCCGACTGGTACAACTCCGGTTACCTGGTGGTCTGCGGCGCTAACCTACCGATGACCCGCACCCCGGACGCTCATTTTTATTCAGAGGTGCGTTACAAGGGCACCAAAGTAGTCGCGGTGGCGCCGGATTATGCCGAGTACGTAAAGTTTGCTGATCTGTGGATGCCGGCGAAGCAGGGCACCGATGCGGCGCTGTTTTTAGCCATGGGCCACGTGGCGCTGAAAGAGTTCTTTGTTGATCGTCAGGTGCCTTATTTTCAGGAATACGCCCGCCAGTACACCGACTTGCCGATGCTGGTTATTCTCAGGGCGCACGAGGATGGCTATACCAGTGACCGTTTTGTCCGCGCCAGTGATTTTGATAACAGCCTGGGCGAGCAGAACAACCCGGAGTGGAAAACCATTGTCATTGACCACGCCACCGGTAACCCGGTTGCCCCCAATGGCAGCGTTGGTTTCCGCTGGGGCGAAGACGGCAAATGGAACCTGCTAGAGAAAGCCGGCGCGGATCAGGCTGAAGTTGCGACTGAATTGAGCTTGATGGAAGGTGAGTTCGAGACAGTTGCGGTTCACTATCCGGATTTTGGCGGCGAAACGCAGACGACCATGGTACGTAACGCGCCAGCCCGCAAAATGATGCTGGGCGGTGAAGAAGTACTGATTTCCACCGTATTTGATTTACAGGTCTCCCATTACGGGGTTGATCGTGGTCTCGGCGGAGAATGTGCCGCAGGCTACGACGATGCCAACGTGGCCTTTACCCCGGCCTGGGCGGAAAACGTCACCGGTGTGAAGAAAGCGGATATCGAGCGTACGGGTCGCGAATTTGCCGACAACGCCGAGAAAACTCGCGGCAAATCGATGGTCATCCTCGGTGCTGGTGTCAATCACTGGTACCACAACGACATGAACTATCGCGCCATCATGAACCTGCTGCACCTGTGTGGTTGCGTGGGGCAGAGCGGCGGCGGTTGGGCCCATTACGTGGGTCAGGAAAAACTCCGTCCCCAGGCCGGTTGGGCACCGATTGCCTTTGCCAGTGACTGGTATCGACCGACCCGGCAGATGAACGGCACCAGTTTTTTCTATTTTCATACCGACCAGTGGCGTTATGAACGGTTGGACGCTGACGACCTGCTAGCGCCCACCGCCAAGGGTGCTTATCGCGGCCATAACCTGGCCGATTACAACGTGGTCTCGCAGCGGCTCGGCTGGTTGCCGTCCGCGCCGCACTTTAACCAGAACCCGATGACCATTGTTGATAATGCCGAGGCCGCCGGTGCGACTGACGAAGCCGGCGTGGTTAGTCATCTGGTCGATCAACTCAAAAGCGGCGAAGTGGCTTTCTCTGGTGAAGATATCGACGCGCCGGAGAACTTTGTCCGTAACCTGTTTGTCTGGCGCGCCAACCTGATTGGCACCAGCGCCAAGGGCCATGAGTATTTTCTTAAACACCTGCTCGGCGCCCAGAACGGCGTGATGCAGGACATAGTGCCCGGCGCCCAAGGCAGCGAGATCAAATGGCACGACGATGCCCCCATCGCCAAGCTCGATCTGATGGTCGATATCAACTTCCGTCTCAACTCTACCGGTGCCTATTCCGACATTATTCTGCCTACCGCCACCTGGTACGAAAAAAACGACATCAACACCACCGACATGCATCCGTTCATCCATCCGCTCACCGCGGCGGTCGATCCGGGTTGGGAGAGCAAGAGTGACTGGCAGATTTTTCGTAAAATCTCCGAGACCTTCTCGGTGCTGGCGGAGAAACATCTCGGAATCCGTAAAGATTTAGTCTCGATTCCAATGATGCACGACAGCCCCGCCGAGCTGGCTCAGTCGATGGGTGTCAAGGACTGGAAGCGTGGCGAGGTAGATCTGATCCCCGGTAAAACGGCGCCGATATTTAAAGTGGTGGAGCGTGATTTTCCCAACACCGGCAAGATGTTCAACGCCCTCGGACCATTACTGAAAAGCCTGGGTAACAACGTCAAAGGTATCGAGTGGAACACCGACGAAGAATATGAACATTTAAAGAAGACTTCCTACACCATCAAAGAGGAGGGCATTACCAAAGGCATGCCGTCACTCAGTGACGACATCGATGTGTGTGAGTCGATCATGGCGATGGCGCCGGAAACTAATGGCGAAGTAGCGTTCAAGTCCTGGGCAGCGCTGTCGAAAAAAACGGGCACCGACCTAACCCCCCTGGCCGCGGATCGCCGCGCCGACCGCATTACTTTTCGCGACATTAAAGCCCAGCCGCGCAAAATCATCACCGCGCCAACCTGGAGTGGGGTCGAATCTGAAGAGGTCAGCTACACCTCCGGCTACACCAATATCCATCACCACATTCCGTTTCGTACCTTGACCGGCCGCGCCCAGTTTTATCAGGATCACGAGTGGATGCTCGATTTCGGCGAAGGCTTCTGCACCTGGCGGCCACCAGTTGATTTGCAGGCCACCCGCGGCATGGACAAAACCATTGCCGGCAAGCCGCATTTGGTATTGAACTGGATAACCCCTCACTCCAAATGGGGTATCCACAGCACCTACAACGATAACCTGCGCATGCTCACCCTGTTTCGGGGCGGGCCGACCGTGTGGATATCCGAAATCGACGCCGCCAAAATTGGCCTGGAAGATAACGACTGGGTGGAGGCGCTAAACAGCAACGGTGCAACCGTGGCGCGGGCGGTGGTCAGCCAGCGTATTCCCGAGGGTATGGCGATGATGTACCACGCCCAGGAAAAAATCATTAACACGCCGGGGTCAAATACCACCGGCAAGCGCTCCGGTATTTTGAACAGCGTCACCCGCGTGGTGGTTAAACCTACCCACATGATCGGCGGTTATGCCCAGCTGGCCTACGGCTTTAACTATTACGGCACGGTTGGTTCGCAACGTGATGAGCATGTCCTGCTGCATAAAATTGCCGACCAGGACATTGATTGGCTAGAGCAGCCACTAACGCCCCAGCGAGAGGCAGCACTGAATCCGCCGGAAGTTAAGCAGGCGGCCTATCCGTTGTCACCTGCCTTTGAAGATAGCCCGGAACGTGAAGGCAACGTCTTTGAAGAAGCAGATATGGATACCGATGCAGCCAAAGCTGCAGCAGAAGGAGCGCAATCATGAAGGTGCGGGCTAATTTTTCACTGGTTTTCAACCTGGATAAGTGTATTGGCTGTCACACCTGTTCGGTGACCTGTAAGAACGTCTGGACTAATAGAAAAGGTGTGGAATACGCCTGGTTTAATAATGTCGAATCCAAACCCGGTATTGGTTATCCAAAAAACTGGGAAGACCAGGAAAAATGGAACGGCGGTTGGGAACTCAACGGTAAAGGCGAAATCGGCCTTAAATCCGGCAGCAAATTAAAACGGTTGATGAATATTTTCATGAACCCGGACATGCCCACCATTGATGACTACTACGAGCCATTCACGTTTGATTACGGTCATCTGCAGACCAGCCCATTGGCTGAGGCCGCACCGACTGCACGGCCCCGGTCACTGATCGACGGTAGCCAGATGGAAAAACTCGAATGGGGCCCGAACTGGGAAGACGACATGGCCGGCGAGTTCAAAAAGCGTGGCAAGGATCGCAATTTTAAAGACATTGAAAAAGAGGTCTACGCCGAGTTCGAGAACTCCTTCAACATCTACCTGCCGCGTATCTGTAATCACTGCATCAACCCGTCCTGCGTGGCTTCGTGTCCCTCCGGTGCCATGTACAAGCGCGAGGAAGACGGCATTGTTTTGGTCGATCAGGACCGCTGCCGCAGCTGGCGCATGTGTGTCAGCAACTGCCCTTACAAGAAGGTTTATTACAACTGGGAATCAGGCAAAGCCGAGAAGTGCACTGCCTGTTATCCCCGTGTCGAGTCCGGTCTGCCCACCGTTTGTAGTGAGACCTGCGTGGGGCGAATCCGCTACAACGGCGTGATGCTTTACGACGCCGACCGTATTGATGAACTCGCCAGCGTGCCCGACGAGCAGGATCTTTACGAAGCTCAGCGTGAGATTTTTCTTGATCCCAACGACCCGGAAGTGATTGCCCAGGCGCGCCTCGATGGCGTGCCGGAATCCTGGCTTGAAGCAGCCCAGAAATCGCCGATTTACAAACTGGCAATGGAATGGGAAGTCGCCTTCCCGTTACATCCTGAATTTCGTACCCTGCCGATG
>Ga0164315_10002038_pt1 | contig 15380 bp, 10 predicted proteins | sample GuaBasSedimGuay6_FD_113737 | JGI IMG/M metagenome (GOLD analysis project Ga0164315, IMG submission 113737) | Subseafloor sediment microbial communities from Guaymas Basin, Gulf of California, Mexico - Guay6, Core 4569-2, 0-3 cm | ecosystem: Environmental > Aquatic > Marine > Hydrothermal vents... | reverse complement strand
CCCTTCGATAAACTTGTCGACCTGGTAAAAATGAAAGACCACCATTGGTGTAGCCATCATTCTCTGGATGGTCGCCGCTGTGAAGACAGTTTGACCCCTGGGTTCAATCTTATTGTCTTGGACATAGATGGGGGTATTAAAATAGAAACTGTGGAACTGCTGCTCAAAGAATACAGTTACCTGATCCACACCACGAAACGCCACTCAGCAAGAGAGCACCGGTTCCGTGTCATTATCCCCATGAATTATATTCTGAAATTACATGAAGAAGAGTTCAAAGAATTCATGCGAAATATCTATGAGTGGCTGCCATTCGATTCAGATACTGATACCGGTCAACGCTCCCGCAAATGGGCTACGCATGAAGGAGCTGAGATTAGAACTAATGCCGGTGAAATGCTTGATGCTTTACTATTCATTCCACGCACCAGCAAGAATGATGAACGTCAACAGATGATCAGGAATTATCAGGATATGTCCGGAGTAGAGCGTTGGTTCATGTCCAATATTGGTGATGGCAATCGCAATAACCAACTCCTTAAATATGGCTTGATGCTTGTCGATTCTGGTTACAGCTTAGTGGATATTCAATTGAAGATTGACAATCTTAATAATAAATTATCGGATCCACTGAATGCTGATGAGATCGATCATACAATCATGAAAACTGTTCATAAAAAGTATTATCAAAAAGGAGGCATATAGCCAATGATCAATGACAATTTAGTTTTAATTTGTGGCACAAGTGGTGGAGGCAAATCGGCTTCGCTCCGCAATTTACCAAACCCTGAAGGGGTAATGTATTTGAATTGTGAATCTGGCAAAAAATTACCATTCCCAAATAAATTCAAAGCCCTGACAATCACCGATCCAATAGATATCTACCAAGCGTTTACAGAGGCAGAAGGTATGCCTGGCATCCATACGATCGTTATAGACAGTCTGACCTTTATGATGGATATGTTTGAAAGTATCCATGTCCTCGGAGCTGATGATACTATGGCAGGTTGGCAAAATTACCAGCAATTTTTCAAAAATCTCATGCAGCAGTATGTGTCAATTTCAACCAAAAATGTCATCTTCACTGCCCATGTTCTGAATGTTTTAAATGAAAGTGAAATGGTAGTGGAAACCAAAGTTCCTATTAAGGGTGCACTGAAAAATAATGGTATTGAGGCTTACTTTTCCACCGTAGTTACAGCCCGTAAAATCAGCATCACTCAACTGAAGGATTATAGCAGTAAACTGCTGACCATCAGCGAAGAAGATGAGTTACTTGGTTACAAGTATGTTTATCAAACCAAGATAACCAAAGATACAGTCAATCACCGAATTCGCAGTAGCATGGGCATGTGGTCCATTTCTGAGACATTCATCAATAACGATGCAGAGCTTTTATTGAAAAGGCTGCATAAATACCACAGCTGATAATCAGCAAAGGAGAGCACAATGAGTTTATTTGACAATGTAAACACCTCTGCAACGGTCAAGGAAGATGTTGACTTTGTAAAGGGACAACGTAAAGAACCACTTCCTACCGATATCTACAATTTGATTATCAAGTATGCTTATGGTGAGAAATCAAAAGGTGGGGCCATGGGTATTCACACGGTATTTACTACCCCGGAAGGTCGGGAAATCAAAGCTACCGAGTACATCACTTCTGGTGACAAGAAAGGTAACAAAACTTATTACGAGAAGGACAAGAAAAACGATGATGGCAGCGTTACCAAGGAGCAGTTCAATCTTCCTGGTTTCTCGGCAATTGATTCTTTGTGCCACCTGGTAATTGGAAAAGGGATCCTCGATTGTGGTAGTGAAATGAAAACTATCAACTTGTACGATTACGATGCAAAAAAAGAGGTACCTACCGAAGTCAACATGCTCATGGAGTTGGTCGGAAAAGCTGTCTGTGGTGCTGTGTTACATCAGATCCAAGACAAGACTGCCAAGAACGCCCAAACTGGCAAATATGAGCCAACTGGGAAGACTTACGCTACCAACGTGGTTGACAAGTTCTTGAATGCCGCTGATCGCAAAACTGCTTCTGAAATCAAGAATGGTCTCGACGGCGACTTTGCTGACAAATGGTTGGCAAAATGGAAAGGTCAGATCGACGACCAGTCCACTGAGGTGAAATCTGCCGGCACCAAAGGTGCCCCTTCTGTAAGTGGAGAGGCAGCTCCTAAAACTAGCTTGTTTGGTTAGGTCATTAATCAAGGTAGCCATTAAGGTACCTATTAGCCCGTTATCCGTGGGGCTGGTTCTATGTGAACTGGCCCTACATTTATTAAACTCACCGCAGAAAAAGGGAGAAAGTATGCAAATTACACTGAACCAGAAAGAAATTGAAAAGGCCATCATCACTTACGTAGGGCAGCAAGGTATCAGCATTGCCGGTAAGAAAGTCGACGTAACTTTGATTGCTGGCCGTGGCACTAACGGGATGTCTGCTTCTTTGGATATCCTGGATGTTGAAACAGCTATTGGGGATACCGTTGTTGAGATCAATGAGGTCGCCCAATGTGATCCTGTTGCAGCGCCTGAAGAAGAGGTTGTTGAAGCCACTGATAACGAAGATGTAGAACAAGCACCATTGTTCGGTAGCTAGTCATGAAAATGATGCGTGATATTCTTATGACGCTGGTAGTGCTATCAATAATTTTAGCTGCATTGATAGCACTACCAATCATTGTTGGTATTTTAATTGCTGGAGCAACTGTATTTATTACATATTGCTTTATTCACGACGCAAGAATTAATCAAGATAAGAGTGAAAGTGGAGAAGAAGAAAAAGAATAATTACTTTTGCTTTTTAATAAAATCCTTCATTACTGCTAAAATCATAGCCATGTCTTTAATGGTATCTTTTGCTGTAGCCAAATCAATAACATGAGAGTCGATATATTCCCCAACCTCCACAGGGGACATAGCTAAAAATGCTTTTAACCTGGGGGAATTTATCGCCTGCTCTTTATCAGTTCCTGTATAATCTACATTAAGTGGCATTGATTTTAAACCTTTCTGATTGATACTTATCCTTTTCAATCAATACAATAATCTCTGTAACAATTCCAGAAGTAACTTCCACAATACCATCACTCCCAACATCTCCTAAATATTCACCATTGAGCTTCACAGAAGCGCCTTCGACACAATTAGATATAATTGCTTTATCAATCCCATCAGCTGTTATATTAATTTTATCAATTCTAGCCCCTATTATATTTTTATGATAAGGCATTAAATTTTCAATATAACAATATTTTTTAAATAGATTTGTAGTGTAGTCTGCATCAAATTCTCTAACAGTATAATCCAAAGGATCTAACCCATTAGCTTCAAATAGTATATTGGCAGTTACTTCAGGTAATTCTCCAGCTACACGTATTTTACATACCTGCAAAAGTTCTTCCGTTGCAGTATTAATTATGACTGAAATCATTATTATTCTCCTAAATTTGCTGTATGCCACGAAGCATTTAAAGCTTTATTATATTCATCATACCCATTAAAAATGTTATTAATTTCAAGTGAATTTAATGAAGCCCCCACTTCAATTAATTCTTTGCACTTTTGGCATAAACCACAAGAGATTAAAAAGTCTCCCTCCAATATTGGAGTCCAACAGCCCCACGTAGCAGATAATAAATCTGAATCCAAACTATTTATCATGCCCTTTTTATTTTGACTTTCAAGAGGCATATAAAATTCTGTTTCTATATTGTAGATATTCAATAGTGCAAGACTCTCTTCCCACCCTCGAGTTCTATTTGAATTTTCTGCTATTGGAGTTATTGTGCCATTAACTATATATCGATATGCTTTACCATTATTACGAAGCAGCATAACAGTATAAAACATATAAAGAGCAATATCAGTTTTCATTTGACAGACAGTTTTAAATTGAATAAATGGTGGACGAAGTATTCTAAAAATAGCTTTTGGATACTTTTCCCTCAAAATTTTGGTTGTTTTTACCACTGCTAACCATTGAGCTTTCCAAAAATTAGGACAACTATTATCTATTTGAACATGAAATAAATCATATACTCCTGTAGGGTCTGTTTTTAGTAATTTACAAACTGCTAAAACAGAATCAACACCGCCGGAATATTGAACAAAATATCTCATTAATCTCCCCCTTCAATAGCTAACCAGTTCATATCACCGGTAGCCTGAACCGTTTGCCCTTCGGTATCCCATCTATAACTAAGCCATTTAGATGCGCTACTTGTACTACAGCCTCCCTCATCATGACAATTGGGTGGATAAGATAAAGAATCTGCTTCAGCTTTAACATCCCACCTATTAGCGTAAGGCATTTCAATATAAATATATTGATCAACCTGGGTTAAAGTCTGGTACCACATAGATACATAACTATCATATCCATCACCTTTTTGGTGATCAATATGATTTCTTATTGATATTCTAATTTTTCCATACCGCCTAGTACTACAAGCTGAAGCACCCTCATGTATTTCAGGACAGCTAACCATTTTATAATAATTTACTTTTATTCTACATCTAACTGTTTCAATAGTATCAACACTTTCCGTATATGGAAAATTATGATCACTTGTATAAAGAAATTGATTCCCTCCTTCTAAAGTTTGATTAGCTTTTACTTTAAATGAGCTTTCTGTAATATCATAAACAACAACTTCAATACCTTGATCATAATTACTATCAATTGATTCATCCCATGTTATTAAATTCTGGAGAGAACACATTACATGTGGTGGTGTTTTAAATGGTGGAGATATAGCAACAGTGTCACCACTAGATGCATCCCCTATTTCTATTCTTTTAACACTGGAATATAAAGTGCCATCATAATAAAATTGCAATTCTGCAGGAGATAACCTTACATAATCATCCTGGGCAGTATTAGTATCTACAATTTTTAAACCACCAGAATTGACTGATAATTCTGCTTTTATAATAGCAGCTGTAGCATCAGCCCCTGGGTCAGCGCCTCCCCAAGGTGCTGGATACATACCTTCATTAAAAGATATGCGTGTAACAAGTCCTGGCTCTAAAGATTGATAAGAAAGATAACATCGAATTTGAACATACCCAGTATTAGCGGGCCAAGCAAAATTTCCTTCAGGACCAATAACTGTAGAGTATTGGTTCCAAGCCTCTACTATAAGCCCTCCATGAGCATCTACCTTTCCTGTATTGGTAACTTTATCTTCCTCAAAACAATATGCTCTTATGTAAAATCCAGGAGTGCTTCCTGCTGCCCATGCAGACAAACAATAATTTTTAGTTATATCAACACTGATCACTTCATCTGCTTGTATCATTACATAATTAGCAACATCTGAAGGTTGCCCTAAATAAACCCTTTCTCCTACACCTCCCCAAGGGGTTTCCCATCCTGCCAAAACTTCCCAAATCTCAGCGTAAGTAGCCCCTGTAGTACCTAAGTTAATCCATCCAGCTAAATCATCTGATTCACGAACCATTGATCCATTTTTAAAATCCCCATTAACAACTAAATTAGCCCCCGCTGCATTATCAGCAGTTACATCAGCTCCCGGAATTGCATTATATGGGCTGGCTACGATCTTTCTCCCTATTGCAATCCAATCAACTTCAACTGTATTGGGATGGCTGTTATATAAATCAAACCGAATGTTGGTAATATCATTGTCTACCCAATCTGTACCACCAGCAGTAAGATCACTCATATCCCATTCAAGAATAGTCCAAACCCCTACTGGTGGCTCGGCTATTACTTTAGAGTAGCTACCGCTATAGGGGTGCCCCGATGTTGCATAATAACAAGTGCCTTGCCAAGTACCTGCAACCACACCTTTAACTCTAGCCCTTACTATATAATCCTGAACTCCCTCTATATCAATATCTCTTGAAAACTGAGGATCATCTACTGTGCTTTCTAAAGATACAAGTGTTGAATGCTCTGTGGCAGTTGCGTTTATCGAAGTAAATTCCTCTAAAGAATTATCGAAATTAAACAACAGCTTAGAAGCGAATGGATTATCAATAGTTACATCTGCATTATCTGCGGGTTTTGTATTATCTGCATCTGTCAATGCTTTCCAATCAGCAACACTTACCAAATCCCAACTTGCACCATTATATCGTTTTAGTTCTTTAGTAGCATTGCTATACCAAAGCTCATTAATTAAAGGAGAACTTGGTTCAGCATCTTGATAATATGTAAATGTACTTACTCCGTCATCACCATCTATTCCAGAATCTCCAGTGATTTTGATTGCAGATCCCCAGACAGCAGTTGTGCCATCATCTACTTTTTGCGACATCCAGTTTGATGCTGCAGTTGCTGCTGTATGCCATCCATTATCATCCCCTGCAACGTTTGTAGGTAACGCCGGAGCTGCCCCAGAAACTGGATCATCATGGTAAGTGATATAAACTGAAAGCCCATCATCCCCATCAGTACCAGCTGCACCATCATCCCCATCTAATACCATTAATTCCCAGGCTGCAGAACTATTGTAAATATAGACATATCCATTATCAGTATCCCGATAAACATGATTTTCTATTTCCCAGGCTGGGTCCGGGACTGCAGCATCTCCGTGCCAAACAATCGGTAAACCATCTACACCATCTTGGCCGTTGACGCCGTCAACAGTCATCTGATACCAAGTATCGTAAAATACGTAAGATTTCAAATCTGTGGTATTACGATAAGCGTTACCCTCCATAGGATCGAGAGGATGGCTGGTAGCTTCACCCAACCACATAATTGAAATACCGGTAGTTCCGGCTTCTCCATCAGTACCATTTACTCCTGCAGCACCTGTTATGGTTAAACCATCTGCTCCTGCGGCCCCAGTTGCCCCTGTATCGCCTTGAATCCCATTTTCAGCAAAGACTACAGGGACATTCCAATTGTCAGCCTGGGGTGGTAATCCGTCACTTGTAAAGAGCCTGCTTGAAGCATAAACTGGGTCAGTACCAATTGGGATGCCGGGCGTCCAAATAGTTTCGGTTGGTACAGGATTAGCGAAAGTACCTCCGGTAGGTGTTGCTGGTGCAGAATCATCTCTTGTAAAAACCAATGATAAATACAAACCAACGCCGGTAACTGATAATGGCATATTATCCCAACGGGTAATTTGCTCATCAGTAACCAATCGATTATTTTCATCTTGGGAAATAACCTCTGGTGGGTGACTCCCGGGTGGACCATAGTTTTTAATTGCCATGTGTTCCTCTAATCCATCAAAGTGCTGGCTGCGGTTTCAACGCCATTAACATAAAGAATATCATTTATTGAATCTGCGAACATACTCATCGGATTTCCAAAACCTTGCAGGGCATCTTTGGTAAATCCAGGAATAGAATTTAAAATATTATTATCACCAATATATGCACCAAGAATGAATGTGGATAAAGTTGTAAAAGGGTGCTCTTTAACCAGATTCTTAATATGTTTCAAAACCCTCAGTTGATATTTAGAGAACCAAACTAATCCAATATTATTAAGGTGCTCGATCATTCTGTGGGTCGGCAGAGCAAAGTTTATGAATTCATCATTTACTGCACTCAAAGCATCTTGATGGTTCATACCCTTTTCTTTGGTGTAATGGTGATACAAAGCATATCGACCAACGTAGTCAGTCATTTTTACAGCATTGTTCAACATTTTGAAACCCTCGGTCTCTTCAGTCATAAATAAAGTACGGGCACCCTTTTCTACTTTGCCTGGGAGTTTACCCAAAACAATATCTATCCCAGCATCCAAACCATGCTTGTAAGGAGACTGGAGGCTTCCTGTATCAACATCATCAACGATCGCAGGCATCAACCCTGCTTCGATCATAGGAGTTGACGGGTTCAATGCTATTTCATTTAAGAGTCGTTTGATCTTTCTATCAATATTGGTCAGTTGAACAGACTTTCTATTTGCGGTCATCGTGGTGTTTCTGTTAATGACTTCACGTTGTGATTGTATTAATTTTAAATTGCTATTATCCCTTTGGTATTTTAAAGAACTCGTGATTGCCTCACTCGACAAAATACGAATATTCTCCAGGGTCATCCCTTTAGATTTTAGGTACATCAAGTTACTGGCATAGTTACCATAGGAAACAAAGAAGCTTCTGACGATAATATTACTCTTTCCAAGTTTGGTTAACTGAACCATAAAATCTTCAATAGCTTTGGCTCGATTGATAACCCTGTACCGTTTGGCTGAATCAGTGCCCTCAGTTTCTTTAGCAAAAGGATTCTGCCATCCAAGGGCAAAGGTGGCTACTTCATTCATAATTGAAACGAACGTCCCTTGAGTCTTTGGATCCTTACCAAACATCTCTACAATGCTATATTTTCTTTGCCCAAAAGCCAAATCAACAACATCTATTGGGACCAACATTCTATTACCACCCCAAGTAGATTCAATTTGTATTTTAGTTTTTGGCGGGAGCATTTGATAAATATCCCGATAACGCTCATTTTTAGAGAATGGAGATATTTCCACAAAAGATTCAGGTACCTGCTTGAACCCATATTCTTTATGATCATGTAGATCTTTGAGGGCTATGACCAGGTCAGAGTTTATGATCGGCGTGGTTTTTTTGCTCACAATTTGACTTGCCATAGATGCCAAGATCGCATCAAATTCAGAGAATTGTTGGAGCACATTATCTTTCGTATGCTCTGACATGACATAGCGCATCTGCGTCATTTTGCCATCAGTATCAAATTTTGGCACCAGCATATTAGTTGCTCCAGCCCGGGTGAAATTACGGGCACCGGGAAGTGCCATCTTTTTAAGGGTCTCACGGGTACTGGCCAACACAGCTTTATTATTTATATCGGCTGCAGCTGCTGCATATGCATTAACCGTATTACCAATTTGTTTCTGTAAATCATATTGACTGGTGCCGGCTGCTTTATTTCGTACATTGGAAGCAATCCCAGACTGCAAATCATTGACGGTACCAAGAGTAGATTTAAACATATAAATATCTTCTTGGATCGGATCACTTGGGTCCCGTTTAATTGGAGTGGCTTGCATCTTCCACCCTTTATATTCAAATTTTTCCTTATCAGCGAGAACTCCTTGAGTATATTCAATTCGAGAATTCAATATTTGTTTTGTATAGCCCTTCTGCATTAAATGAGGGTTACCATTAAATGAGTCTCTAAGTGCCTGCTCCTTTAATAAATTGTGGTTGGTAAATACATTTTCAATACTCTGAATATTTTCGTGCATCAAATTAACAAGGCTATTTTTATGGTCATTGCTTACATAGCGCAGTGCTGATAAAGAAGATAACTGATCAATTATATCCACAGCTTTTTTATATGCTGCGTCGTCTAAAGTATCAAAGTTGGGAGTCATACTCATTTTAGCTATATTGCTGGCATTCATCATTGGAACACCACCAGGTCGACCATCTGTGGTCACCATATAGTAGCCAAGATCATCTGCAGCTTTTTCAAAGAAATCTTTATGCTTCTTCAATGCAGGATCTATCATTATTTCCGTCAGCAACGATTGGATCTTAGCCTCTCGCAAGCTTTGATCTTCCAGGAACCCTACCACTGCCCTGGGAGAGGTCTTGGTCATCAGATCGCTTAAATCAGTTTTTAAGCCGGCTTTGGTAATAGCTGTCTTCTCGTCCGAATTAAGTTCTCGATCAAACCAAGTATTATTAACCTCTCTCATAATTGCTGCTGCTTCATTTGCTGCTGCATCGATCGCTCTGTTGCGCCGAGCCAATAAATTATGCAGAGGCTTCAGCCTTTCGGTAGTGCCCTTCATTTCAGTAACGATACTGGCTATCAAACCTTGCTCACTATCTTCATACCAATTTAAAACCAATCTCATTTTATGAGAGAGTATATTATTTAATTCTGGGAGTTGTTTTGTTTTACTAATTACTCTACCAAGCTGAGTTTTATTCATAGTTTTAACAGCTACATTTTTTATCTTCTCATCGACATCAACACTTATCGCAACTGCTTTATTTTCTAATCCTACAGCTGCTTTATAAATTGCTGTTTTTTGATGTGCCTGTACTTGAGCAAGAGCGACAACCAAATTGGTAACTTCCAGGTCAGCTCTTTTGGCATGTTTCTGTTTAAAAACAGTTTGCCCAATAATATCCATAATTCTTGAAAAAAGATTGACGATAGTTGTTTGGATATTTTTCTCAAAAATTCCATTAAGGGCTTTATGCGCTTTTATGGTTCTATCAGGAATAACCAACTTGCCAAGTTCTCTTCGGAAATTTTCATTGGTCATGCCGAAAGTGAGAAATTCATCTATCCCTTTATGGGTCCCATCTTTCTCTGTTTCTGCTTCAAATATATATTCCCACCGTTCTTTGGCAGCGGCTACTTCAAATTTATTTGCCGGATCGGTTATATCAGCATTTGGATCATTCATAAATACACGGAAAGCGTTATCTCCATATTGCCCAATAAAAGCTTTTTGAGCCAGATCATGGAGGTTGTAGGCTTGATGCCGTATATGAGTTGAACCTCTTAATCCAGCATACATAATATGGTGAATCATCTCGTGAGAATAAACTTCAGCTGCTGACATCCGGATCTGCTGTGATAACATTCCTGGCCCAGGCTGAGGTTGCCTCTGGATCCATATTCTATTGCCCGTCTTCTCATCGATAGTGTAACGACCTGCAGTTTCCTTGTTAGTTTTATGGAAGGCCATAAATACTTCAACCGGACTCATAATTTTTTTGACAATGTCGTTCATGACGCCGGTTAAATATTTGATATGCTCCGGAGAGTCTTGGACACTGGTATGCTTTTCTTTTACATCCAGTTGAACTGTTGCTTCAAATTGCTCAGTTACATTTTTAGAGTCAATTTTTCCAGGTGCTGGGTAATCTCCCACCTGCACAGAGACATTTGAAATATTAGAGCTTCCATAACCACTATCAATAAGATTCTTTATACTCGAGGCAGTATAATCAGTATTTCTTTCATCTGTGAGGGTAATTCTATCTGGAATTAATCCAAACACTCTTTCAGGGGATGAGAGATTTTCATTAACATTAACACCAACACCGCCATTGGGATATTGCGCTACATGAGTGAGTGCATCCACTACAGTTCTTTTATTATTGGTGACCTGTTCAGCCATTGTATTGGCTCGATCAGTAATGTGTTTATCCATCTTTTTAAAGAATTCTGCTCTTTTCACCATCATTGCTTTGGTGCGTTTATCCGACTGCACATTTTCATAAGGAATATTATTGTTGATAAAAATATCTGTTGCTTGTTCATGAGTTATTTTCTTTTTCTCTTTTATGGATTTTATTTCAGTTTTTATATCACTTTCATTATACCCAAAAGCATATCCAATTAAATCAGTGGTGATAACTCTATCTTGTTTATACCGTTCGATAAGTTCATTGGTGGTAAGTTTGCTTTCTAACCTACTTGCCAGTAGCTCCTTTTCCATTTTGTTATGCATTTCAATAATAGCTGCACCAATGCTGTAATTATCAGCGACATCAAAAAATTTATTATTTGTGGTTTCTGCAACTGCACCACTGTCGGCAATCCCATGAGGGAAACCATCGTGAGCATTCACAACATCTTGATCTTTAGACATGAGGTTATTGGCCACAGTGGCATCAATCATTTGGATCAGTCGAACCATAGCTGATGCACCCGGGTCTTTCAGATAAGGGATAGAGGCCACATGACCCTTATTCTTAGAAATAGTGCCTGTAACATATTGTTGGGTAACTTTCGATGTGGCGGAACTATCTCTTACTGTTTTGCCATCAATTTTTTGTTTCCCAGGCACAGCTAAAGTAATATAACTCTCGTCACCTTTTTTATAAAATGGGGTTTTTACTCGAGGAACCAAGTGATCAATAGATGCAAGTATTTCATCTAATTGCGCTATGGTTAATCGTCCAACATCTTTTTTCTCACTGGAAGTATTATTGGCAAGGGCTGCTTCTACTTTTTGTTTGAGCACCATGTTGTAAATAGTGACTGAACGCTGAATCAAAGTATTGAAAGGTTTTTTAGCTTTGATAATTGACCCATAAACTTCATCTACAGCTTCTGCCATTGCGAGGCCATAAGTAAAAGTCGTGGCTTTATTAATTGATTCAATTTCTTCATTACTCAGCTTAAACTTTTTAATTTTACCAATATCAAGATTCCCTGCTGGGTCTCTAAAATTATCAATATCAGTATATTCTTCATTCTGAGAAAGTGTAGCTGTAGCCTTCATTACTCGGGAGAACTCAGCTTCAACAACTTCTTTAGCTTTGTTATCCGAGATCATTTTAATTACTTTTTCTATACTGCCGTAGATACCATCATTGATTACATTTGCTACAGTAAAAATTTCTTTCTGTTTGGCCATGCCAGCACTATAAATTGTCTGCATAGTTCTTGGCTTAGCCAGATCCCGAATAATTTTATTTACGACACCGTCTTTATCTGTAAATTTACCTAAAATTTGCTCAAGAGCTACAGCATTATTATAGTTTTGCTCTGCTTTCCAATCGTCATCCACTCTCCAATTTTCTTTTTGTACTTCTACATTTAAAGCCCATTGATGTGCCATGCGTTGGTAGGCATCATTGAGATTATACTTTGCCAAAAGCTCATCTAAATTAACAACTGATTCCCCAGTTATTGGGTCTAGTGGATTGATACTCATACCTCCCATTGCTAACGACGCAAGCACAGCTTGCTTGTCAGCACTGTCCGGTATGAGCTGCAGGATACCGATGATTGGGCCATTACTTACACCATCGACCTCTTTATACATATCAGTTGTAAAGTCACCTTTACTGGGTGATTCATTATCCACATGATTCAAGTACCGAGCATATTCAATTAAACCTTTAAGACTGTGAGTTTTTTCTCCACCAACTTCAACACCATCTGCGATAATACTTTGCATCTCAGACGGTATTTCTGCTTTTCTGTTTTGAGTAGCATGTTCACGCAAATAAGATATTGCAGAAGCTATTGCCTGATAATCATCATTTTTTGGGTTGGTGAGTAAGTCTTCCAATAAATTTAATTGCTTATCAACTCCGCCAACTTTCCCAGATTCAATTCCAAACGACAAAGCTATTGCTTCAAGAAATGATCTCTCAATCCCAGTTTTATTTATGAAGGCATTATTGGGTGTGGTTGCAAATGCAGTTTTCCACGAGGAAGGCGAAAATAAATTCCTATGCATCTTTGAATTTTGAGGATTAATATCCCCAGTCTGATTCATGCGATGATTACTTTGAAATTTATTTCCGATGTAAAATACAGTCTCAAAAAGTTTTTCAGACTGTTCCTGCCAAGCGAGGAGATTCTCATACTCTCTTAGTAATCCAAGGTTGACACCTTCAATATTATCCTTACGAATATCCAGTTTGAACTCGTCGGTTTGATGACCAATAATTCTGTCCCTGGCGGGTTTATCCAAGAGGTCAAATACGTCCATGGTTGTACGACTTGGCTCGATCGGTATGTTACTATACTTTTCAAGATTACGTGCCTGCTCCTTGCTGCTCAGGTCGTTGGTCCTGCCAATACGCATTCTCTTTGGATAGGTAAATTTCTTAAAAGAAAAATTTCTTTCATCAGGAGTACTGTCGAACAATTTATGAAAAGCATTTGGTGCAGCTTTCATAAGTTCTTCAGCATGTCGCATCTTTTCAGGAGTTGCTGGATACTTTTTATTATATTTATTCCTGGCCTTGCTATCCAATTTCATAAATTTTATGGTGCCGGTACCTTCCCGGGTCGTGTCACCTTTTGGGTCGTAAAATACTTGATATTTTTCTAATCCATGACCATTCTTTAAACCTTCCAAGCCAAATTCGCCGTCATTGATTTCATAAACCGGTGGCTTCTTTTTTAATTTGATAGCCTCAGCGGCTTCTTTTTCTCTTCGTAAAATTTCAGTATCAGATAAAAATCCAGAATATAGCTCTTGGCGCTGTAAAAGCCCTTGATATTCCATGGCTCCAATTGCCAAAAAACCGAGGGACAATTCCAATCTTTCCCCGGCCTGAAAATCAGAGTCCTTTGTGGGTTCGATAGACATACGATCAAGAATGGTTCTGCCCAGCTGCTTCGCCAGATCCTCAGAGTTAACCCCAAGACCCTTTAAAAGATTATATGCATTGGCTGAGATTGTCTCTTCTTTCTCAATATCGAAAAGAGTGCGTAAGGATTGATCAGTTTGTCGGAGGGCTCTGTGCCCTTCAGTATGTAACCATTCATACGCCGTAGCCCCTATAGCAGCCTTGACCATTGGATCCAGCTTGGTGGTTTTGTCGGTTCCATCATAAGTTACTCCAAGAACCTTATTCAGATCATCTTCGTCTCTCTTCGGTAAATATTGAACCATATCTTCAAAACGATAAAATCGATTCTCTTTGATATTGAAAATGCTTTCAATACTTTGGCCAAAACGCTGATTAAAATTTTTCTGAAAATCTTCGTACACTGCAGCCTCTTCCGGACTCACCCCATTTTTTATAAGGTTCTTGCTGGTGAGTGCTTTACCGACATTTCCGTGCCGCTGTACAAGATTTTTAAATAATTTTTTCAGTGATTTGGTAGAAAAAGTATTCAGCTCATTATTTACATCTTCAGGGTTATTTGTATAAGCACGAGCGGCAGAAGCATTTATTCCCTGCTGTAGGTAATCCCCAACATTTTCTTTATGCTGCTTGGTAATAGGCTTTCTACTTTTAACCAATGTATCAATGTGCTCTTCAAGAGCAGCAACCATTTTAACTTTACGATTCTTGTTGGCTAATTGAAGGATGTGTTCAGGTATCCGGCCTTTGAATTCCTCAGCGTGGATATTAATGCATTTGTTTAAGGATGTTGCTGTGGACATAATAAGCCTCTATGAGATGTTTACATATTTGATGGTGTTTCCCAGTGGGGTAGGTCATAAAAATTTTGATCATTAAGAATATAGTCACTGTCCCAGTCAGATCCAGAAATAATTTCGATCTTCATCTGAGAGGCTACACCACGAACAAAACCAATAAAATTATAAAATCGAATTTTGTCATTCCAATCGATCGGAAAAGGAACAACATCAGCGGCATTACTAACCAGTTCGCCTGGCACAGCTTGGTGTGCACTTAAAATGGAAATGCCATCACAATTGGTAATTATAGGCCCGGGCATGGTTCTTCCCTGAGCATAAAGTAATTGTTGTTCTGCTTGTAATCTTCGACCAGAAACAACCGAACAATCAATATATTTAACAACTTCCTCAAACAGGAGGATCAATTGTTTATTCTTGGTTGAGTATAAATTCTCTTTAGATGTTTTGCCAAATGCTGGCATAATAATTATCCTCGAATACAGGCTATAATATTTCGTGCTTCTTCTATTTGAGTATT
>Ga0164315_10002036_pt1 | contig 15394 bp, 15 predicted proteins | sample GuaBasSedimGuay6_FD_113737 | JGI IMG/M metagenome (GOLD analysis project Ga0164315, IMG submission 113737) | Subseafloor sediment microbial communities from Guaymas Basin, Gulf of California, Mexico - Guay6, Core 4569-2, 0-3 cm | ecosystem: Environmental > Aquatic > Marine > Hydrothermal vents... | reverse complement strand
AGAGCAAGTAAAATTTGTCAAAAAATCAGAAAAAAATACGGTGATATTTACGTAGAAATGTCAAAAATTGATAACTATAACCCAAAACGTGTCAGTCGCTATGAAAAAGATATTGATGAATTAAAAAAAGACCTGAAAAAAGTATTTACATATTCTAAAAAAAGAAGTGCCTTTGGCAGTGAAGTTATATCGGAAACAGATGCCATAGAAGCTGAATTAAAACGACTTGATGAATTTAGTTTAACTGCAGATAATACAATTCAGTACAGTGATAAAATGAAAAATAAATTCAAAAGCATTAATAAATTTGCTACAAAATACTATCGCAGCGTTCCTGTTCAAGTATCTGATCACTCTGACTATAGTATGCCTGGTAAAGAACCTGACAAAAAGATGTTAAATAAAGTTATGAGAAAACTTCAGGCAACAACACAAGAAGAAATGTATATTCTTAAAGAATACCTTATAGCCAGACAACAGCAGATTGAAGAAATTGTAGTTGGCCCGTCAAAAGAAGAAGCTGTAGCAGAAGAAACTATGCTTAAGGCCGTTTTTGAAGCCGCAAGAGATCTTTTGGATAAAGCAGAAAGATTTACAGACTCAAAATCAAATTCTGATGATGAACTTTCTATGATGGACTTGAATATTGCACCTTAATCTACATTGCAGCTTAATCTATAAAAGGGCTAGGACCAGATTACATACTTAAGCAAAAAAGACCTGATTAAATATCAGGTCTTTTGCTAGATATAGTTAGCATAGTATTAATATGCTGCAGATAATTAAATTAATCTGTTGATGAAGCACCTTGAGGGAATTGGCTGGCCATTCTCTTTTCTACTCTATCAACAAACTTGTTTCGTAAATCAGGCATTCCCTTTCTAAATTCATTAGAATAAGTCTGCTCCATAAGATACATTAAATATCGCTGACCAAATCTGGTTTCATCAATTTTCAATGCTAAATTACGATTTAACCCTTCAAGCAAAGACAATACTTCTCTTGTAAACACAGGTTGCGCTTTCATACGGTTTTCAATCTCAGCAAGAATTTTTGACATACCCATAGCCATTTCATATCTTGTTGGAGGTTTGTCACCACGAAAAGTTCCATCTCCACGACCAACAACGAGACCTAGTCTAGCTGCTTTCTCCACAGCATCATGAGCCCAATGGTTCTGTGGCACATCACTAAATGTCTGAGCCCCTGCAATACTTCCAAAAACCAGTAACATTACAGCAATTACAAATAATCTTCTAGCCATTTCGTCCTCCTTGTAACCTGGAACGGCGAACAAATAAATCTTATATTCTAAATTTTTTCAACCTGTCTTCATTACACTATCGGTTCTCCAGAAATGAAGTTTAACCATTAATTACACTATTCTATAATTTCGCCCTAAATTTCAAACGAAGCTGACAAGTAATCAGTAAATAGATCTGACATATTCCAATTTACATTGCTATATTTTGTATGATAAAGTACTTATCGCAGATAAAAAATATATCTTTCAGGAGGCAAAATCACAGTGACTAACTACAATATTGACGAAGCAAGCAGACTTTCAGGTATTAGTGTTCGTTCGTTAAGAAATTATGTCCATCATTATGGTGATTACCTCTATACAAAAAGAGGGGCATACAACTCTCTGGTCTTTTCTGAACAATCACTTGCCATACTTGTAAAAATCAAGTCACTCCTTCGTGATGGTAATAATCGACACACCATCTGTGAACTTTTGAAACAAGAAGAAGTAAAACCAGCTATTACTGTTACTAGAAATTCTATGCCTGTAACTGATAATCAGGCAATTGTCGGAATTTTACATAAGGTAGATTCGACCCTTACCGCTCTTTTAGAAGAAAACAGGCTACTTCGTGATCGTGTTTCAAATATGGAAATAGCAATGAAACAAAGTCAAAATTTACTGACTGAAAACACTACTAACACCAGTATTCTCCAAAGCAACGAGAGAAGTCTTGAATGTAGTAGAAGTAGGGCAAACACTATGGAAGTTCCTATGCCTCACAGCCTTTTGTCACTAAAAGACGGTTGTCTTGCAATTATGAAATCCATTTCAACAGTAATATTCCCAAAAAAATCAAAAGCCTGAATAAATTCTACCTCATCTGCGGTGGAATTCTTTTAGCTCCTATAAAATGCTTTTCCCAAAAACTATCTTTAAAAGATCGCTTAATAACCTTTTTTCTGGAAAAAGAAGGATAAACCATAAATTCATCATCTAAAGCTAAAGCCAAAAACAACTCATCTTTTTGAGCACTCTTACTGAAAAGCTTGTAAAACAATAAATCGCCTGTCTCAAATTGGCCATATGGTACTTTAATAAAAAGCCCTGCATTTTCCCAGGCTTCAGCGGCATTATTGGATTTAGGTTCAACACCTAACTTTCTTGCCACATACTTTATAAGACCGACAGGTGAAAAACCGTCTTCAGGAACTTCACCGTCACGACTGTAAGCAACACCCAACTGATCTATAAGAATTTTAGCTATATTAGCCCTGCCATATGAACCATCACCTACAAGCATACTACTTTTAATAACCGCGTCAGGAATCTTAATTGGACCACTATATTGTTTCATATAATTTACTCGTGGTTTATCACTTTTTGAACTTGTACTGCTTGTATCTTTGAATTGTTTTCTGTTTTTGTCTGCTTTAGCCTTTTTTCTTGCATTAGATTCAGCTTCAAACTGTCTGCGTTTTTCTGACCAGTGATCTTTAGATGTATATAGCTGGGCCTCAACACGAGGAGTTCTATACGCATAACCGCAGCCATATCCACCAGTATTATACATAGATTGCCTTCTTACCGATTCTACATTCTTAATCTTTTTAGTTGGTGCATAATCATCTCCCTTACCTATATCATCATCTCCCTTACCTATATCAACACAAACAGTTGTAAAAATAAGAAAGACCATAATAAACGGGTAAACAAAAAATTGATTCATATGAAAGCCTCCTGTATAAATTTTAATTATTATCAACTTTAATCGAATATCTTTATGATATATTTTTCAAAATCTTTACCATCTTTGTTCATATAATTTATATGATACCCTAAATCAGCGCATCTGCGGAGGAATACGTTTCGCACCAATGAAATGCTTTTTCCAAAAATCTTCTTTATACGAACGTTTAATAACCTTTTTTCTGGTAAACGATGGATATACCATGCTTGTACTATCCAGAGCCAGAGCCATAAATAATTCATCCTTTTGGGCACTTTTGCTGAAAAGTTTGTAGAATAACAAATCTCCTGTTTGAAACTCACCATAAGAAACCTGAATGAAAAGCCCTGCATTTTCCCAGGCTTCAGCAGCATTATTAGCTTTAGGATTAACACCAAGTTTTCTTGCAACATATTTAATCAAACCAACAGGTGAAAAACCATCTTCAGGTGTTTCTCCATCACTACTGTAAGCTACACCTAATTGATCAGTAAGAATTTTAGCTATATTAGCCCTACCATATGAACCATCACCAACAAGCTTACTGCTGTCAATCACTCCTTCTGGAGGTTTATTTGGTTTAGAATCGGAAATGGTTATCGATGACTTTCTACTATTATCAGTCTTTCCAGTACTTTGCGTAGAATCGCCGGCCGCTGTTGAGTCGGTATTTACGGAAGAAACACTTGAAGAATTACCTCCATTATTTGTTCCCATGATATCTCTAGCTACACCAATACGGTTTTCATAACGTTCATTTCTTTCTTCTCTCACCTGCTCTGAACCATGTTCTTGAGCAGAACCAACATCTTTTGTATTTCCTTTTTCAGCAAATGCCTTTCTTTTGGCAGCCCAATAATCTTGAGCTGTATAAAGTTTACCCTCAACAGGTTCTGTATACATTGGATAGCCATAACCATACCCTGGATTATATCCTGGATAACCTGGTCTATAAATTGGACGAGATGGTCTGCCTGGACTTACGGGTCGACCAATTGCCTGAGCCAATAGAAAATGACAAGAACTAAAATATAGACCCAACGATAAAAATAAAAGCATGATTTTCATAATGTTTTAAACTCCTCACAATATTAGAAATACGAATAACTACAATTCTTTCTGTATACCAACAATTAAACTTAGCCCTAACAGCCTGTCGAACTCCTAGCCCTAAAACTCCAAGCTAATAATAGAACACTACATTATTCTACATCAAAACTATCACAGTTTTCAAGAAACTGTAAACCAATAGCCCAGGCAGCATACGAATCAAGAGAGGATGGCTCAAATATAGTTTTGATAATTAATGGTACATATTGATAAATCCCCCTGGACCACTCTTTTTCAGCCCACAATCTACGGGCACGAAGAGTCGTACCCCTTTCATCAACAGGCAAAACAGGTAATTTTGTATTCTCTTTAATTTCAGAAATTAAAGTTGCTGATGTCGTACCATTACCAACAACAATACGATTAACGGGAAAAGAATTACTAATCTCATTTATTGCTGCGTTAAACTCAATTCTTAATGCCGAATCCAACAGAACAATGGCCCCGGAATATTCTAAAACGGCCAACCCGCATTTAACACTACCTGGATCTATAGCTAAAAAAACATCTTTCTCAAATTTATTTTCCATTATTGATCTCAAGCTAATTAAAACGGATATGTAGCGGTTATCTGAGAAGTTGTCTTAAATGTTTCAGGTGATGAAGTTGTAAGTGCTGTTGGAGACAATGGATGAATTACTGACGGTGGAGCAGTTGTTGACGAAATAACAGGCTGTATCGCTTCTGTTGCAACAATCATTGCAGCTTCAGAAGATTTGACAAGAGGAGATGAATTAACTGAAATTACAGCTTCACCAAGTGTACGTCCTTTATCCACCCATGGAGTAGCCAATTCTTCAACCTTATAAATTGCATCAATATCGCCATAACTATATACAGATGATAAGGTAACAAACCTTATAAGAACAACACGTCCCAATTCCCGTACCAGTTTAACTATTTTGAAAAAATTAATTAGCTGTACTGAAGAAATTTTACGCTTTCGTATTCGCAATGATGTTGGAGATACACCTTTTTCCTTAAGAACAGACAAAACCTGTTTATCGAAATAAAACAGCTGATCAAGAAGTTGCTCTGCAGGCAAACGGCCATCGATAGATGTTCTGGCTACCTCACTATCTTTTCCGAATATGAGTAAATTTGGTTCAACTTCAAAAGTAACCGCCTGTAATCTGTCACCAATTGACACGTTCCTCATAGAAACAGGTTGAATTGAACACTCTTTAACAACAAATGAACTATCACTATATCCACGGGCTATTTCAGATAATTTAGTCTCAATTAAGGTGACAAGAGAGACGCTAGCCTCTTCAAAAGATAAGGTATCAATTGTAACTCCACGACTTTCAGCAATCGTTTTTAAATCATCAAGCATGGCAATTGTAAACTGAGAGATATCATTTTTTGAAGCATTCAGGGGTATCAACAACGGATTATCCAATAAAGCCTGCCCCTTAAAAACAGCAATTAAAGCCGTCTCTTTTCGCTCAACAATCTTACCTAAACGCTCAATTTCTGCTATTTTACGTTCTTTATCTTCTTTTAGAGTAACAAGAGACTTATCAACTTCAATAATTTTTCCCTCAAGACGTAATTTTTCATTAATAAGCTTCTGACGGACCTGTTCCAAAACAGACTTCTGCTCTTTGAGCATGTCATTTTTATCCTGTACCACATCATTTTTTATTTTCAAAGATTGAGTACGCTCTTTCAAGGTTTCAACATTTGCAGTAAGTTTAATCTGGGTGTCAATCAACTTATCTGTTTCAAATAATGCAATCTGAACGTTTTCACTAAGATAACTTGCAACAGTTAATGTAAGCAAAGTAATCATAAGCCCCGTAAAAACATTAATAAACACAGCAGTTTGCTTCGGGCGCATTCCCATGAAACTGATGCGCTTTTTGCCCCAGTAAATTCCAAGCTGATCTCCAATATATGCTAAAGCACCACCCATAAAAACAAGAAAAATTGGAATACCCAAAGTTGGCCAGTAAAGGCCAATAAGAGCCCCAATAAGGAGCAAAGCAAAGAATTTAAGAAACCAAATCAAGTAAGATCCCCTTTCTTTGTCGTTTGCTCGTCAGATGTCATTTTATCCATTGTAAAAGTCTCTCCAAGATATATTTTCCTTGCCTGAGGATTGGATGTAATTTCCTCAATTCCTCCTTCAACCAGTAAAGTTCCTCTATTCATTACATAAGCATGATCTGTAATTTCCAGAGTTTCCCTCACACTGTGATCTGTTATAAGTATACCAAGATTATCCTTCTTCAGTTCTCTAATAATAGATTGAATCTCCTGAACGGCTATTGGATCCACTCCTGCAAAGGGTTCATCAAGTAAAATAAAAGTTGGTTCAGTTGCCAGGGATCTTGCTATTTCAACTCTCCTTCGCTCACCACCGGAAAGAGCATACCCCTTACTATCCTGTACATGAGTCACCTTAAGTTTTTCAAGCAATTCATCAGTTCTTTCTTTTCTTTTTGAATTATCGGAAATAATAAATTCAAGAACAGAGGATATATTTTCCCGTACTGTAAGGTTTCTAAATATGGAGGCCTCCTGAGCAAGATATCCTACACCTTTTAAGGCTCTTTTATGCATAGGCAACCTGGTTATATCAACCCCGTCGAGAAGTACTCTTCCTGAGTCAGGTCTTACAAGGCCAACAACCATATAAAATGTTGTTGTTTTTCCAGCACCATTAGGGCCTAAAAGACCGATAACCTTACCTGTTTCAACATGAATAGAAACAGAGTTAACAACAGTACGACCGCCATAACTCTTTCTAACATCAACTGTAACTAATTCGCTCATAGATCACTATTTCTTTTGCACAAATACTCTAAACTATCGATTATATTAACCTTCTCTTTTGTCTCTTCAACCAGCAAACCTATTTAATCTCATCAATCCGCAAAGGAATAATGCGCTCTCCCGTTTTTACATCAGGAAGAACATCGGCCATTACATTACCAATGACTACGGTCTTTTTCTCTTTAAGAAAATATACGATCTTTCCACCTTCCACAGAATTGACCTTATCTCCGGATAAAGAATAATTCCAGGCATTACTATTACCAAGTAGATAAAAGCGACTATTTAACTGATCAAATATTGCCTTATCAGAAGCAGCACCAACAGTAGGAGTCTCAAGCATCACTTTGCCTTTAAATGTTGTACGCCTAACCCTTCGCAAGGATTCCATTGATTCACATTGAACACGAAACTCAATAGCACCACTTTCATCAGAAGAAGCCTTATGTTTCACAAGAACAACATCTTCAAAAACCTGAACACGCTGCTCTTTAGAAAAAATACGAATCTGAACTCCTTTCAGGATAGTTTTACTCTCTTTACCATCAGTAGCTTCTTCAATAAATATAAGTCTTGGATCGCCCCAGGCTACGGCTTCCGATTTTTTTATATAATAATTTAACCTTGAACAAAACAGCTTAAAAGATGGATCAACTATTTCTACATTTCCCCATGCTTTTAATTCACTTTTAGATGAGTCATAGACCATACGACTTGCTTTTAACCTGATCTTACCAAATTCTACAACTACGTTACCAGATAATTCCTGCCGGACACCACCATGAGAGACGGCATCAGCATGAACAATTTTGTATTTATCCAAATCACCTGCTATCAAATTCTCAGAAAGAAAAAAACTGGAAACCAAAAACAAATTAAAGACAAAAGGCAAAAAATACAAACAGAAACCTGTTCTCATTATTCACCACCTCCAGAAAACAATCCACTTACAGAGCCAATCACAATATTACGCTTTCTTCTACTGTCATGGAAGATTTTTGCGCCTGAAACAATATTAGTCTTCTCTCTTTTTTCTGTGTATTCCCAGGCTGAGGCATTTCCTATAACATAAAAATTTCTGGTAGCTTCATAAAAAACCGACTTATTACCACTTGCACCAACTGTGTCGGATAAAATGTGAACATTTCCCTGAAAAATAGAACGACCTTGGCCAGTCTTTTTTGTACCTGGCGCAAAAGTACCACGGGAAGATGAAACAGAGGTTTTCCCTGTCTGAAAAACAGAATGCAGATGATCTGAAGAAATCATAAAATCCCGATGAAGCTCTTCTCCGTTAAGCCCCCATCGTACAACTTTAACATCTTTACTGGCATCCATTATTCCTGCCAACCTGTTATGAACAATATGTTTTGCGTGTAATTCGGTCAACTGCCACGTTGACATGTCCCCTGGAACACGAAAAGATGTTCGTGAAGCAGAAGGGGTAGTAGCACTTGACGGTGATGCAGAAATATCAACGATACCTGCTGAAACATTATACTTTAAATCTGAACACCTTAAAATGACTTCAGGATCTGTGGCGGCGACTGCTCCTTTGGCAAGACAGATATCTGTAGACATGTTGTATTCGAGAAAATTACAGGTTAATTTCATTTCCTTTTCTGATACTGTTACCTGCCCCTTAACTGAAAAATAATTCCGATCTAAATCAAAAGAACAATATTGACCGGTAATAACAATCTGTCGGAAGTCTTTGTTCACAGACTCAATAACTCTTTCAATTACAACATTTCCCCTTACAGTACCCCTTTTAGTAGCAAGAGAGGTCTGGAGGACATCACCACAAATAGTTGTAGCAGTCGTTTTTAAGGTTGCATTAACAGGACTTTCTACAATGCTTTCCTGAGGATAATAATAAAGTTTTTCAGTAAAAAGAGAAGACTCACCACCTTGAACCAGATTTACATTACCGGAAAAATTTAATTGTTCAACTTTCCTTGTAATACTTCTAATTCCCTTCCTCGCAGTCAAGATCCCCTCTGGAGATAATCTATGATCAATAACGCGGATATCTAAAATAGTAGTTTTTTTAAAATCCTTACTTACAAGAGCTCTTGAACCTTCAATAGTGGCAACATGCACCCCTGAAGAGTCAAACTCACGAATAGAAACACCATCAAGAGTAAAGGTATTTAGATCTTCTTTTATTCTGGTCAGCTCGCTCTTTATTGAATCTGTATCAATATATTGGTACAGAATTAACGGTAATATAAGGATAAGCAATAACCCTACAACACGCATCATAATCAATGTACCAACCAATTCCCTGTTAAGAGTACGTAAAACAACCTGTTTATCTGTCTCAATAACCTGCTTCAACTATCAGGTAATTTTTGCCCTGATAATATCATGAATTCTAAGCAAACCGACAACAATATCATTAGTAGTTACAACTGGTAGAACGCTTATAGGATTGCCTGTCGGGTTTTCCATAATTCTCAACGCAGCTTCGGCCATCAAATTCTCCTCTACTGTACAAGGGTTGTCATTCATGTATTTTGAAACTGATAACTCTAAGAACTCTGCAGACATTTTATCAAGGAGCCTCTTTATATCGCCATCAGTTATTACGCCCAATAGTTTCCTATCATTTCCTGCAACTAATACAGCTCCCTGATTATAATCCATCATAGCCTTTATAAGCTCTTGACCTGTAACATCAGGAGCAACCAAAGGTAACTTATCACCTTTAATCATAAGATTGGAAACAGTCAAAGTCAATTTTCGACCAAGAGACCCCCGGGGATGAAAGAGAGCAAAATCCTCTCGCTTAAAATTTCTTTTTTCCATCAAAGCGCTGGCAATAGAATCACCTAAAACCAGAGCTGTGGTTGTAGATGCCATTGGAGCACAGCCAATAGGACAACCTTCTTCTACGATCTCACCTACCAATGTAATCTCGGCATGTTTTCCAAGGGTGGTGTTCTTTTTTCCAACAATTGCTATTAATGAAATTCCACGTAACTTGAGATTATTTAAAAGTTCAAGAATTTCTTCTGTTTCACCACTATTAGATAAAGCCAATACAATATCTTCGGATACAATCATCCCTAAATCACCGTGAACAGCTTCTGCTGGATGCATAAAGAATGCCGGTGTGCCGGTAGAGGCAAAAGTTGCCGCAATTTTTTTACCAACTATTCCTGACTTACCCATCCCCGTAACAACAACCCGACCTTTCACCTGATACAAGGCTTCAACAACACTGCAAAAATCGTCACCAATACTTTCTTCCAGTCTCTTTAAAGATCTTATAGTTGTTTTTATTGTATTTTTAGCTCTTTCAAGATACATCAGATTTTCCTTTTTTATGCTTTAAGGCAGCTTTAATAAATGAACTAAACAAAGGATGAGGTTTATCTGGTTTAGAAATAAATTCAGGATGATACTGAATTCCTAAAAACCATGGATGTTCTGTTAATTCAACACATTCAACATATCGTCCATCTCTTGAAATTCCGCTTAAACTAAGACCACCGTCTTCAAGAATGCTACGATAGGTATTATTTAACTCATAACGATGTCTGTGACGTTCATAAACTACATCAAGACCATAAATTTCTCTAACCTTTGAACCTGTTTTCAACTGAGCAGGATACAATCCAAGTCTCATTGTTCCTCCAAGTTCTTTTTGTTCCCTCTGATCAGGTAAATAATCAATTACCGGATTTTTAGTATCCGGCGCAAACTCTGTTGAATTAGCATCCTGTAAATTACAGCAATTACGGGCAGCTTCTATAACCATACACTGCATTCCAAGACAGATTCCAAATACTGGAACTTTCTTTTCTCTGGCTTCTTTAATGACCTCAACCTTGCCATCTACACCACGATTACCAAAGCCGCCGGGAACTAAAACTCCATCAAAAGAATCCAGGAAATTTTCAGTAATTGTCTCTGAATCAATATAATCAATGTTAACTTTTACATTATTACTCAAACCACCATGGACTAAAGCTTCATTAACACTTAAATATGCATCCTGCAAATCAATATATTTTCCTACAAGACCTATGTTGACCTCATTATCAGGATTATTTAAAATTGAGACAAACTTGGCAAAACAATCATCATCAACTTTATTCAATTTTAGTCCAAGACGATCTGCAATAAGTTTGTCCGTCCCCTGAGCCTTTAGAGCAAGTGGCACTTCATATATTGAACTACAGGTTCGTGCTTCAATTACCATTTCAGGATTCACACTGCAAAAAAGTGAAATTTTGTCTATTACACCTTTGCTAAGAGGGGATTCTGTTCGACATACAATCATGTCAGGTTGAATACCAATTGATCGTAATTCTTTTACTGAATGTTGAGTAGGTTTGGTCTTAACTTCACCGGCTGTTGGTATGTATGGAACAAGAGTAAGGTGCGCTATCATTACGTTTTCAGGACCCATGTCATTTCGGAATTGTCTTATTGCTTCAAGAAATGGCAACCCTTCAATATCACCGGCTGTTCCTCCTATTTCAGCAATTAGAACATCTGGTTGTAATTCTCTTGCCAGAGAAGTAAGGGACTGCTTAATTTCATCTGTAATATGAGGTATTACCTGAACTGTTGCGCCTAAATAATCGCCTCTTCGCTCCCGATTTAAGACATTCCAATAAACCTGACCGGAAGTTACATTATTATGACGAGATAGGTTCTGCCCAAGAAATCTTTCATAATGCCCAATATCAAGATCTGTTTCAGCACCATCATCAGTAACAAAAACCTCACCATGTTGAAAGGGGTTCATTGTTCCCGGATCAATATTTATATAAGGATCAAATTTTTGAATTGTAACATCAAGGCCTGCATTTTTTAATAAATGCCCTAATGAGGCAGAAAAAATACCTTTACCTAAAGATGAAATAACACCACCTGTAACAATTACAAACTTTGTTTTTAAGTCTTTGTCAGCCATTGATCAAACCCTTTCATGAAACATCTATAGAAAATTTTAAAAATGAATGATACCACATTACAGATGGCTAAAGAGTTCCCATATATAATTCATCTTCACCTGCGCCATAACCTTCAACATCATCAGGATCAACACCTAAATGATCAACTTCAATTACATTTTCATAAGATGCACTGTCTGTTGTTAAACGAGAAGGATCAGTAGATGAAGTAAGGAGACTATCAGACACAGAAAGTTCACCTGTTAAGGTGAATGTGCCAATATTTTTTCCAACCATTGATTTTATTTTATTTCCTTTTTTTTCTTTATTTCGTCTTTCAATTATTTCTTTTACAGCTGTGAATGCTTTGAAAGCAACAGGTACTGCATTGCTGCCTCCTGCACCCGCATTTTCCAACAGTACAGCAATTGCTACAGAAGGTGTATGAGTTTCCATTGCACCAATAAACCATGCATGAGTCTTTCTTCCAGGGTTTTCTGCCGAACCGGTTTTTCCTAAAACAGTGACTCCCTTTATTTTTGTTCTCCAGGCAGTACCAGCCTGCACACATTCTTTCATCCCATCCCGCAGGGGATCCAAAATTTCAGGAGTTAACTGAAGATTTGAGACTTCTTCAACTGAAGTTTCTGAAATAATATCACCATCAGGAGAAATAATCCTTCGTATCAAACGAGGACGGAAAACCTTTCCACCATTTGTAACAGCTGCCGCAACTCTGGCCATTTGCAATGGTGTTACCAGAACATCACCTTGACCAATAGCAGAATTAACAGTATCTCCTCTAGTCCATGGAGTTTTACCATTTTTATTTCTAATTTTACGCCATTTATCGTCTGGAATGATTCCTGTACGTTCGTTACTCAGGCAAATACCTGTTTTATACCCTAAGCCAAAAGCAAGAGAAACGTCTGCCAAATCACTGACATCTATTTCTGAACCTATTGTGTAAAAATAGACATTGCAGGATTGACTTATAGCTCTTCTAAATTGAACATTTCCGTGTCCTCCAGGTTTCCAGCAAAATGCAACCCGTTTACCTAGTGAAAATCTGCCATTACATAAAATTGACGTACTCTCATCTAAAACCTCATGTTTTAAAGCGGCACAACCGGTTACAACCTTAAACGTTGAACCTGGCTGGTATTCTCCTTCAAGGGCTCTATTTGTCAGAGGGGTACGTTTTTTATCCTTTAAGCGGGACCACTCACCAGATGGAATAAAACGAATAAATAAATTTGGATCAAAAACAGGATAACTGGCCATCGCTAAAATATCTCCGGTAGCTGTATCAAGTAAAACAGCGGCCCCTTGTTTCCCTTCTATAGCTCGTTCCAAAGCCATCTGCATTTCAAAATCAATGGTTAGTTCAAGAGTATTACCTATTACAGGCTTACAAGTTACAGTTTCATTTCTTGGCCAACCCAGAGCATCAACCATAACCGTTTTTAATCCATCCCGACCTCTAAGCTCATCTTCAAAGGCTTTTTCCAAACCGGCTTTCCCTACATGTGCATCTCTTCTATATCCCTTTTTTTCGAAGTTTTTTAACTCCTTCTTGCCAATCATCCCGAGGTATCCCAAAATATGACAGGATGAAGACTCAAATGGATAATGGCGAACAGGCCCTTCCAGGATAGTAATATTGGGAAGATAAATGTTGTTTTCAAGAAGTATAGTAGTGCTTCTTCGTCCAACATCTTCCCTCAGGAGGATGGGATAAAAATATTCACCTTTATGTTTTTGAATTTTTTTTTTAACTCATCGACTGTATCGCCGAGAATGGTTGCCAGCAAATTTAACTGACGATGAGTAACAGGAAGAGAAGGATCCATTAACTTTACAGAGAAGGTGCTTCTATTATTTGCAAGGACTCTTCCATAGCGATCTGTAATAACACCGCGTCTTGCAGGTATAGGAAATGTACGTAACTGGTTTTTAAGAGCCTGTTCTTCAAACAAGCCTTTAGATTGAACCTGTAAATGCCAGCAGCGAATCAAAACAAGAAGAATACCTGAAAAGATAACAAATGAAAATATAAGAAATCTATACCTCATGAATTTGTCCTTCCAGGAATAAAATAGACCAGATAATATACAGGAAATCCGCAAATAACCGCATTCACCATTAAAGATAAAATACTATTATCAACACTTTGAATTAAATCTGCAGATAAATAATACAGACATTCATAATGAAGCAAGCTTCCGACAGCAATCAAAATAATAGGAACAGCTACAAAACTACCACGAACAGAGTTTGTCAGTTTACCACAACCATAACCTATTACCATCTTCATGAGAATTAGATAACCAAAGTCTGAACCGGAAGCGGACGCAAATTCGTGAAGAAGACCACCGTATAAACCAAACCAGAATCCCTGTTCTGTGCCTCTAAAGACCCCGGTTGCAATTACTCCAATCAGCAACAAATCGGGCTGTATCGATGTAAAAGAGAAGTATTCTCCAAATATAACCTGGCATTCACATAAAAATAAAAAAAATAAAGACAACAACAATATACCTTCTGCAGGATTATCTTTATTCAGGGGAGAACCTGAATACGAAGAACCTGGATGTAACACGAGCAATGCCGCCTTTTTAAAAAATACAAAAACACCAGTAGGACAATACAAAAAACAGAAAATCTATAACAAAAAATGATTACAAAAATCATAAAATGAAAAACAAAGTATATACGGCTTAAAACTAAAGATCAAACGAGAAACAACTTATCATAGAAATAAAAGTAAGACTATGGTATGAATAAGTCTTATGTTATTTTCCGGCTCATCTCAATTAGTTATAGGTCAGTACATTCCAACAGGTTCTATTATTCATAAACTGAACCCGTTGTTGAAGCTTATACTGATATTTATCATAATGATTGCCCTTTTTGTCTTTAACAGAGGGAGTGACTATGCAATCATAGGAATATTCTGGATATTTACGTTTTGCCTGTCCAGAATTTCTCTATCATTTCTTTTAAAAGGACTTAAGCCGGTTTTCTTTCTCGTTGTAATTACCTTTGTTCTTCATCTTCTGGTGGCAACCGGTGAACCCAAAATATCTCTCGGATTGTTCAGTATAAGTCAACCAGGACTTATTAATGCCTCATTTTTTGCAGGACGACTTCTGCTGCTCGTCGGATTTACCTCCCTCCTTACATTATCCACATCGGCCATTGAACTGACCTTTGCTCTTGAAAGAATAGCAAAACCCTTTGCTCCTCTAGGGTTTCCGGCTGAAGAGTTTGCAATGATGTTAACTATTTCTCTTCGCTTCATACCCGTTTTATTCGGGGAAATGGAAAAAATAATGAAAGCTCAAATATGCAGAGGGGCGAATTTTACAGGAGGGGGATTTATGGCACGGATAAAAAACTATTTATCTTTATTGGTTCCTCTTTTTGCAAATGCCTTTCAAAGAGCATATGAACTTGCACTGGCTATGGAAGTTAGATGTTATCAAACAGGAGGAGAACGAACCTCATGGCGTTCATATCCTTTTCATGTACGCGATTTTTGCGCCTTAATGCTAACGTTGGCCCTTGTTTTTTCCCTTTGGTATCGCCATTAAATTCCGTCTGCTATTACCATTT
>Ga0164315_10002035_pt1 | contig 15394 bp, 10 predicted proteins | sample GuaBasSedimGuay6_FD_113737 | JGI IMG/M metagenome (GOLD analysis project Ga0164315, IMG submission 113737) | Subseafloor sediment microbial communities from Guaymas Basin, Gulf of California, Mexico - Guay6, Core 4569-2, 0-3 cm | ecosystem: Environmental > Aquatic > Marine > Hydrothermal vents... | reverse complement strand
GGTTCAATTAATATTGATGATGAGGGTAATGATACGGAAAAAACCTACTTGATAGAAAATGGTATCATGAAAAGCTATTTACATGATCGTTTAAGTGCGCAGCATTATGGAGTGAAACCTACAGGCAGTGGTCGGCGTGAATCATTCCGACATGTACCTTTGCCACGTATGAGAAATACCTATATGTTACCCGGACCACATAAAAGAGAAGAAATTATTAAAAGTGTGAAAAAAGGCATTATTGCTGAAACATTTACCAACGGTCAGGTAATGATTGGTGGTGGTGATTTTACTTTTTATGTAAAATCAGGGTTTTTAATAGAAAACGGTAAGATTACCATGCCAATAAAAGATATTAATATAATAGGAAATGGTCCGGAAGTATTAAAAAATATAACTATGGTTGCTGATGACTTTAAAATGACGGAAGGTGGCTGGACATGTGGAAAAGATGGGCAAGGAGTTGCAGTTTCAATGGGCTTGCCTACGGTAAAAGTTTCAAAAATTAATGTTGGGGGCGTTTAAGCTGATTAATTAACCCTTGTACAGAATTATCTAATTTCTATTTTTTAAATATACTGTCATTGATTGTCATTTCGCTTCGCTGTTATTAGTTATACATTTTTATAACATCCTTGTAATGACTACTGAATGACTATTAATGACCAATGAATGACTAAAATATTAAAAAAGGGTTTTGATAATTAGACAAAAAATAAAAAAAACAATTAATATGACAATAAACGAAAAAGAATCATTAGCACAATTTGTAATTGATACTGCAAAAAAGTATGGTGCTGATGAGATGGCCGTAAATATAAGTAATGACAGTGGAGTTGATATTCAATATCGTGATGGAGAAATAGAACAATTACAGGAATCGCAGCAAAGTGGCCTTTCCATTCAGGTTTATACTGAGCATAAATACTCAAGCCATTCAACTAATGATTTGAATAGAGATAACCTGAAAAAGTTTATCGAACAAGCAGTTTTATCAACAAAGTACCTTACAGCAGATAAATTTCGTTCATTACCTAATCCCAAATTGTATCCTACTGATTTTGATAAGGATTTAAATTTATTTGATCATAAATTTGAAGAAATTAATACTGAATTCAGGCTAGAAAAGGTAAAAGCAATTTATGAAGCCGCAAAAAGTAAAAGTGATAAGATTATTTCGGTAGCTTCGGGTTATGGTGATAGTACTTTTCATAGCCTAAAAGTACATAGTAATGGTTTTTCAGCTAGTAAGGAAGGAACTTCATTTTCAGTGGGTGCGGAAGTAACAGTTCGAGATGGTGATGCACGTCCAGAGGACTGGTATTATACTCAATCACGATTTAAGGATGAAATTCCTGATTTAAAAATGATTGGAGAAAAAGCGGCAGATGGTGCTTTAAGTAAAATTGGGCAAACTAAGGTAAAATCGGGTAAATATAGTATGTTAGTTGAAAATCGTGCTGCTATGAGGTTGATATCCATGTTGATGTCACCATTATCAGCAGCAGCAATTCAGCAAAAAAGTTCCTATTTAGATGGTATGCTATATAAAAGCATCACTTCTAATATTTTAAGTATTGTTGACGATCCGTTTATTCCAAAAGGTTTGGGTTCCAGAATTTTTGACGGACAAGGAATTGCCTCTCAAAAAAGAACCGTAATTGAAAAAGGAATACTTAAGACCTATTTTGTAGATGATTACTATGGGCGAAAATTAGGGCTGAAAATTAATGGAGGAAGCAGTTCAAACTTTATTTTTGAAACGGGTAATAAATCATTTAATGAAACAATTACTAATTTAAATAAGGCAATATGGGTAACTAGTTTTAACGGAGGGAATTCAAATTCAACTACGGGTGATTTTTCTTTTGGTATTTCTGGTTTTCTTATTGAAAAAGGGCAAGTTGTAAAACCCATTAACGAAATGAATATATCTGGCAATGCTAAAGATTTCTGGAAAACCCTGGTTGAAATGGTAAATGATCCCTATCCATATTCAAAATGGCAGGTTCCTTCTATGTTGTTTGATGGAATCTCATTTAGCGGATTATAGCAGCTACAAATTTGAATTATGGTAAGAATTATGAAAACTTTTTTACTGATGTTTTTACTGATTGTTGAAGTTTCACTTTATTCACAATCATTTACTTTGGGTCTTAAAGCGGGTCCAAATTTTACCAATATAACTGGATATAATTCTATTGTAAGCGAACACCGAACGAGTATTAATGTAACTGCATTTGCTCTTGCACCAATGAGTAATAATATAGATGGCTTACTCGAACTTGCTTATGAACAAAAGGGTTTTAAATATACTGCACAGGATATTTCCAATAGTACTAAAACCGAAGGTGAACGGGTTTATGATTATCTGACCTTACCAGCGGGTTTTAAATACAATTTTGGTAGAAAGTTGAGACCGTATTTAAAAGTGGGTATTTTTTTGGCCATATTATTGGACGCAAGGGATATTGCAACAGAAACAAATTATGCTACTTCCCCACCAGAAGTAAATTCATGGAATAATAGCATCATGTATAAAACTGAAACTATTGATTTAGGTATATTTTTTGGTTTTGGTTTGCAATATAAAATTAAGTCGAAACTGATGATCTTATTGGATGCAAATTTAAACTCAGGCCTGCTATTAGTGGAACCGAATCAAATTTTTGTTGAAGAAATGAGAAACAAATCATTTTTAGTTAATTTGGGGTTTGGATATATTTTAAATAGGTAAGTGTTGTTTGGTAATATTATTAAAATAAGTGTGTTACCTTAAATTTCCCATAAGATTTTTACATGGGATATGGCAAAAAATGATAGTTAATATTAAAAAAGTTTAGAATTAAATTTGTTTGATAAAAATCTTTGATTTAGTTTTGTCATCAAGAATTCAAATAATCCTTCTATGTGCTTAGCACTTTAAGGTGTTCTTTAAGAATTGAATTTTCAAGGCTTTCAATATTTTTAAAGCTCGATTGTACATTTGTAAATGAGTGTTTTAAAAATTTTGAGTAACGCAGAAAAATGATTCTTAAAGGTTGCCCTTAGCACAACGAAAGTTGTTTGATTTATAAAGAAGAGTGGAGAGAATAGGCTCTGTGAAACTCTGACAACCTGCCTGCTTTAGGCAAGGTGCCAATACCTAATCCCAAAATAATAGGGAGATTATAAATTTAAGAACTGAAATCATGCAAAAGAATTTACATTTTATCGTTATTTATTTAAATACCCTGTTGGTTTTGTCATCCATTTGGATGTGCATGCTTTAGCGCAGATTTTTTTAATTGACTTCATAGTTAAAATCTTGCGCGATAAACTTTAGAACAGTTCTACTGAGCTGTGTTTTATAAAGCAAATCATTTATTACAAGGTAAGCTGATAAAGTCCTTGGTGTATTTCATACAGCTACTTTGTTAAAACTTAAAATCATGCAAAAAAGAAATGTAATTAAAATAGGCGGTTCCATCCTTAAAAACATTCAATCAATTCAACAAATAGTTAAGGTCCTCAAATCTCATGAACATCTGCCTGTAATTGTTGTTTCAGCCTTTTATGGGGTTACTGAAAGAATCAGGCAAAGTCTTGAAAACCTTTTTAAGGAAGAAGATATGGTTACTACATTATATGATTTTTTATATCAGAAAAAATCAAAAATAATTCTGGAACTTATTAAAGATGTTGATATTAGGAATGAGACTTTTACTCAGGTAGCTCAGCAATTAAATGAGTTAAGACAATATCTTCAGGGAATTTTCTTTATTCGACATGTTCCTGAAAAAGCAAATGACTTTATTTTAAGTTTTGGTGAGAAGCTTAGTGCCATTGTACTGAATGGAGTTTTCAGGGATAAAGGAATCAACTCAGGAATAGTATTTCCTGAAAAAGCTGGGTTGATTACGGATGGAGTTTTTGGAAATGCTAGTGTAGATTTGAAATCTTCAATAAAAAAGGTTGCTGATAGTTTTACCGAAAACCAAATTTATGTGGTTCCTGGCTTTTACGGAGTTTCAAAGAAAAAAGAAATTACTTTATTGGGTAAAGGAGGAACTGATTATAGTGCCGCCGCCTTTGCTCATTGCTTAAATGTTAAAAGCCTGGATATTTGGAAAGATGTTGATGGTTTTATGACTGGTGACCCAAAGATTGTCACAAACCCTAAACCAATAAGGCATCTCACTTATTCAGAAGCTGCGGAATTGGCATATTTTGGAGCAGGCATTTTACACCCACGAACTGTTGAACCTGTTAGTATCACTAATATTCCGATAAGGATATTTAATATTTTTAAGGATTATTCATTTGATGAAGTACAAACTGTTATTGACAATAAAATATCAATACATCCTGAAGTAACCAAAAGCATCACAGTTGATAATAATACGGGAATCCTCAGCATAAAGGGTCCTGGTGTAGGCTATATTCCGGGTATTCTTTCAGAAATAACTAAAATACTTAATATTCATGCAATTAATATAAATTCCGTGATTACTTCTCAGATCTCAATTAATTTATTGCTAAATAAGGATATAATTGAAAAAGCTTCAAATTTAATTCAGGAATTAAATATACCGGCAATTACAAATATAATAGTAAAAAAGGAAGTGGCACTTATTGCAATTGTAGGTAATGGGATGACAGAAGCGTATGGAGTTGGGGCAAGAATTCTTTCTGCTGTTTCTGAAGAAGGAATAAATATACATTTAAGCTCAATTGGAGCTTCTGATGTAGTTACCTATTTAATAGTTGATGAGAAGAATACCAAAAAAGCTTTACTCAAGTTGCATGAAGCATTATTTCAAACAAATAATCAATATCAAATTAAGCTAAATTATGCATAAATATTATTATTTTCAATGTTTAAGCATAATGCAGCTTAACCCCGATTTATTTTATCGTTGGGTTAATTCTTATATCAAAAATTAAATAGTTTGTCTTTATAAACAAACACTAAATTTAAAAAAATGGAAAATCAATATCACTACGAAACATTACAAGTACATGCAGGACACACTCCTGATAACGATACCTTATCCAGAGCAGTACCTCTTTATCAGACTACTTCATATGTGTTTAGGGATTCAGAGCATGGTGCAAATTTGTTTGCCTTAAAGGAATTTGGCAACATTTATACACGTCTGCAGAATCCAACCACTGATGTATTTGAAAAACGAATTGCTGCTCTGGAAGGTGGAGTTGCTGCTCTTGCAGTAGCTTCAGGGCATGCGGCACAGTTTATTGCCTTAAATAATATATTAAAACCGGGGGATAATATTGTTACATCTCCTTATTTGTATGGTGGAACGTTTAATCAGTTTAAACATACATTTAAAAATTTGGGAATAAACGTAAAATTTGCTTCAGACGACAAGGCAGAAAGCTTTGAACCATTAATTGATGAAAATACGAAAGCTATTTATGTTGAAACTATTGGCAATCCGGGTTTTAGTGTACCTGATTTTGAGGCAATAGCCTCTTTAGCTCAAAAATATGACATTCCTTTTGTCGTGGATAACACTTTTGGTGCGGGTGGATATTTGGCTCAACCATTAAAACTTGGTGCTAATGTGGTTGTAGAATCAGCAACAAAATGGATTGGGGGGCATGGAACGAGTATTGGGGGAGTAATTGTAGATGGTGGTAATTATAACTGGGGAAATGGTAAATTCCCTCAATTCAGTGAAGCAAGTGAAAGTTATCATGGCCTAAATTTTTGGGATACTTTTGGCACAGATTCCTCATTTGGAAATATTGCCTTTATTATAAGAGCTAGGGTTGAAGGATTAAGGGATTTTGGTCCGGCTATTAGTCCGTTTAATTCATTTTTATTAATACAGGGCTTAGAAACATTGTCACTTCGTGTTCAACGAACAGTTGATAATGCTTTGGCTATTGCTACTTGGCTTGTACAGCATCCCGCAGTTGAAACGGTGAATTATCCGGGTTTAAATTCAAGTACAAGTTATGAAAATGCGGTTAAATACCTGAATAATGGTTTTGGTGGTGTATTATCCTTTACCTTAAAAGGCGATAAAACTTCTGCTACCAGGTTTGTTGAGAGCTTGAAACTGGTGAGTCATTTGGCAAATGTTGGCGATGCAAAAACACTAATTATTCAGCCAGCAGCTACAACACATCAGCAACTAAATGTTGATGAACAGGAAGCTGCCGGGGTAACTGAAAATCTTTTGCGTTTATCAGTTGGTATTGAACATATTGATGATATTAAGGCTGATTTGGAACAGGCATTTTTAGAAATTGGTAATTAATTGATTGATTTTTGGTAGAGACGCACGGCTGTGCATCTCTACTTGCAAATCAGCAAATTATCCATTTAATCCAGTATTAATAATTTTTAAAAAAATATGTTTTTGCCAATGACTAATATTTACAAATATAATCAGGCATTTCAATTAGAATCAGGTAAATACTTACCTGAAATTGAAATTGCATATACTACTTACGGTAAACTTAATGATGAAAAATCAAATGTGGTTTGGATTTGTCATGCTTTCACTGCTAATTCTGACCCTGCTGAGTGGTGGCCTGGAATGCTTGGTAAAGGTTTAACTTTTGACCCGGATAAGCATTTTATCATTTGTGCCAATATTCTCGGCTCTGCTTATGGAACAACAGGACCTTTATCAATAAATACTGAAACGTGTAAGCCTTACTATCGTGATTTTCCTTTTATTACTGTGCGTGATATAGTAGGTATTCATCAAATATTGGCAGATTATTTAAAAATAAGAAAAATTTATATACTTACGGGTGGTTCAGTTGGTGGTCATCAGGCAATTGAATGGGCTGTTAAACAACCAGAAAGAATTGAAAATCTGATTCTTATTGCCACTAATACCCGTTTTTCCCCATGGGGTATTGCTTTTAGTACTTCACAAAGGATGGCTATTGAAGCTGATTCAAGCTTTTATGAAGATAAGCCCGATGGTGGTGCAAAAGGTCTGGAAGCAGCCCGATCTATTGCGTTAATTAGTTATCGAAGTTCAAGAGCTTATAATAATACACAGACTGAACTAAGCGATGATGTCCAGATGAATTATAAAGCAGAATCTTATCAACGGTATCAGGGTAGAAAATTAAAAAATCGTTTTAATGCATATTCTTATTATATACTGTCAAAAGTGCTTGATGGCCATAATGTAGGACGAGATAGAGGTGGTATAAAGAATGCTTTAGCTCAAATTAAAGCAAATACACTTATAATTGGAATTAATTCTGATATACTTTTTTTACCTGAAGAACAATATGAATTAAAACAATATATCCCAGGTTCTGAATTAAATATGATTGATTCTGATTATGGGCACGATGGTTTTTTATTGGAGTATAACAAAATATCAGGGATCGTAAATAAATTTATCAATACTGTAAAAATGCTGATAGCAGAGAAACATATCATCTAATTTGATTGATAAATGAGGTTTTTTAAAATAAATATAAGCCACAAAGTGCTTGAAAAAATGAAAAGTGTTTTTACATTAATGTATTTTTCGGGTTTAATACTGAGTTTGTTTTTTGCAAAATACATTAATAAGAGTTTCTCTGCATAAAATGCTATGATTGTTCCATAGGCAACACCAATTATCCCATAATACTGTATTAAGATTATACTTGAAATAATATTGATTATTAATTCTAAAAAACCGGCCTTTAGTACAAAGCTGGTCTTTTGCAGTCCTATGAATATGGTCTGAGGAAAAACAAACCTACTTACAACTAATAGTAAATATATATCAAAGATTTTATAGCTTTCAAGAAAATCCGTACTAAATACCAATGGATAAATATGTTGGCTAATAGTTAACAATACAATGGAAATTGGAAACAAGGTCTTTATCATTTTATCTGATTCATGTTTGATCTCAGTTAAAACAGGGTTTATATCTCCACCAATGGGAAATCTTGTCAACAAACTATTGCTGAATGAAGTAGCTATTAGTAGGAATAAAGGGAATTCTTTGGCACCATATCTAAAAATGGCAAATTGACTTTCGTCAAATTTGATATTAATTAGGAGTCCATCAATTAAAACAGCTGAGCTTGTTAAAACAGCAGTAATCATTAATGGCCACGAGTTAATGAGGATTTGACAGATTATTTGCCATGAAAAAATTTTTGAAAACCACTGCTTTATCATGATAAAGGAAAGGATAAACCATTTAATGATAACAATAAGCAACATTCCATAAAATATCCAGATAAAAGGTAAGTTAAGAATAGGAATAATCCCAATTAATACTATTTGAAGGGTAAAATTTAGCAACCCATAAATAATTAGTTTCTTATATTGTTCATTTAACAAAATGATATATTCGACCAACCATGTAGAAGGAGTTAAGATTAAGTAAGCTACAAATAATATGTTAAGTTTAGTGGTTTCAGTTGAAAATAAATCAGGAAAAAAAAGAAAAGATATGAGTCCTGTTAGCAAACTAAACATCAGGCTAAGAATAAAACCATTAAAAAATAAAATCTGCAAATATTCCTGTTTAGCTCCTTTTTTATTTAAAGATAATATGCTTTGAATTAAACCTGTTAGCCAAAAGAATGTAAAAATTGAAAAATAAAATATAAACGATTCGTATATACCTATTTCTTTGGTTGATAGGTAACTTTTTGCGAATAAAACACTTAGTAAGATATTTGCTGCATACCTTAATAAATGAAAAATTTGTAATGAATTAATATGATTTGGTTTGATTTTTATCATCTGTTTAAATTAATGATAAGAATTTAAATCTGTCAATTTTGAATAATTTTTATTATTTCTTTTGGTTGAGGGAATATTTTTTATTTAATAAATCTTGTCTGAAGGTTCATAAATCAAACAAAAATACTATTTTTGGAAAAATAAATATCTATTTATAGGTAATTTATCAAATTTAGATAGTTAACCATAAAAAAAATGATCATTATATAGTCAATTTGTTGCAATTCAAGAGAATTGTTTGCAGATTTGTTTTTAAAGGATAATAATATAAATTTGATTTCGTTTTTTATGATAAGTCATTAATCTATTAAGGAAGACAATAATTCAGATATATGATGTTGAGCCAATTTAGTGGTTTGATATTATTGAACCTTTGGCATGGTTTTTTCTTAATTATTATTAGTTTTTTCATACTTGATTAATGATAACTTGATGATTAATAATCGTATAGATAAGATGTCAGGTTGAATAGCTTAAGTTTAAGTAGATCTGATTTAATGGAACAAGCAATTAAATATAAGAATATGAAAAAAGTATATTTAAGTATAACTTTGATTTTGGTATTTTCAATTTCTTCAAATGCACAGATAACGGAAATGGTGCAGGTTGAAGGTGGTTCATTCCTTATGGGTAATGACTATGCTGTAAGTCAGGATGAATCGCCTGAGCATAAAGTTACGTTAAGTAGTTTTTCTATCGGGAAATATGAAGTTACTTTTGAGCAATTTGATCGATTCTGTACTTCAACCGGATGGAAAAGACCAGATGATGCCCAATTAGGCCGTGGCAAAAACCCAGTAATGAATGTAAGTTGGGAATCGGCAGTTTTTTATTGTAATTGGCTTAGTAAAATGGAAGGCATAGATAAGTGTTATACAGTTAGTCGTGATAGTTTGGCAACTGTGGTCATTTGTAATTTTGATGCAGTTGGGTATAGATTGCCCACTGAGGCTGAGTGGGAGTTTGCTGCAAAAGGCGGTAATCAAAGTAAAGGGTACGCATATAGTGGCAGCAATAATCCTAATGAAGTAGTTTGGTATGCGGGTAATTCCGGGGGAAGGCCACAACCGGTGGGTACTAAAAAAGCAAATGAACTTGGTATTCATGACATGAGTGGTAATGTTAGGGAATGGTGCTGGGATTTATATGATAAGAATTATTTTAAAAAAAGTCCAGAAGATAATCCTACCGGACCAGAAAAAGGAGTAAGAAGAGTATACCGTGGTGGTGGTTGGAGTTTCAGGATAAATTATATGAGGCTGACTGCAAGGGAAACGATGGGACCCAATAAAAGTTATGGTAATGTTGGTTTTAGGGTTGTAAAAAGGCCTTAATAAATAAATTTAAAGGTATTAAAATAAAATGTCGGCATTAGCCGACATTTTTCATTTTATAACATATAAAAAATAAACTATTATAAAAAATATGTAATATTTACTTGTCATGTAAAATGTTTTTTTACCTTTGTATTGGATAAAGTGAATTTCGGCAACATTATTGCAGAAATCATTGGTAAGCTTAAAATGATTATTCGTAATTTTAAATTATCAGAAAATGCAAAATACAATTAGAGTTGAAAGAGCCAAAAAGAATATGACACAAGGCCAATTAGCGGAAGCAATTGGTGTTTCCCGGCAAACAATTCATGCAATTGAAACAGGTAAATTTGCACCTTCTGTTATAACCGCCCTAAAAATTTCTCAATTTTTTGATACAACAGTACAGGAAGTTTTCCAACTTGAAGAAAATGAGTTGGTAGAATCTGTTCAATCGTAGAGTTAACTGATTATATTTCATAAGAATGCTGATTGTTATATCCCCTGCAAAATCTCTGGACTTTTCTCATAAAGTTAATAATAAAGAAAAATCAGAGCCAATATTTCTTAATGAAGCATCTGTTCTGATTGAAGAACTGAGAAAATATAAACCTGAAGAATTATCCTCGTTAATGAGCATAAGTGCTAAACTTGCTGAATTAAATTATGAACGTTTTATTAAATGGCATTTACCTTTTACATCGCAAAATGCAAAACCAGCAATTAATGTATTTAAAGGTGATGTTTACTTGGGTTTGGATGCAAAAAGCTTGAGTGCTAAAGAAATTAAATTTGCGAATAATCATTTAAGAATACTTTCTGGTTTATATGGTATTTTATCTCCTCTTGATTTAATTCAAGAATATCGTCTTGAAATGGGAGCAAAGCTTACAAACTTAAAAGGTAAAAACCTTTATGAATTCTGGGGGAATAAAATCACTATAGCAATAAATAAGGCTATTGAAGAAAGTTCTGGTGATAAAGTATTGATTAATCTGGCATCAAATGAATATTTTAAATCAATCCAAAAAAAACACCTTAATTATGAGGTAGTCACACCAGTATTTAAAGATTACAAAAACGGACAGTATAAGATTATTAGCTTTTTTGCAAAGAAGGCTCGGGGACTAATGTCACGTTTTATTATTCAAAATAACATTAATAAAGCTGAAAATATAAAAGCATTTGATTCAGCAAATTATCATTTTAGCCCTGAACTCTCTAAAGAAAAAGAATGGGTTTTTACCCGGTAACTGATTTCCATATCTCCAAATTTCCTCATCTTCAAATTTGTAATTTAACATGTTTACCATAATTTTGTCATCTGCAAAAAGCAAATTATGAACAGAGAATTTATTATTGGCCTAAAGAAACATCGAATTTTCGGATGGATTGCAAAAGCATATTTAGTTGAAAAACAAAATAAAGAGTTTTTTACAGTTGTTGAAAATGTCTCCGGAAAAAATCTTGGATCAACAATCAATGAATATTCTGAAACACAGCAGAAACTAATAAAAATTACCGACCAATATACTGATTCAGAAATTACCAAACTATTCTCAAAGAAGAAACAATCAACACGTGATTTTATAAGTAAATTTAGTGATGAGGATCTTAAAATCAGGATACGTGAGTATATTGAAAAAAGGCTTATAAAACTTTTTGATGTATTAAAAGATTCAAATATTTCTCTGTTTTTTAACTCTGATAGTAAAAATATTTATAATGAGGATAAAATAGCAATACAATCGGGTTTTTCTGAAACAGTATTTAACTTTTCAAAAGAAGAGGAAGAGAGTAATTATTTTTTAACCGTTAAGCATGGTCAATCAGAAATAAATTTGTATAACAAAGCCGGTCATATTATTACAAATTCCCCTTGTAGCATACTTCTTGAAAACATATTGTACTTTTTTAAGCCGGAACCAGAAGGAATTGATGGAAAAAAAATACTTCCTTTTCTGGTAAAGGAGCATATTATTATTCCAAAAAAGGCAGAGAAGAAATATTTTGAAACTTTTGTGCTTAAATCTATAGAAAAGTATAAAGTTAATGCAATAGGGTTTAAAATTACAATTTTACCAACTATTCCTAAACCTGTTTTAATTGTTGAGAAGGACTGGAAAGATGAATTTACCATGATCCTTAAGTTTGATTATAATGGTAATTTGGTCAGTCCAAATTATCAAAAAAAACGTTTTGTGAAGTTCTTAATTAAAGAGGACAAATATATTTATGAACAAATTGATCGTGATTTAAGTTTTGAGCAGGAACAATCAGCTTTTTTACAATCAATTGGTTTGGTTAACATAGGTGAAAATGATTTTAAGATACATAAAGATGATGAAAATCCTGTTAAGGACACCGCCTTAATACAATGGTTAAATCAATTTGGTTCTGTATTAAATGAAAATGGTTTTGATGTTCAACAGAAGTTTTTTAATAAAAAATATTTTATTGAAAAAGCATGGATTGATTTTAAAGTTGATGATCATAATGATTGGTTTGATATAAAAGCTACAGTAAATTTTGGAGGTTTTAATTTTCCCTTTATGCAATTAAAAAATCATATTCGGAACAATAATAATGAGTTTGTTCTGCCCAATGGAGAGATTGCTATTATTCCGGAAGAATGGTTTTCAAAATATCGTGATTTCATTCTGTTTAGTGAACCAAAAGGTAATGATTTTAGATTGGAAAAACATCACTTTCAGGTTTTAAGTAATGATATTGAAGATATTGATCAGGATCTTGTGAAAAAAATGAATCAGATAAATCATCAGAAGTTCAAAATTTCACCAAAAGTCAAAGCTAAATTAAGGCCTTATCAAAAACTAGGATATGATTGGATTAATTCATTGTATGAAAATAAATTTGGGGCATGCCTGGCAGATGATATGGGGCTTGGTAAAACCTTGCAAACCTTAGCAGTTATTCGCCGGATTATTGATCTAGGTTCAGGAAAAAAAGAATCTATTGTTGAAAAAAATAAGGACAAACAATTGAGCTTGTTTGAACAGGTACTTCCTGAACCAAAAGTTGTTAAAGCAGAAAGTAAGAAAGCGGGATTAATTGTTATGCCCACTTCACTTGTTCATAACTGGATGAATGAGATTAAAAAATTTACACCAGATATCAAAACTTACGCTTATATCGGTACCAGAAGAGAAAAAAATACAGATAATTTTTCAAACTTTGACGTAATACTTACCAGTTATGGTATTGTGCGCAATGATATTGAAATCCTTAAAAAATATCAATTCAACTTTTTGTTTCTGGATGAAAGTCAGGCAATTAAAAATCCATTGTCAAAAACCTACAAATTAATAATGGAAATTACGGCAAATCATAAAATGGTTTTGACTGGTACTCCAATTGAAAATACATTAACTGACCTTTGGGCTCAAATGAATTTTGTCAATCCTGGTTTATTGGGTACTTTAAACTTTTTTAAGGAAGAATTTGTTGACCCTATTGAAAAGTATCAGGATGCACTTTTAAGAGAAGAAAAGCAGGAAAAGCTGCAAAAAATTATCAGACCATTTTTCTTACGTCGAACCAAAGAAGAAGTTGCCAATGATTTGCCTGATCTTACCGAAACAATCCATTATTGTTCAATGAGTGAAGAACAACACCGCATTTATGAAGAAGAAAAATCAAAAATACGAAATGTTCTGATTAATTCTTTTGGCAAGAAAAAAAGTGTGGCTGAAAAAAATATGCTTATTATACAGGCATTAACAAAACTGAGGCAATTGGCAAATCATACTAGATTAATTGATCAAAAAGATGAAAATCCTTCGGGTAAGTTTGATGAGGTAATACGAATGCTTGAAAGTTTGATTGCAGAAAACCATAAAGTTTTGATATTTTCTTCTTTTGTAAAACATTTGAACTTATTTGCAGATTATTTTAAAGATAATGAGTGGAAGTATTCAATGTTAACAGGTCAAACCACAAAAAGAGAAGAGGTAATTAATGAATTTCAGTCGGATCCGGAAAATAGCTTGTTCTTAATTTCATTAAAAGCCGGTGGTTCTGGTTTGAACCTTACCGCAGCAGATTATGTGTTTATTTTAGATCCCTGGTGGAACCCAGCTTCTGAAAAGCAGGCTATTGCACGTGCACATAGGATAGGACAACATAAAAAGGTTATGGCATACCGTTTTATTACAGAGGATTCAATAGAGGAGAAAATCCTTAAATTTCAGGAAAAAAAGCAAGAATTAGCTGATGTTTTCATAAACAACAATAATCCATTTGCAAAACTTTCCCAAAATGAAATAATGGATATTTTTGACTGATAGGTGGTTAAAAAATATAGAACACTTATCAAATTGATTCAGCAAATTGCCAATTTAATTTATCCATATTTCATAATCAATATAATCTGCTACTTTTTCTGTTTATATTTGCACAAATTTAATATACTGTATTGTGAGCAAAGAAGAAATTAATGATTTATTCGAAAGATTTAATCATTTCAATATATTGGTAATTGGGGATGTAATGATTGATACTTATTTCTGGGGAAAAGTTGAGCGTATTTCACCAGAAGCGCCGGTTCCGATCATTTCAAGGTCAAAAATTGAACATCGTTTGGGTGGTGCTGGTAATGTTGCTTTAAACATCCAGTCATTGGGAGCAACTCCTTTTTTATGTTCGGTGATTGGGAATGATGATAAATCTGGTGTATTAAAAAAGCTATTAAAAAAAAGAGGCTTGTCAGATATTGGAATTATAACTGAAGATAAGCGTATTACGACTATAAAAACCAGGGTAATAAGTGACAATCAACATTTATTAAGAATAGATGAAGAAATCACTGAAAATATTTGCCCGGAAACACAAAATAAATTTATTGACAGACTGAAAATCATAATTTCAGAAAAAAAAATTGATGCAATTATTTTTGAAGATTATGATAAAGGGGCTATTACTGAGGAAGTTATAAGAGTAGTAGTTAAATTGGCCGGCAAAAAAGGAATTCCTACATTAGTAGACCCAAAGAAGAGAAACTTTATGAATTACCATGGTGTGACTCTTTTTAAGCCTAATTTTAAAGAATTGGTTGAAGGTTTAAAACTTGATATTGAAAAAAATGATATTGAGGGATTACACAAAGCATCTAACCAATTACGTGAAAAGCTAAATATTAAAATGATAATGGCCACTTTATCTGAGCTGGGTATTTATATTAGTGATAATGGATCGTATCATAATATTCCTGCTGAAATAAGGGATATTGCTGATGTTTCGGGTGCAGGTGATACAGAAATTAGTACAGCAAGCCTTTGTTTAGCAGCTGGCTTGTCTCAAAAGGATATTGCTTACATTTCAAATTTGG